>Ga0210056_1002246_pt1 | contig 16385 bp, 14 predicted proteins | sample CryGeyCG2014_080_2_FD_183965 | JGI IMG/M metagenome (GOLD analysis project Ga0210056, IMG submission 183965) | Groundwater microbial communities from aquifer - Crystal Geyser CG07_land_8/20/14_0.80 (SPAdes) (version 2) | ecosystem: Environmental > Aquatic > Deep subsurface > Groundwater | place... | reverse complement strand
ATTTTGCCTGAAAAAAAAGAAAAAGTCGAAGAAATAGCGCCTCGGCCGCCGCTCTCCTCCAGACGCTTATCTGAAATTTCTTTAATTGTTGATACAGGCGGAGCGTATCGGGAAGAAGAATAGTAAATCTAAAATTTCTAATTTCTAATTTCTAAATTATGGCTAAGGTTTCCACCCAAAAATACCTTGATATTGCGGAAATAAGAGAAGATACGGTCATTTTAAAAAATGGCTCTTTACGAGCAGTACTTTTAGCTTCTTCAATTAATTTTAGTTTGAAATCAGAAGAAGAACAAACGGCGATTATCAGCGCTTATGCCCAATTTTTGAATACTTTAGAATTGCCCGTTCAAATTGTGATCCAATCAAGACCTTTTGACATCAAACCCTATCTTAGTAGGCTGGAAAGATTGCGCGAGGAGCAGACTAACGAATTATTAAAAGCTCAAATGGCCGATTATATTGACTTTGTTAAAGAATTGGTTGAGATGGGAGAAATAATGAGCAAAAAATTTTATGTGGCGGTTGGCTATAATCCGGCCGGCGATCTCAAACGAGGTTTTTTAGACAGATTATTTGATATTTTCAAAACAGTTGGCCGAGTAACTTTTTCTAAAGCGAGATTTAAAAAACATAGAGAGCGGCTTTTTAGAGAAATGGATAAAGTAATTTCTAATTTGAATGCCATGGGCGTTAAGTCCGTGCCCCTTGATACCCAAAGTTTAATTGAATTATTTTATAAGACATATAATCAGGAGACGAGCCGTCAACAAGATTTAGCGAAAAAAGAAGAGTTAAAAATTGAGGAATAAAAATATGGCGATCTTTCCCTCCTCTTTAAAGGAGACAAAAACAAAAGAGAAGAAACCTGAAGAAGCACCGGAAGAAAAAACTTCGGGGGAATTAGAAAAGAAAGAAGTCCTTGAAGCAGAAATTGCTTATCGGAAAGGACTGATTTCAGTCATTGATTTAATCGCGCCGAGTTCTTTTCAGGTAACGCCGAATTTTCTCCGTTTGAACAGTTTATATATCAGAACAGTCTTTACCGTGACTTATCCTCGTTATGTCTCTGTCGGTTGGTTTGCGCCAATTATTAATTTCGATGCCGCCCTTGATATTGCCATGTATTTTTATCCAGTTCCGGCGCAGATTGTCCTAAAGCAACTGGTCAATAAAGTCGGAAATCTTGAGGCGGAAGTTAGCGCTGACCGGGAGCGCGGTATGCCGCGCGATCCTTTAAAAGAAACAGCCCTTCAGGACATTGAGCGATTGCGAGACGATCTGACCACTGGTGTTGAACATTTTTTCCAATTTGCTCTTTATGTGACCATTTACGCTAAAAATGAAAAAGAATTAGATGTCGCGACTGAACAAATTGAAAATATGTTTGGTTCAAAATTGGTTTATACCCGACGCGGTTTTTATCAAACCGAACAAGGATTTAATTCTAGTCTGCCTCTTTTAAATGATGAGCTTTACATCACGGCCAATCTTAATTCCTCTCCTTGCGCTTCAAGTTTTCCGTTTATTTCCGCTGACCTGACTTCTGACAACGGCATTCTTTACGGCATTAATCGCCATAACAATAGTTTGATTCTTTTTGATCGTTTCTCCATGCCTAACGCAAATATGTGTACGTTCGCCACGTCGGGCGCTGGAAAAAGTATTAAGGCTGACGAACCAGTTTTGATAAAAGACAAAGACGGAGTCCGATTAGAAAAAATTGGGCAGTTAATTGAAAATTTAGGTAAAAAATATGGCTACGAGACGTTAGATGAAGAAATGGAGGGTGTAATTGATCCTGAAATTTCCGTTTATACTTTTAATCAATATCTTAAAGGTGAATGGGCTAAAGTAACAGTGGCGGCCAGAAAGAAAGCCCCAAAAATTTGTTATCAATTTATGACCAAAAGTGGCCGAGTAATCAATACCACTGGCGATCATAATATGTTAATTCTTAGAAAGGGAAGGGTTGTGACTGTTAAAAGCGACGAGGTAGCCGAAGGCGAGTTTGTGCCGCTTGCTAGAAAAATTCCTGAGCCAGAAAATCCAACTCAATATCTCGACTTATTTTTTCTTTTAAAAGACAATCCAAAAATTTATCTTGAAGGGGCTGGAGAATTTATTGAAAAAAATTATCAAACTCTTTCCGCCTACGGCGGATCCATCGAAGAAGGAAAAAGAGTAAAGATAAACCCGCAATTTGATAGATATCTTTATAAGTATCGTCAGGAAAGGCGCATCCCAATTAAATATTTTTGGCAAATTTTGAATTATTTAAAAATAGAACCAGATCAAGAGTTGGCAGAGAAGATAAAAATTTGTTCTTGCCGAAATAAAAAGAGAAAAGATAATATTTTACCTTCAAAATTCAAGATTACCCCTGAATTCCTGCGAATCTTAGGTTATATTATTAGCGAAGGAACAATCGGTGAGAATTTTGTCTTGATTACTAACAAGGATACAGAGATAAAAAATGATATAAAATATTGTTTGAAAAAGTTGAACATCTGTTATTACCTTCGAGACGGGGATTGTTTTGCTTTAACTAGTCGGGTGTTTGTTGAGCTAATAAAAGTAATTGGCGCAGACGGAAAATCGGGAGAGAAAAAAGTGCCGCCATTTATCTTTAATCTTTCGAATAAAGATGCAGCCGAATTTATTAAGGCTTATTTTGAAGGCGATGGTACGGTAGAAAAGCATTTAATCAGCGCTACTTCCAAGTCCGTTAATCTTGTCTCTGACTTTTCTTATCTTCTATTAAGATATGGTATAATCAGTCGTCTCGCTCCAAGAAATAAAAAAGCCACCAATGGCAGTGCTTCAGGAATTTATTGGTATTTGAATATTTCTGGCCAAGAAAATATATTAAAATTTGTTCAAAAAATTAATTTCGTTTCAGATTTTAAAAAGAAAAGATTAATTAATCTTTTAGACAAAAAAGAAAACACTAATGTTGATGTTATCCCAGGGATTCAAGAAATTTTTGAAGAAATTTATTACCTTTTTTCTCCTCAGCTTTATGGAATCAAAGAAATTTCTGATTTTAAGAATGGCCTTAGGAATCCTTCACGAGAAAGACTAAGAAAGACGATTAGGAAAATAGAAGAGAGAATTGAATATTTCAAAAATCTTAATAAAAAATTTGGCCTCCTTAAAACTTTACCGTCGCTTTCGTCAATCATTGAAAATGGAAGAAACGATCAAAAGTTGAACAGTATTTTATGGCAAGAATTAGGCGGGAGTTGGCGATTGATGAAAAATCAAAAAGTTAGTCCTCGTTTGAAGAACGTCCTGAAAGCAAGCGAAGTAATTAATAATCAACATGTTTGTTCGGGAGAATTGAAGCAAATAATTCATTTCGGATTTAAAGAATTGGGCTTGTCAATGAAGCATTTTAATTGTTCTTTGGCTACAGCCTTAGTTAATCGTCCTGACGGCAACAGTGGCTATCAAATGATTTATGAAGCCGCTTCACATATTTGGCGAAATTATCAGAAAATTACTTCTTGTCTTTCGCAAATTGAAAAAAGGTTGATCCAATTAAAATTTTTAGCCAACTCCGATCTTTTTTGGGATCCTATAACCAAGATAAAGAAAATTGAGAATCGTGATGAGTATGTTTATGACTTGACTGTTGATAACGAAGTTTTTTTGGCTGGCCAGGCTGGACTTTTTGTTCATAATTCTTACGCCATTAAGCTTGAGGTTTTGCGTTCTTTAATGGTCGGGACTGATGTGATTATTATTGATCCAGAGAGAGAGTATAAATATTTGTCTGATGCAGTTGGCGGAACATACATTAATATTTCTTTAGGCTCGGAAAGTAAAATCAACCCCTTTGACCTGCCTCGACCAAAAGGAGAAGGAGAGGTTAATGTGACTGACCTGATTCGTTCTACGGTTATTACTCTGAAAGGACTCTTAAAAATTATGATCGGCATTCCCGACCAACAAGGGGTGAGAAGATTTACGCCAACCGAGGACTCTCTGCTTGATCGGGCTTTGCTTGAATGTTATGCTAAAAAAGATATTGGTCCTGGCTGTGATTTGAATAAAGTTGAAGTACCGACCTTGTCAGATTTGCAGGAGTTGCTTGAGGGAATGGAGGGCGGAGCAGATTTAGGAGAAAGATTAAAAAAATATACAGAAGGAACCTTCTCAGGGCTTCTCAATCGTCCGACTAATGTGGAAATGAATAACCAATTGGTCACTTTTAGCGTGAGAGATTTGGAGGATGAACTGCGGCCAATGGCCATTTATACCATTGTTAACTATATTTGGAATGTAGTTCGTTCAGAATTAAAAAAGAGGATTTTGGTCATTGATGAGGCCTGGTGGTTGATGCAGCATGAAGATTCGGCTAAATTTATTTTCTCTTTAGTTAAGCGATGCAGAAAATATTATCTTGGCGTGACCACTATTACTCAGGATGTTAATGACTTCTTGCTTTCGCCTTATGGACGGGCCATTGTGACCAACTCAGCCCTGCAGCTTTTAATGAGGCAATCGCCAGCCGCGGTGGAGAATGTGGCTAAGACTTTTATGTTAACCGAGGGAGAAAAGTACCTTCTTCTTGAATGCGGGGTGGGTGACGGAATATTTTTTGCCGGTGATAAACATGCGGCTATTAAGATCGTAGCTTCTTATTCTGAAGATCAGTTGATTACTTCTGACCCAAGGCAAATTTTAGAGATTGAAAAGGCGAAGAAAGAGTTTGCGGAAAAATCGGCTGCTCTAGAAAAGCCGTCAGTCGAAGAACCACCAGCCATGGAGATAGAGTAAAATTCGTTAATTTTTAATTGTATTTATAAATAAGCCTATGCAAAGAAAAAAAATTATTATTCTCATTGTGATCATTGCCTTAGTTGCTCTGGGTATATTTTTCTTTTTCTTTAGAAAGAAAACAGTGAAAGGGCCTGAAACTGGGACGCCAAAAACAGAAGAAAAAGAAGGAGTGAAGCCCGAAGGACAGCTTCAAGAAGAAGGATTATCAGCGGTTGAGAAAAAACAAAAAGAAGAAGAGATGGCCTTAAATTTAAAAGCCAAAAATTTTATTGAAAGAGTGGGCAGTTTTTCCTCAGACAGCAAGGATTTGAATTTAAGAGAAATAAAAGCCATGATGGCTGACAGCTTGTTTAAGAAGTTGCAAAAAGATTTATTACAAGAATTAGAAATGAATAAAGACGGTTTTTATGGGAAGACAACTAAGGTGATTAGTAGTTTAAAGAGGACAGAATTTGATCCAGAAGTTAGGGCTCATTTTAAATCGGACGTTCAGATTCAAGAGACAAAAGCGGAGCCCCGTAGTGAACTTGGTTCTACTACTGGGGGAGAAACCGCCAATATCTCTTATAAAACCGCAGAAATTACTTTTTTAAAACAAAGCGGAGAATGGAAAGCGGTAGAAATGGCGGTCTATTAAAAATTTTCCACCTTCGGTGGATCCGCCGTAGGCGGACAATTTAAAATTATTATATGTCAGAAGCTATTAAAAACAATCTTGAAAACCAGAGGAGAAGAGGTTTGGATAGAGAGAGACGGCAAGAATGGTTAGCAAAAGAAGCGAGGGGAACAAAATTGCCAGAAACATTGGGGATGGCGAGAGAAACTGGAGGAGAAGAAGCAAAAACAGAAGAAGAAAAAGCAATTGCCCTGAAAGCAGAACAAAACAAAGAAGGAATGGCGAAAAAATTAGAAAAAGGACCTTCAGCCATGGCTGGGATTGTTGGCAAGGGGGAAGGAGTAGGGGGAGCAGCCGAAGCTTTGGCAGCCAAAGCCGGGCAAATGGGTACGGGTTTTCTTTTAAAATGGATGTGGTCAAATATCTGGTGGGTTTTGCCTTTAATCTATATTAATTTTCATTTCTTTCTTCGTTATTTAATCGGAGTTGAATACTTTTGTCGGTTTGGCGAAGAATTGAAAGGCGGAGGAATGGCTGGGGCAGCAGGAAAAGGAGGAGTGGGAGAAATTACTGGAACCGCTAATAAAGGGATGGAGATTTTAGAAATTATGGCCTTAGTTGGTTTGGATCTTTTAGTCTTATTTGCCATTTTAGGAATTTTAGCGCTCATTGGACTTATCGCTAACCCTTGGGATTTAATCAAAACTTTAGGGGCCTGGATTTTGAACGCGATTACGCCCTGGCCTTCAAAAAAACCTTCAGGGATATAAAATTTTACTCATTAATTAAATTTCAATGTTTAAGATTTCAAAATTTTCAAAAATTTTCTTATTCTTATTTCTTTCCTTGCTTTTGTTTTTACCATTTTTTGTTTCAGCCGTGACATTTACACCAGAAGTTGGTATCCAGGGCGAGGGAACATACGCGATTACCAAAGGGGTGGGTTATGAGATGGGGACAAATCCAGGCGACACGATTTTTAAATACTTCGGCGCAATTTATAGCTGGGGCATCAGAGCGGTTGGGATTATTGCGGTGGTGATGATGATGGTGGCTGGTTTTCAATGGATGTCGGCTGGCGGCAACGCTCAGGCAGTGGCTGCTGCCAAAGGACGAATGATGAACGCCCTAATGGGCTTGATTTTGATCATTGGCGCTTATTGGTTGCTAAGTTTCATTAATCCGGCCCTAGTGCAAGCACCGAACTTGAATATAAAAGAGGCTCCTAAGGCGGAAGAAATTAACGTGGCAGTAAATTCAGAATGCCCTTCGGGGTATACAACCTTAGGGGCCTCTACGGCAGACACAGATGAGGCAAAAGCAATAAAACATTGTCAAGATGTTTGTGATGCTAGAACGAGAGATACTAAAATTTCATATGTAGCAGAAGTAAAAGCGGCAACGGGTGGATCAATGAGTGGACAGTGGGGCAAGGTAGCAACCTGTTGCAAATGTTCTCCAGCAAGTGGCGGTGTTAAAATTGAATGCCCGGCTAGCGGTCAGCCATCTGAATATAAATATTCTAATGTAAAAACAAGCTGTCATATGTCTTGCCATGAAATAAAATGTATTTCAGATGACTCAAATATGTTACCTGGCCCTGATAATCTTTGTCAGATCGCAGATGGAGTTTCGGGTACAGCGGAAAAAACTCCTAATGAGTTATCTTGCTGTCCTTGTCGGTGTCCTTCGGGGTGCCATCTAGAATACTAAATCAATTTAGTTTTATGTCTGAAAAAAGAAAAAAAATTATTACCATTGTTATTTTCCTTGGCGCAGTTGTTTTCTTTGTCTGGCTGCTTTATATTTTATTTTTTAAACCAAAAGCGCCAGCGGTTAAACCGCCAGAGATAGAAAAACCGTCTGAAGCAATTCCTCGTTTGCCAACAACCAAAGAGGCCTGGGAAAAAATGACCTATGAAGAAAGAGCGCGGCTTGGTTTGCCCACGGAAACATGGCCTGAAAAAGGCGCAGCACCAGAAAAGGTGGTGGCTCCGAAAGTTCCAGAAATTGATGAAAAGGCAAGTGGCGGCAGGACCTGGATTAATCCGGTTTCTGACGTTAAAACCAAAGCGGCTGCTTTAAGCGCTGATGGGCAAAAGAGTGTTTATTATGATGAAGCGGACGGACATTTTTACAGAATTGATGAAAATGGCAATAAAGAATTAATGACGGACCAGGTTTTCTATAATGTAGATAAAATTAATTGGTCTCCCACAAAGGATAAGGCGGTGATTGAATACCCGGATGGTTTCAAAACAATTTATGATTTTAGCCAGAAAAAACAATATGTCTTGCCAAAAAATTGGGAGGGCTTTTCTTGGAATCTTTCAGGCACGCAAATTGCTTTTAAATCAACCAGTAAATATCCTGAAAACAGTTGGTTAGCCGTGTCAGGTTATGATGGAACAGGAGCAAAACCGATTGAGCATATGGGAGAGAATGCAGATAAAGTCATTGTTAGTTACTCGCCAAATTATCAAACCATTGCTTTTTCAGAGACTGGTGAACCGAGGGGAACTTGGGAACAAAGCATTTTATTAATTGGTTTGCACGGAGAAAATTTTAAACCATTAATTGTTGATGGCCGCGGCTTTGAATCGGAGTGGTCTCCTAAAGGCGATAAAATCACTTATAGTGTTTATAGCGCTGATAATAATTACGAGCCAAGGCTTTATTTAATTAATGCCCAGGGCGAAGAAATCGGTTCAGGGAAAATAGATACTGGTCTTAATACCTGGGCTCATAAATGCGGGTTTAACAAGACAGGTGATATACTTTATTGTGCTGTGCCAGAGGATTTACCGCAGGGCGCTGGCCTGATGCCAGAGTTAGCAGATGGAGTTAAAGATGTTTTTTATAAAGTTGATGTCGCCACTGGACAGACCTTCTTTTTGGCTGAAGGAGCGATGGGCGGTTATAATGTAGAAAATTTATATCTCTCTGATGACGAAAGTCTGCTTTATTTTACAGAAAAAAGCACAGGATTATTGAGATACATTAAGTTAAAATAAAAAGTACAAATAAAAAATTATGAGACATAAATTTATTCTTAAAATTTGTCTCTTTTCCGCTTTGGCGGTTATTTTTTTATTTTTCTTTCTTAGCCCGATCAGGGCTGAAGAAACAAAGTCATGGGAAATAACGCCAAAATTAGAGCAACCAATCCCCGGCGTTGAGTTAACCCCAGTCACTTTTACTGAAGAGGGAACAGCAGAAATTCCCTGGATTGGTCAATATATCGCCGGCCTTTATAAATGGGGCATTGGCGCTGTTGGAGTGATTGCGGTCGTAATGATTATTATTGGCGGTTTTCAATGGATGCTGGCCGGCGGGAACGAAACTTGGATTAGCGCGGCGAAAAAAAGAATGAGCGACGCGGTGATTGGTTTAATCCTCATTTTATTTATCCACACCATTATGTCTTTAATCAATCCTGATTTAGTGGTTTTCAAACCATTAGCCATTGGGGTGATTAAAGGGAAAGAACTTGAAATAGAAGAGGATAATACACCTTGGGGAAAAGTGGAAGGCATCACGGTTTGGCGTGATGGTGAATGCGGAAGATTTATATTTGACGCAGGAAATAAAGTTAATTTTTCTGCTTATATCAGAGGAGATTTAGGAGGAACTGCTAAAAGCACTTGCGTTGGTCCTTGTCACTGCGCTTATTTTGTTTCTCGTTATTTAGCCAGAAGCTCTTGTCAAGAAGAGTGCACCAACGCCTCAGCTGATGGTCTTTATAGCGCTTTGTTAGGCAGGGCCGTTTGCGGCGGTTGGCGAGATGTCTCTGGTGAGGTGGAGGGCAAAGATAATAAATTAGAAGCGAACGATCTTATTTTTTGGTATAAAAAAGGTTCGCCAAGTGATTTGAACCATGTAGCTATTTATTTGGGAGGAGGACAAATTGCCCAGTCAGGAACAGATAAAAAATGTTTAGAACAATGCAAAATTCCATCTTCTACCTGTGGGAAAGATAATCTGGAGGGACCTAATGAGTGCTCTCAATGCAGCAAACTTCCGCCCGAAGCTCCTTTAACTGGTAAAAATAATTACACAAAAGGAGGCGGTAGTAGTTGTAAAACTAATCAATGTTGGTGTATTGTTAACTTCTCGTTTAAAAATGACAAATACGGTTTTAAAGTTTTAAGAAAAAAATAATGGCTGCGAAACTAAAAAAAATTTTTGTTTGTAGCAAATGCGAGGCCCAATTTCCGAAATGGCTTGGTCAGTGTTCTGAATGCGGCGCCTGGGGGACAATCGCTGAAGAGGTGATCTCTCAAAATGAGAAAGAAGGGCTAGAAATTCAGGCGGGCAACGTCACAGAATTCAGCCAGGTTAAAATTGAAGACTACCCTCGTTTTAAAATCGGGCTTGAAGAGGTGGATCGGGTCTTGGGAGGCGGGATTGTTCCCGGCTCTTTAGTTTTGTTGGGCGGCGAGCCAGGCATTGGCAAATCAACCTTAGTTTTGCAGATCGCGGAAAAAATTCAGAATCCCGTTCTTTATGTCTCCGGCGAAGAATCAGCCGGGCAAATTAAGCTGAGAATAGATCGCCTTAAAATTTCTGAAAAGAATATTCAATTTTTAGGCGAAACGGAGATTAATACGATTTGCGCGACCATTGAAAAATATAAACCGGGGCTCTCAATTATTGATTCAATCCAGACAATGTTTGACAGCAATATCTCTTCAAGTCAGGGCACGGTTAATCAGGTCAGGGTTTGTACTGGCAAATTATTAAACACGGCCAAGAGAATAGGAACCTCAATTTTTATCATCGGCCATATTACCAAAGAAGGATTTGTGGCTGGTCCCAAAACGCTGGAGCACTTGGTTGATACCGTTCTTTATTTAGAAGGCGATCCTTATCACCATTTCAGGATTTTGCGCGCGGCGAAAAATCGTTTTGGACCAACAAACGAAGTCGGGGTTTTTGAGATGAGTGAAAAGGGCTTGAAAGAAGTAAAAAATCCCTCAGAAATTTTTCTCTCACAAAAAGAAGGTGAAGTTTCCGGCTCAGTAATTTCTGTGGTTTTAAAAGGAACGCGTCCTTTTTTAGTTGAGGTTCAGGCCTTAGTAGCCAAAACTTTTTACGGTTATTCGCAAAGACGAGCGATTGGCATAGATTTTAATCGTTTGCAATTACTGATTGCGGTTCTTTCTCTGCGCTGCAACCTGCCTTTGTCAAATTTCGATGTTCATCTTAATTTAGTTGGGGGCATGGAAGTTGAAGAGCCAGCCATAGATTTACCTGTTTGTTTAAGTATTGTTTCTGCTCTGAAAAACAAAGTGATTGATTCTAAAATTGCGGTTTTTGGCGAGGTCGGCTTAGGCGGCGAGATTAGACCCGTGAGTTTCACTCGAGAAAGAGTACGCGAAGCAGTTAAGCTTGGTTTTAAAAAAATAATTCTCCCTGTTTTAAGGGAGAAAGTGAACGTTCCCGGGATAGAGCTCATTGAGGTTTCGAATTTGAATCAAGCTATTAAAGAAGTTTTATTCTAAATAAATGGTTTACGTTCCAGTTTTATTCTTTTTAGTTTTATTTATAGGTTTAGGCGTGTTTTTTGGCTCTATTTGGCTGCCGACGCGCAAAAAAGATTATGACCGAATCGCTGAACTTGCCCAACTAAAGCAAGATGAGGTTTTTTATGATTTAGGTTCAGGGACAGGCTCATTATTATTTTATTTAGCTAAAAAATATAAGATAAAAGGCATAGGGATTGAAGTCTCGCCGATTTTCTATTTATATTCTAAAATAAAGTCATTTTTTTATCCGAATGTTATCATTAAATTCGGTAATTTTTTTTATTTTAACCTTAAAGGAGCCGACGTAATTTATACTTTTCTTCAGCCTAAAATTTATCCCCGGTTAAAGAAAAAAATTGAAAGAGGGGTGAAAGATGGAATAAGAATAGTTCTACCTTACTGGTCAATGCCAGAATGGAAGATTTGTCAAACAAGTGAAAAAGAAAATGATTTTACTTTCTATCTTTATAAAAAAGAAGAGGGGCGTCTCTAAATTTAGACGCCTCTTAAGCTATTTTTTTTTAGCCCTTATCTTTTTAAACAGTCTTGCTTTTTAAAGAATAAAAGAGTAAAATATCTCTATCAATGCAGACGAAACTTTTAATTAAAAATGAATCGGGGAAAATTAATTAGACGAACTTGATAAATTAATATGTGTTTCTTGACAATTCTTACAAAATATTAATAAATTTTATGCAAATACCCTCTATAAAAATTAAATATAGCTTCAATAAAGAAACCAAGATATTTTTGGTTTTTCTCCATCATCCTCAGTTTCCTCAGCATAGAAATATGATTTTTAGGGCATTCAAAGAATTAAGAATCGCTTTTAATAAAAAAAATGGGCTTGAAGAAAAACTAATTATTAAGAATTTTATAAAAAATTTTCGTAAAAAGCACAATTATAAAATTAAAAAAATTATTAACCAATCCAAAAAATTATTAAAACAAAATTCAAAAAAAGCTTTAGTTCGATTAGGTTTATTAACAGACTATCAATGGCTTAAAAATGAAAATTACTATGCTTTTCCGACCATTCTTCCTTTTTCTCCTTATAAGAAGAATATTTTTTTCTTTTCAATTTTAGGAGCAATTTACAATAATAAGCAGCATAATATTCTTTTTGTTTCTATCCACGAAATTTCTCATTTTATTGTCTATAAAACCTTAAAAAAATTTTATGATAAAAAAATCTCCCTCAAAAAGGAGAGTTTTTATTTCTTAAAAGAAATATTAGCCCCGGTTATTATGAATCAAAAACCACTTCAATCTTTGCTCAAAATAAGAAATTATTTAGGAAACCCTTTTTTAAGATATATTTTTATTATTAATAAAAATAAAAAAATTCAAATCACTACTTTTTTCCAAAGAATTTATGAAAAGGCAAGATATGGGGGAAAAATGGACTTTAAACAGATACTAGAAATTATGGCCTTGTTGATTTTTTCTATAGAGAACGAGCTTATAAAGAAAAATAAAATTTGGAATCAATACGGGAATGATCTTATCAATAATAAAACCGCCTTCAAAAAATATTGCCAACCGATAAAAATAGAGGCGCCGGAGCAACTATTTAATCGGAGTAATCGGAGGTCGGGACGGTGTTGACGGGGTATTAAACAAATTAGATTTAATTAAGTGTGAATTATGTTCCCTTGGGTGAACGGTGCCCATTTTTTAAAAGATTTTAGATCTATTATAAACCCTCCTTCCTCTATATAATTTCCTCTATATAATATAGTAGACGAATAAGTCGGCAAAAAGTAACGCCCCCTTTTTATTCTAAATAAATAATTTTATCTAAGCAATTTAGATTTTTAGATAGATAAAACCGAAAAATTTTAAATTACAATTGGTATATATAAATTTTTGAGCTCTTTTTCTTATCAGGGTTAGTATCGATCATTTTTTTATAAGATACTCCAGGGATAGCATCTGACAATATAATAACAATCGCTCCTTTTTTGGCTTCTTCGCGCAACTTCTGCCATACTTTAAGTAGAACTGGCTTAACTAAAAAAAGATAAATTATATCTGCTTCTTGTATATTAGCTTTAAAAAAATCATGACAAAGAATTTTTACTTTTGATTTTAGTACTTTCGCTTTAATTTTCCCCCAAAAAGCATGAAGAGGAGACAGCTCAAAACCAACTAATTCTTGAGGATTAAATTTTTCTGCCGCAAAAAGAAAGTCGCCCTTACCACAACCAAGCTCGTAGATAATGGTACGAGGAGTAATATTTATATTTTTAAATATTAAAGAAAAATATCTTTTGGGCGTGGCTACATAAGGTACCTTAGTTCTAAGATACATAGCTATAAAATATAATAAATATAGCGGTGGAAGCAGAAATAAAATTATAAGATAAATTTTATACATTGTTTTAATTTTAATATCCTTTATTCAGTTTAACAAAAAATCAAAACAAGTCATTCTATCTTTTTTGAGCGATAATTTCAACTACTCCGTGTTGATGTGGACTCAACACTCCGCCGTGACCTTGGTCTAAAATTACTCTTTCAATATAATGAATAATTTTAAAACCATCAAACAACCTTAACATTTCTTGTGGCTCAAAATAGGTAGAGATTTTTTTAGGTTGAGGAAGTTTAAATGACGGATCGTCAATAGTGAAAGAAGCCAAGATAATAAAACCGTTTAATTTAACCTTTTGCTGGACATCTTTAATTAATTCTATCGCTACTGGTTTGGGCAAAAATTGCAGTAAATGATTGCCTTGAATAATATCATATACGTCTTTCTCGATAACAAAATTTTTGACATCGCTTTGTATGGCTTCAATATTTTTTAAATTTTGTTCAATGATTGTTGCTTGCAGTTGTTTTATGGCCACCTCTGATAAATCAACGGCTGTGACTTTAAACCCGTTCTTGACCACGAATAAAGCGTCTTTACCCTGACCGCAGCCTAGATCTAAGAAATAACTGCCTGGCACGAAATCTTGCCGAGCCAATTTTAAGAGTTGGTTAGGTTGTTCGCTCCAGGTTTTTTTATTTTGTTGATAAAGTTGATTATAATTCATATCTACCATGTCAACCAAATTTTTTGAAAGCTGATTTGGTTATTTCCATTTTAATTAGAACAAAAAATTTTTTACCTCTAATGCATCTTCTGCGGCCAACTTTTTTAAATCCGCATTTTTTATAAGCATTAATGGCTCGTAGATTTTCGGACTGAACCTCTAAATAAACTTTCCTGCAATTTAATTTTCCGAAAGCTATTTTCAAAATTTTTTTAATTACCAATGTTCCTAGCCCCTTCCCCCAATATTTCTTTTCTCCAATAACAATATACATTTCGAATATCCTCGGCGATTTTTGCGCTAATGACACATTTCCGATAATTTCTTTGTTGAGAAGAATCATGTAATGACAATTTTTCTTTTGTTGTAATAATGATAAAAAATATCTCTTCAAAACTACGTCTGATTTTTCATATACTCCACTGGTCAACTTCACGAGTTTTTTATCTTTCCACCATCTTAGAAAATAAAGCATATCAGGCTTATTAATTTTTCTTAATTTTATATTTTTAATGGTTTTCATAATTTAAACTATAAAAAAAGTATATGCAATAAATTATAAGGGAAAAAGCGGCCCGAATGGTTTCCTCGGGCCGCATCGGCCTTAACTCTTCGCGCAATTACTCGGCAACCGGCACGTGTTGAACACGGGCCGCTTCGGAAGAGCCTTCAGAACTATGCGCTTCTTCATCGTTTACCTCCTTTCTGTCTAAATAGATCTTGTAGCATCTTTTAGACTGTCTTTGAGTAACTCAACCGTCATTTGACGATAGAGTTCACAGTTATATTGAAGCGCCGTTTTTTTTGTCAAATCACCGAATTCTTCAGTGATATGGCAACCACCAATACATTGCCCCTCAATTATGCAACCTCTGCAACGTTCTACTCTACCGACTAACCTGTTACTGACAATACTTCTGTAAATATTACTTGAGATTATTGCTTCCTTTGAAAGATCCGCGAATTTTCCAGCGCTATAACCGCAGATGAACACTTCTTCTGATGGACTCACACACATACTTTTGCCAGCCACTCCACCACAGAAAGCAATATGTTTTTCTAAAATAGAAGAGTTTAAATTTTCTACTGGTCTTTCCCAAAAACCGGTAACATGAACACCTCTTGATTCTGCAAATCTTTTTAGGTTGAGTAATTTTTCTACGGCAGTTTCTACAGGCACAGAGAGCATATGGATGACATCTAGGTCGATACGTAGATCAACGAAACCCCTCTCTTGTGAGAATATGATAAGGTCTTCGCCTATTAGATCAAAATTTGCTTCAGTTATAGTGGTCGAAAATCCTGTTACGCCGAAATTTATACGAGAAAGAGCATCTATCGCTGCAATTATTTGGCTAAAAGCACTTTTGCCCGATTTAGATACCCTTACTCTATCATTCGCCCGCTTAAGTCCATCCATACTAAGAGCGATTTTCACGTCGTAAACTTTCAGAATTTCTGCAATGGGCTTGTCTATAAGAGATGCATTCGTGTTGATACGGAACGTAAACTCAAACTCCTTCTCATATCTTCTCTTACAATAAGATAAAGATTTATTGACCACCTCCCAATTTAGCAACGGCTCGCCCCCGCCAAAGTTGATATACGCTTTTCTCTTGTTATGAGATCGAAGTATTGAGGTAAAAATATCAATAGCTCTCTTAGCAGTTTCCCATCTCATAATTTTCTTCTTAGTCGTCTTTCGGTAACTGGCATCAATCATACTATTTGAAATGCAATAGGTGCAACAGAAATTACATTGCTCTGAAATTATAAGCGAAAGGTAATCTATGCCTCTCCCATCGGAAAACGATTCATAATATGATGATACCTTTATCTCCAGGAATTCTCTCTCATTAAAATCAGAAGGAACAAGTATATAATTTTTTTTCAAAACGGCTACGCTCTCTTCAGTATTGTCGAACTGACCTATCTTCTTAACTTCATCAACACTTCTCGGCTCTGAGAAAAAATTAATCAATTCCATCCCACTCTCATTGATGATCTGCGGACAACCAAACAAAGAATGCCATATCACGAACATTTCTCCATCCTTTACGAGCTGTATATATGGTGATTTCTTTAATGTCTCCATTTTTTCCTCCTTTTTTGTTATGTTTTTAAAGATCTTCTATAATATAAGACGAAAAAGAGAGGAAAAAGTAACAGCCTCTTTTTATTCTAAATAAACGATTTTATCTAAGCCCTTTAGACTTAAGGCGGAAATTTTTTCTTGAAAAAGAGGCAGAAAAAGACGAGCTGCTTCTTTTGTTTTTTTAATTAAATCTGTGTCCGTGAAGCGGGCCAGTTTAAAATCTTCTAGGAATCCGGATTGTTCGTAATTATAAATTTTGCCCGGACCTCTTTGCGAAAGATCTTTTTCTGCTAATTCTAAGCTGTTTTTTGCTT
>Ga0210056_1002244_pt1 | contig 16386 bp, 15 predicted proteins | sample CryGeyCG2014_080_2_FD_183965 | JGI IMG/M metagenome (GOLD analysis project Ga0210056, IMG submission 183965) | Groundwater microbial communities from aquifer - Crystal Geyser CG07_land_8/20/14_0.80 (SPAdes) (version 2) | ecosystem: Environmental > Aquatic > Deep subsurface > Groundwater | place... | reverse complement strand
TTCGATTAAGGTAAAACCTTTTTTCATTTTTTGTCTGCATTAATATTTCGACCCTTTTTAAATATTATATCATCTAAGCCCCCCCCCGCAAGGCTACTTATCCACAGCTGGCTGTTGTTTAAGAAAATCTTTTATTTTATTAACCAGCTCATCAATTGAGGTTTTGGCTTTGACAAAATATTCAATTGCTCCCAATTCCTCTCCTCGACTGATATCTTCGGGCTGACCCAAATTGGAAATAATAATAATCGGCATTTCCTGGGATTGCATTTGTGGGTCACTACGAATTTCCTCCATTACTTCGAAACCGGATTTTTTCGGCAGAATAAGGTCTAAAAGAATCAAGTCAGGTTTGGTTGACTTCAAAAAATTTAAAGCTTCCTCGCCGTCTTTGGCAAGAGTAATTTCTATTCCTTCCTTCTGAAGCCGATTTTTTAATAAGGAAGACAAAAACGGGTCGTCTTCAACAAGTAAAACTTTGTTCATAAATCAACGAATAACGAATTTATACGAATTTACGAATAAACGAATCTTATGGCAAATTTATAATTCTTTTAAAAATTACGCCCTCATTGCCAAAATTTATTAAAATCGCAAGTTTTAGATTGTTCATTTTTAAATATTCCAAAACTTGGTCTATGTGCGATTTTGAAAACCTGTTTCCTTTTTTAATTTCTATAACAATTTTATCTTCTACTAAAAAATCCAAAATCTTTCTGCCTATAATTTTATTATTATACTTTATTGGAAAACTTATCTGTTCATTAAATTTTAAATTGTTTTTTGAAAGTGCTTCAGCCAATCCTTTTTCGTAATATTTTTCACTGTGTCCGCTTCCCAATTCATTATAAACATCAAAAGCGCTACCGACAATTTTATAGCTTAATTCAGGATATAAAAGATCTTGCCTTCTAAGAATTTGTTTATTCATTTTTATTCGTTTATTCGTTTATTCGAAACAAATTCGTTATTCGCTGGTTTTTATCAGAACTTTTTTAGTTGTCCCAGATCGCCACTTTGGGCTGAGCGATCAACACCCTCTCTGGTCGACTACTTAATTTAGTTTAGTTGTTCCACCGACAGCTTCCGCTACCGGTGCCTTGTTCATGTTAATCTATATCTTTCGATACGGCATGGACTATATCTTCACCCGCCTAAGTTTTGCTTTGCAAAATTTTGGCGGGGCCAACGTGTAGTCTCTACGGGGCTAAAGAATTTTATAATTAAACCCAGACAATATATAAGGATTTACTATTTTAAGGAATTTTGGAGTAAATTTGTTATTTATCCGCAATCTCCATCTTTTGCGATTATATTCTAATGTGGATAATATTCCCATTCTTTTCAATAAGGCATCTGAAATTTTCTCAACTTCTTCTTTTGTGAAAGATTGCGTATTCAGATAGATATTGTATACCTTGCCTTTATATCTCCTTACTCCTCCATCATCCATATACCAGACAGCCAGCACCAAAGGATCTGTTATCAAATCAAAAACATAATTTGGTATTATTTTTTTACCGTTCACGTAGAAATCTCTCGCCATCTTACTGAAAATAGCATTCGTTCTGGTTCTAAATCTCCAAGATTGGTTACCTTTTATAAATTTCGGTTTAGAACGTACCCAATCCTTCAATTCTTTATACTTCCAAAAAACATAATCTTTCTGCTTCTTAGAGTGTCCAATCTGAAGACGATAATTGGTACCCCAATTATAAGGTTTAAGAAAACACGCGTCTCCTAATAATGTTCCTATTACCAGTTTATACTGCCTATCGCTTAATTGTTTCTTAGCTTCCCTCGGTATTCCCTTCATTCCTTTATTATATCAAATAAAGAGGAGGGGTTCACCGATATAGTTAGATTTTTCTCCGATGTTGCCATCGGAGGTCGCAACTTCTAGATTAGAAGGACGACTTAACCCATGTCACCGAGTTTAGACTAGACCCTGCTAGGCAGGGGCTTCACCTACTCCCGGCTCCCTTGATCTGACGGGCGATTATCCTCTGGAAACTCAGAGTTGATGTTCCCATCGCGCCTGCGGATTTCCCGCACGCGACGAGCCCACAATAATTTTAAATTTTGATTTTTGAATTTTGAATTATTACGGGTAATCCCTTCATCCAAAAATGGACTACTATGGATTAGCTGACTTCTGACGCAGCGTCAGTTTCATTATACTACGCCAGATCTCCCCGGGTCAATTAAAGAATCGTTCCTTACATCCCGAATTAGGCGTGTCCTTCCTGCCTGCCGGCAGGCAGGGATTTTCATTATGCTCACCGCCAACCATAACTCAATCACCTATTTTATATTCGGGCTATAATTTGTTTTTTCACCCTCTGCCATTCGCCTCGCGACGAATGACTGTGAATTGACTACGTCCCGACGACGGTCGTCGAGAGAAAGGATTTTAACCTTTTAATTCTTTAATCTGCCGGGCGCGTTTATTGTGAGTACAGGACTCGAGAACGTATTCACCGCGCCATAGCTGATGCGCGATTACTAGCGATTCCGGCTTCATGAGGGCGGGTTTCAGCCCTCAATCCGAACTGGGGCCGGCTTTGATGGGATTAGCTCCAACTTGCGCTTTAGCAACCCATTGTACCGGCCATTGTAGCATGAGTGTGGCCCAGGGCATCAGAGGGCCATGCGGATTTGACGTCATCCTCACCTTCCTCCCCGCCCTTTTGGCACTAAAATTCTATACTGCCAAAAGGGCGGGGCGGTCTCTCGTGACACATATAACACGAGATAAGGGTTGCGCTCGTTACCCCACTTAAGGGAACAATTCAAATCACGAGCTGACGACCATATTGCTCCATTATTACTAATGGTATGGACTATACCATTACCCATTAAGGGTACCGGCGTTTTAATCCCGACGTAATGTCGGGACTCTAATCACTACACTACAGTAGTAATCAAGTCTCTACGGGGTGCGAATACTGATTTTTGCAATCTTATTGAATGAGGATAAATCAGAGAAAGAAATTTATTTGTTTCTAGTCGGGAAAAATACAAGCAAAATGTCTTAGCGGTACGATAATTGTAGATTTTCATTTTCTGAAAACCCAATGAAAGCATCAGCTCTAAATCATTTTGTGCTTCTCCTAAATTACCGTAAACAATACGACAATCGCGATAAAAATCTTTTGCAACAGAACCATCGCCATCAAATCTGCCAGCCATATAAGGCAGAATTAAATCTCCGTTGATGAATTTTGTCACATTGTTTTTCAATTCTCTGAATTTCCTTAATAAAGGTCTGCTATTTACATACAAATGGTATGCCTTGGTGCGTCTTAGAAATTTATCCGGATGATAGATTCTTAATTTTAGCCTTTCTGCTGATAAAAATTTCAGGAAAAATTTCCGGAATTTTTCTATCAAATCAGAATCGGTATTGCTGATACCGATACTACTTGTCCGATGGTATCCATCGGCGCACCACAAACCAACGATGTAAGCGTCATCTTTTGTTTTAAGATTCCAAAAATCAGAATTCGCACTTCCCACGGTATTGCCCATGTTTCTATTTTAACATAAAAGCATTAGGGTTTCACCGTTATGAGCCGGTTTGCTTTTCAAATTACTTTGAAAAGGGTCGATACAAATCAACCATGCAGCACCTGTGCATACGTCCTTGCGGACCCCCGACGTTTCCATCGAGGTTCGTATGCATTTCAAGCCCTGGTAAGGTTCCTCGTTTACCATCGAATTAAACCTCATGCTCCACCGCTTGTGCGAGTCCCCGTCTATTCCTTTGAGTTTTAGCCTTGCGGCCGTACTTCCCAGGCGGTCCACTTAACGCGTTAGCTTCGCCACTCCGAGGGTCGACACTCGAAACAGCTAGTGGACATCGTTTAGGGCGTGGATTACAAGGGTATCTAATCCTTTTTACTCCCCACGCTTTCGCGCCTCAGAGTCAGGAACGTCCCAGTAGAATGCCTTCGCCTTTGGTGTTCCAGCCGATATCAACGGATTTCACCCCTACACCGGCTGTTCCATCTACCTCTAACGTCCTCTAGTTTGATAGTATTCAATGCAGCCTCAGAGTTAAGCTCTGAGATTTAACATTAAACTTACCAAACCTCCTACGCGCTCTTTACGCCCAATAAATCCGGATAACGCTCGGGGTCTCTGTATTACCGCTGCTGCTGGCACAGAGTTAGCAACCCCTTATTCTTGGAGTACTGTCAACCCTTGCGGGCTTCCTCCTCCAAAAAAGCAGTTTACAATCCGAAGACCTTCTTCCTGCACGCGGCGTCGCTCCATCAGGCTTTCGCCCATTGTGGAATATTCTCGACTGCTGCCACCCGTAGGTGTACGAGCCATGTCTCAGTCTCGTCGTTGGGGAATAGCCTCTCAGCTCCCCTACCGGTCATAGCCTTGGTGAGCCATTACCTCGCCAACAAGCTGATCGGACCTAGGCCAATCCATAAGCGGCTCTTGCGAGCCTTTACTGGTAACCAATTTTGATTCGCAAGAGCCGCTTATAATTTTCAATTTCTAATTTTCAATTTTCAAACATAAACGTGTTTGGAAATTTGCTTCATTGAAAATTCAATGAAAATTGTAAATTGAAAATTATAAATTTTTACTCTTGTGAACAAAAATCGGCTACCAGACCATTGAGTATTACCCACTCTTTCGAATGGCTATACTCATCTCAAGGGTATGTACCAAGGTATTACTAACTCGTTCGCCGCTATCCCGACGAGCCCCTTGCGGGATCCGTCGGGACCGCTCGACTTGCATGCCTTATCCACGCCGCCAGCGTTCATCCTGAGCTAGGATCAAACTCTCAAATATACACAGATACACACTGATAAGAACACGGATAAACACAGATAAAAATATCCGTATTAATCCGTGTAGTCGCCCGCAGGCGACCTATATCCGTGTGAATCCGTGTAACATAATTGGGACAACTAAAAAAATTCTGATTCAACATATTTTAAAATTTTCAAAGTGCCTGCTATTCTCTTTCGCATCTATCATTATAGAAACTAAGCATCTATTGTCAAGTGAGAAAAACAATGCTAATATGATCAGCGAATAACGAATTTTTTACGAATTTACGAATAAACGAATTTGTATATTCGCTTATTCGTACGGGATTCGCTATTCGTTGATTTATGAAGAAAGACATTCATCCCCAATATTATCCCAAGGCAAAAGTCCGTTGCGCATGCGGCAATGTTTTCACGGTCGGCTCAACCAAGTCGGAAATCCAGATTGAAATCTGCAGTGCTTGTCATCCTTTTTATACCGGCAAAGAAAAATTGATTGACGTGGCCGGCCGAGTAGAAAAGTTTAAAGCGAGAAGAGAACGAGCACTAAAAACTCCGGTCAGGAAAAAATCGGAAAAGAGATTAATTAAAAAATCCAAGAAAAAATAAAAGGCGGGCAAAAAACCCGCTCTTTTTAAAATTTTAAAATTATGACTTATTATTTTTTATAGATTGATTTAAAAAAATATTAAATTGTTATGCTATAGCATAACAATTAGAAGGGCATGTAAATAGTTCCAAATTTGGTGCGGCGACGACTACATGGATGCTTCGGTTTGGCGGCAGACGGCCAGGCACTGTATTTCCTCTTTTTTCTTTATTTCTTGCTTCTCTCCGAGTAGCTCCGATAGATATTTTCATTCATTGATTTTTTGACGACGCCGATGGTTTGAAGCGAAATAAAAAGCTCTCTGCTTATCTGCCTAGGTCCTTTGCCTGATATAAGCTCTTTTAACGCAGCGGCGCGCATCACCAGGTTGTGCTGTTCGTGAGAAGTAACCAATAATCGTAACAACTCATCGGATTTCAATATTTTCTGCCAGCAGGCGGATTCCCATTCTTTGCGAGAAGAATATTTATCAATAGATGGCAGACCCATTAATTGTTTTTTATTCATATCAAAATATTTTTGTTCGGTTTTTATTCACAACTAATTAATTATAACACACTGTTATGCTATAGCATAACAGTAAGGAGAACATTTCATATCTTTTCACCTCCTTTCATAGTTTACTTAATTTGCTATATTTGGTATAAAGTTTAAATATGAATAGTCAAATGAACAAAATTATATTAGAAATTAGGGCCGGGGCGGGCGGCGACGAAGCCGCCATTTTTGCCGGCGATTTGGCAAGAATGTATCAAAAATACAGCAGCCGACGCGGCTGGAAATTTACTATTCTTGATTTTAATCAAACTTCGCTTGACGGATATAAAACATTAATAGCCGAAGTTGAAGGTGAGGGAGTTTACGATGATTTGAAAAATGAATCGGGAATTCACCGGGTCCAGAGAATTCCCAAAACCGAAAAATCGGGTCGTATTCACACCTCAACTGCTTCGGTAGCTATTATTCCTTACGTTGAGCCGAAAAAAATTCAAATAAATCCTTCTGATTTAGAAATTTCTTTTTTTCGCTCTTCTGGCCCTGGCGGCCAAAATGTTAATAAAGTGGAGACGGCCGTTCGAATTTCACACAAGCCCAGCGGCATTGTTGTCAGTTCCCAGGCGGGTCGTTCGCAACACGCCAATCGTGAAAGCGCCTTGAATATTTTGCGGGCAAAGTTGTACGAGAATAAACAAATTGAGGAACAAAACAAATTAGGGGGCTTGCGGAAAGAACAAATTGGCAGCGCCGAAAGAGCGGAAAAAATCAGAACTTATAATTTTCCGGATGACAGAATTACCGACCACCGGATTAATAAGAAATGGCACAATATTGAACGCATTTTGGATGGTGAATTAGATCAAATTGTAAATGCGTTCAAAAAAACCATATAAATAAAATTTATTTAACTACTTAATATCACTATATCTTCTTCAAACTCCTGGGCTTGAGCAATCACCCGAGCGCCATAAGTCCATAAATAGTTACTCCAGCGCGAACCGGCGTAGTATTTGGCTGCGGCTTTTCTTTCATTAGCCAACGAAGCGCCAGCGCCGGCGCCGGCATCTTTAAGGTACAAGGCAGTCGCCATAAAAGCATCGGCATTGTTCCAAGGCGAGGCCGGATCGTTGCCTGTCAATTGCGAAATCTTGTCAGAATAAACAGCCCAAGTTGAAGGGATAAATTGAGCCGGTCCCATTGCCCCGCCATAAGCGCCATCGGCATTGGCGCAGGAAACTTTGATTATTCCAGATTCCAAATTTTTTTCAAATCCCAATTCTTTGATGATTTCTAAAAAAATCGGAATATCCCGCGTTGGATGCATAGCGGTTTTATAATCGCATTGACCGACATTCTTGCCCAAAGCCGATTCTCTGTCCAAAACCGCTAAAATCAAAGCCGCCCGCACACCAGTTGCTTTTTCAGCCATTTTAGCCAACTGATAAGCATCTCCAAACTCCAATTCGCCTCCGCCCAAAAATTTAAAAATTTGTTTTCTGATTTCCGCCGCCGTCTTTTTGGTTTCAGTTAAAAGTTTTTGGTATTCCGACTCCTTGCCCTTGGTAGTTTTAAGAAGATTACCTTTTTCTGTCTGGGTTTTCTGAATTGAAGTTTTTTGGGAATCCTGATAGGCCTTTAGGGCAGCCGCATCAGCCCGCCCTAAAGCCAAAACTTCTTTTTGGTCAATTAATTTCTGGTGGGCTTCGGCGATTTTTATAATCACTAATCTTAAATTGTCTTGGACGGCCAAAAGATTATTTAAATCGGTGAAAAAATCCGATAATTTAGGGTTTGTAAAAAGAATTTCAACTAAACTCTTATTATCATTTTCATATAAAGTTTGTAATGTCTGGGATAGATTTTTTTTATTAAAATTAATATCACTTTCGATTCGGTTTATTTGAGCTTGAGTGGAGTTAATTTCTGTATCGAGTTTGCTTAGGGTTAGACTAATGGCTTTTATTTGAAGGCTGAGTTTGGCAATCTGGGTTTCCAATCGCTTTATCTCTCCCTGAAGGGTCTTGCCTTGTGTCTTATATTGTTTAATTGTCGTCTCGTATTGAGAAATTTGATTTTCTAATTCCGCCAATTGGGACTCCAGGGCTTTTCTTTGTTCGTCGTTGTTTTGAGCGGCTATTACGCCGTTTGATGTCGGAGCGGTTACTGAGCCAAAAACAAAAAATAGAATGATTAATGGAATAAAAAAAACTGTCAGTAGAAATTTAACAGGAATAGAAATCACTCGCTGAGAATTCAAATTAAGTCTAGTGCTGTATTTTTTATGGATATCAATTATGAGGTGTGGCTTCATTGTGTTTCTTGTTCCGCTTCTTTATCTTCCTCTCCTTCCACTTTCACTTCTTCAACGGTTATTGGCTTTTCAACCACTTCTTCCTTGGCTGGTTCGGTCACCGTAGCTACCACTGTTTCCAAATCAGCCAGAACTTTTACTTTCTTATCAATTTTAAGGTCTTTTACATGAATGCTCATTCCAATATCGGAAAGTTGGCTAATATCAACTTCAATATTATGAGGTAAATCACTTGGCAGGGCCTCAACCTCAATTTCCTGCACCGCCTTTATCAGAATGCCCTCTTTTTCTTTAACTGCCGGCGCTTCGCCAATAAATTCCAAAGGAACCGAAGTGATAATTTTTTCATCCATTTTCACTTGATAAAAATCAATGTGAATAATTTTATCGCTCAAGGGGTCAACCGAAACTTCATGAATTAGAACCGGCAACTTTTTGTTTTCCAAATTTAAATTTATTATTGTGCTTTCACCCGCTTCTTTAAAAAGTTTAGAAAATTCTTTGGCCGGGACGCTTAAATGGATATTTTCAAGGCCGTGACCATAGAGTTCGGCCGGAATTAAATTTTCCCTTCTCAAAGAGTTTACCTTTTTGCCGAATATTTCTCTTTTTTGTACGTTCAGCTCCATAGTCGCTTCACTAAATCGATGCCAATATACGAATGGATACTAATGATACTAATATTCGTATAATTAGTATGAATTAGTATATTAGCATCGCATTTTATTAAATAATTTTAATTTCTGTTCCACCACCTTTTTAATCTCTTCAACCGCCGTTGGCAATAATTTATACGGCGTAATTTCCTCGGGATTTTCTTTTAATGCTTTTTCTACTCCCTGTCGCCAAGCCAACCGCAGTTCCGTATTAATATGAATGATTGAAATGCCGGCGTCAATGGCGGCTAAAATTTCTTCGTCTTTAATGCCCGAGCCGCCGTGTAAGACCAAGGGAACGGAGCTGGTTGATTTTATTTGTTTTATTCTTTCAATATCCAATTTCGGGTTGCCGCCGCCAACAATGCCGTGAATATTGCCTACTGCCGGCGCCAATAAATCAACTCTGGTTTCTCTGACAAATCGGCTAGCTTCCTCCGGTTTTGTTAAATCTTCTGGTTTTACAGCTGCGCCAATGGGAATTTCCTTAAGCAAAACCGAACCAGAACCGATATAACCCAATTCCCCTTCAATTAAAAAATCTGGATTTACGCTTTTAATATATTCAACCGCCTCTTTTGTTTTTTTGATATTTTCCTCAAACGTAAATTCACTGGCGTCGAAAACAGCCGCATCAAAACCCGCACTAACCGCTTCTTTAATTTTTTCAAGCGAATGCATGTGGTCGGCATTAAGAAAAATTGGATAATTTCCGCCTGCGCCTCGGGCGGAATATTCATCTCGCAAACTTTTTATTAAAGCCGCGATTTGCTTTACCCCGATAAAATCCCGCTCGCCTTCGGAAACGCCGATGATAACCGGCACATTTAAAGCGCGGCTAACTTCAAAAATTGCTTTGAGTCCGGCCAAATCTGAAACATTAAAATGCCCGATGGGAATTTTGCTATTTTCTGCTTCTTTAATTATTTCTAAAAGTCGTTTCATCCCTCTATCATCTTACCTTAATCTACTTTTAATTTCCAGTTCTTGTCCATCTATTATTCCTCGTTTATCTTTTATTATTCGTAATTCATAATTCGACTCTCTACCACTATGCTATAGCATAGTGGTCCGGCTGGCGCCTTAGCGGTTTCAAATTTTTAGTTCTAAGTGAAGCGCTATAGGGTACTATGCTATAGTATAGTACTTAACAAATTAACAAAGACTGTTCATTGAATACTCTCGGAATTGTATCTTACTTAGGACCTAAAAGTCCGCCATCTTTTGACACCAATTCCTGTATTTTTTGAAAGATTAATTTTTACACTCTAATTTAAGCACCTTACCATTTTACTTGTAAAGTTTACGATCGTAGACTTTACAAGTAAAGTGGTCATATACATATTAACATAGGTAGACTTTCAAAGCGGTTAAATACCGACTGGAGTTTCTCACAGTGTTAAATCTCTGTTGCGTGTGAAGTCACTCTTATACATAAATCACTGACACCAAGTGTTATGCTATAGCATAACACTATGCTGCAGCATAACGATCAGGGGGTGGGTATTAAAAATTATTCCAGATGAATTTGTTTTTCAAACTCTTGGATTTTCAGTAATAAAAGCGGATAATTTTTTAATTTCGGGTCGGTTTTTAATAAATTGACTGCTGCTTCGCGAGAAGATTTTACCAATTCCGGATTCTGAATCGCTTTCATCGCCAAATCCGGCGTACCTGTTTGAGACTCGCCTAGAAATTCGCCCGGACCGCGAATGGCTAAATCTTTTTCCGCCAGTTCAAAACCATTTTTCGCTTCAAGCAATGAATGTAATCTTTTATAAGTTGTTTTAGCCGATGACTCGGTAAAAAGAAAACAAAATGACTGGTGTTCTCCCCTGCCGACCCGACCGCGAAATTGATAAAGCTGAGCCAAGCCGAATCTTTCGCTGCCTTCAATCATCATAATGGTGGCGTTCGCTACATCAACTCCGACTTCAATCACCGAAGTGGAAATTAAAATATCGGTTTCGCCGTTCTTAAATTTTTCCATTGTTTCGGCTTTTTCCTTACCTTTCATTTTCCCATGAAGTAAGCCGACTCTTAAATCAGGAAAAACTTTTTGGGAAAGTTTTTCATATTCTTCCTTTACATTTTTAATTTCCAATCGGTAAATTTCCCTATCGCTTAAAATTTTCCCCTCTTCTAATTCCTCTTTTTCTATTCTTGGGCAGATGACGAAAACCTGTCTGCCTTTTTTAACTTGGCCTCTTATAAAAGCATAGGCCTTGTCGCGGTTATCTGGAGCCACAATTTTAGTAATGATCTCTTTCCGGCCCTTGGGCAATTCGCTGATGATTGATAAATCCAGATCGCCGAAAATGGTCAGAGTTAAAGTGCGGGGAATCGGCGTGGCTGACATGCTTAAAAAATGAGGCAAGATATCAGGACTTTGATCGGTTAATTCAGCCCGCTGTTTGACGCCGAACCTGTGCTGTTCGTCAATCACCACCAAAGCCAAATCCTTAAATTTAATATTTTTCTGAATTAAGGCGTGAGTGCCGATAATAATTTTAATTTCAGCGCTGGAAATTTTTTTAATCAAATCCTGTTTTTTAACTTCACTTTCCAATTCATCGCCATAAAAAATTCTTGCCTCTGACGAAGTAAGTAGGGTCACACCTTTATCAAAGCCGGGAAAAAATTTTCTGAAAGTAGAATAATGTTGTCTGGCCAAAACTTCGGTCGGCGCCATAAAAGCGGCTTGCTTACTTTCTTTTGACACCATTAGGGCGGCGATTGCCGCCACAATGGTTTTGCCGCTTCCGACATCACCCTGGAGCAAACGATTCATGGGCCGCGACTTTTCCATATCTTTTAAAATTTCCCAAAGCGATTCTTTCTGGGTTTGCGTTAATTCAAAAGGAAGCTTGCTAAGTAGATTTCTTACATAATCAATATTCATTTCAATGGAATGGGCTTTTTGCCGGGCTAATTTCAAACGCTGTCTCAAATTCGCCAACTGAAGCAAAAAAAGGTCTTCAAAAGCAAAACGTTTCTTGGCCACTCTGGCCTGAACCAATTTTTCCGGAAAATGAATCTGATTTACGGCCTGATTAATTTCGGGAAAATTTTGTTGTTTAATAATCTCCAAAGGAATGGGGTCATCTAATTTCTCTAAATCATCAAGAAGCGGTTTTATTAAAAATCGCAAGGCCTTGGAAGTTAATCTTTTGGTCTCAGGATAAATCGGCACTAATCGTCCCGTATGTCTTGTTTCTCGCTCCCCATCGCTTGCCCCTAATTCATAAACTGGATGAGATAAAGTTAAACCACCTTTGGGCGATTCCACCACTTTGCCGGCCAAATTAACTATTATTCCTTTTTTAAAAATTGAAAGCAAAAATCTTTGATTGAACCAAATAGCTTTAATGCTGCCGGTATCATCGCTGACCAACACTTCAATTATAAACATTCTTCTTTTCCATGTTCGATGCACTTTAATGTCGGAAATTACGCCCGAGACGGTAGCGGTTTGATTAATTTTCAAATCGGCGATTTTTGAAATCTGGGAAAAATCTTCGTAACGAAAAGGAAAATGCCAAAGCAGATCTTTAACGGTTATCAATCCGAATTTTTTCAGACGCTCAAAAAATTTCGGCCCGATGCCTCTGATTTCAAAAAGAGGAGTGGAAAGTTTAATCATTGTGCCCTTTATTTGAAAATGCGCGAACATTCAACTTAAAAAGTCATCGCTTCTTAAGTTGTCATCTCGATTTAAAGCGATTTAAACATATTTCTTCCCAGCCTGTTGGAAGTTTATAACAAATATTTGGTTTATTTTTCTCTATAGCGAAATTAATCACACTCTCTTCATCGCCTTCCACATAATAGTCCTGAGCAGGAGCTAATTTATTGTCAGCGGCAGGATTCCAGGCTGCTTTTTTGCCCCAAATTAGGGGGCCAAAAAAAAGATTGATCGTTAATAAACTTAACAAAAATGCTCCAATAAAACTTCTAACAAATATCCTTTTATTAATTTTAGCAAAAAATCCTATTAAAAAATAGAGAATAATTAAAAAAATGATAATACCACAAAGCTTATAAAAAAGACTCCAATTAAACACAAAATAATACCAATTCTTCCAGGAACTAATATAAGCTCCATAAATTCCTAAAACTAAAATAAGCATCGGATATAAAATTTTGTTTTTATTGGTTTCAAAAAGATAAGATATATAATATAAACCCATTGCTGAAATAACTACAAAAGGCAAGAAATACAAAAGATGAAATCTTTCACTAATTATTCCTCTGAAAATTAAGAAAAAAAATGGAACTAAAGCAAAGGTCAAAAGATAACTGTCTTTTTTAAATAAGACATTGCCTTCTTTCCAATGACAAAAGGCCCTGTAAATTAAAATCACTAACCCAAAGATAAAAGGAACAAAGAGAAGGCCTGTCACTGGCCAGATATGAATATTGTCAAAAACTAAAAAAGCATCCCTTGGTGAGCCAACCAAAAATTGCTTAGTCTGGACACCGTAGCCGAAAGTTGTTAAATATAGAATTTTCCAAATACTATGAATTTGACCGAGGCCAACGACATTTTGGATTGGTCCTTTTGAAAATACAAAAAAATGGGCAGAAATTATCCAGGTTAAAGGAATTAGAAAAAAGCTTGAAAATTGTAATAGCTCTTTTTTAGCCACCGAAATAATTTCAGCCCATTTCGTTTTAAATCTGCTGAGATCAAATATTTTACAAAGAGCATACCAAAGAAAAAAACAAAAGAGCAAAAATACCCCTTTTCCAAAATAAGTGAAAAGCATTAGTGAAAAAAATAAGGAGGCCCAGTAAAATTTATTTTTATCCTCGGAGGTTAAATAAAAGAAAATTAGAAAACTTAATGGCACAAGAATAACCTCGAAGAATTGAGCTTTAGAGGTTACCCATATAAATATATCTGAAAAAGCTACAATAAAAGAAGATAGAATTGCAATATTTTTATTAAATCTTTTTTTAATTACATAATAGGCTAAGTATATGGTCAATATCCCCATCGATAAGGGAAATAATCTTAATCCCCAATTATTTTGCCCGATGATATCAGTAAATAGGCGCTCTATCCAAAAATAAAGAGGCATTACCCCTAAGGTATTTTCTAAAGAAGCAATATAGAAAAAATGAGCTAATGATTCTTTGGTTTTATTTACCCCATCTAAAATACTCATAATTTCGTCGTGTAAAACAGGGAAATTCTTCACTCCATAAAATCTGAGAGAAAATCCTAAAAGGATTATCCAAGTTAAGGGGTGTCTTAAGGTTTTTAAAAATTTTTTCATTTTTTGCTAATTCTTAGAAATTTATTTGTAAGAATTCCGAGCGTTGTTTACACTTTTAACCATTTTTAGGGTAAGGTGTAAACAATATGACTATTCACAATTATTTTTATCCTAAAGAACTGTAAACAACGCTGTTATTTCCTACACAACCCTGATTCGTCACCGTACGATTCAGGGTTGCTTTTTTAAAATTCTTCCCTTTTCGTCAATTTCCGCGAGGACGGCTCGAGCGAAGCGAGGCGAACCAAAACTCTTTGACTTTTCCTTTCTGGTGCCCCCGAGAGGAATCGAACCCCTATTTGGAGTTCCGCAAACTCCCGTCCTGTCCATTGAACGACGAGGGCTTTTTAAAATCTTATTAATTTTGAGAATGAATCGGCTAATGATTCGCTATATTCTTCTTTGGTGATATATTTCTGTAGAAAATCTTTGATTTTTTCCTCTTCCTCAGCCGGGAAATTAATTTTCAGGTAAGAAGAAAATCTTTTTTTGAGTTTTAATATTAATTCGCCGTGAATGTCAAAACCCTCAATTTCGCTGAAAGGATAAAATTTAGCGCTTACCGGGTCATTATTGGGCAAATTGATTTCAATCCCCTTTTCACTGAGTTTAAAATTCCAAATTGTCGGGTTCCGACCGGCCGAATAAACAACCACCAACCAGGCAATGACGATAAAAATCGCAAACAAAAAATTTCTCTGCCAAAGAGATAAAGCTAATAAAATGATTCCGATAATCAAACTCAGCCAGTACCAGGAAATGTCTTTGGGGCTGTATTTGAATTCCGGCGCTTGCCACTCTATCACGGACTCATTCTGACTGGACACGGACCTATGCGGACTTTTTTTTGTGCTAGTCCGTGTAATGTTGATTTTTAAGGTTTTTTTCATCATTACAATCAAATAATAATTGGAAATGGTTAATTAGTAAAGAGAGCAATAAATCGAACCCTAACTATTGAACTATATAGTACATAATGATACAATTAATATTATGAAATTTGCAGAAAAATTGAAAGCTATTAAATTACGACGACGGGGATATAGTTATAAAAAAATACGTAAAACTGTTAAGGTTTCGAAATCTTCACTAAGTAGATGGCTAAACGAAATCGATTTAACACCTAAACAAAGAGAGAAATTACTGATAGGTCGGGAATTTTCAAGATACGCAGGCGCAAAAGCCAAAAGAAGAAAGAAAACAGAGATTATAAAGATGATAGTTAATAGAAGTCGGGAAGAGTTTATTCACTTAGTTAAAAATCCTTTATTTTTATCAGGCCTTATGCTTTACTGGGCAGAAGGCGATAAAAATCAAGCAGAAAGAGTCAAATTTACCAATTCCGACGAAACAACTATAATTTTAATGATGAGTTGGTTCCGTGAAATTTGTAAAGTTCCCGAAGAAAAATTTAGAATAGCCTTGCATATTCATAATCTTCACTCTAAATCAGATGTTAAATATTATTGGTCTAAATTAACTGGAATACCCACGCAACAATTTCACAAACTATGGATTAAAAAAAGCTCTTTGCGTCAAAGAAGAAATATCCTCTATAACGGAACTTGCGCTATTGTCGTCAATGATAAAAATCTTTTCAGAAGAATAACCGGCTGGAAATTAGGATTGTTGGATTATTTTAACATAACTCCCCGTAGTTCAACGGATAGAACGAGGGACTTCTAATCCCTAAATGGAGGTTCGATTCCTCCCGGGGAGACAAAAAATTAGCGCGGGGTAAGGCGTTGATGCGGGTTCGATTCCTGCCGGGGGCGCATAAAAAAAATTTAGGTTTATAATGTTCTTGTATTTGTTCTGAATTTTAATAAAATTAAAAAGATGAAAAGAATTCAATTTGGGTTGGGCAAGCATCTAATTATTGATGCCTACGGAATCGAGGAGGAAAAAATAAAGGACTTGCGGGCGATAAGAAATTTACTCAGGGACCTGCCAAAAAAATTTAAAATGCGACCCTTGAGCGACGCGGTTGTCAAAAAAGTCGCGAGCGACTATTATCCGAATTATGGCATCTCTGGCTTTATTATGCTCTATGAAAGCCACATCTCAATCCATACCTGGCCGGAACAAGGATATGCGGCAATAGATGTTTATTCCTGTAAAGATTTTAATGCTCAAGCAATTATAAAATATCTTAAAAAATATTGGAATTGCAAAAGAATGAAAATCAGAGTAGTAATTAGAGGATAATCGCTCTTGCATAATTGAACCATCA
>Ga0210056_1002243_pt1 | contig 16391 bp, 9 predicted proteins | sample CryGeyCG2014_080_2_FD_183965 | JGI IMG/M metagenome (GOLD analysis project Ga0210056, IMG submission 183965) | Groundwater microbial communities from aquifer - Crystal Geyser CG07_land_8/20/14_0.80 (SPAdes) (version 2) | ecosystem: Environmental > Aquatic > Deep subsurface > Groundwater | place... | reverse complement strand
TGATGAATTTACAAAGACCAAACGCAAATGATGCAACCGGGACGTTTAACCGTTCCAAAAACGTAGTTCCGGGTTCAGGTATCTGTTCCCGTTGTATTGATGGATGTAAGGGCAATTGTGAGGTGTTTAAAGCAACTTTTAGGAGTCGTGAAGTAATTTATCCAGGGAAATTCGGAGAAATCACAGCTGGCGGAGACAAAAATTATCCAGTGGATTATTCCCATCTGAATATACAAGGATATGCCTTGGGAGCAAAGGGGCTGCCTGGTGAAGCTGAGGGTAATTCGGATAATACAAAATTTCCTGATGTAAATACCGAAACTGAATATGGCTGGAATTCTAAGGTAAAAATGAAGGTTCCTATTTTTACCGGCGCTCTCGGTTCGACAGAAATTGCCAGAAAGAATTGGGAACATTTTGCTGTGGGGGCTGCTATATCAGGCATTACTCTTATCTGCGGTGAGAATGTCTGCGGTATTGATCCGGGATTAGAGCTTGACAGTAGAGGCAAAATTAAAAGTTCGCCAGACATGGACAGACGCATCGAAATTTACAAGAGATTCCATGAGGATTACGGTGAAATATTAGTTCAGATGAACGTGGAAGATACGCGTTTGGGCGTAGCTGAATATATCAGAAAGAAACATAAACTTGAAGCTATAGAGCTGAAATGGGGTCAAGGGGCTAAGTGTATTGGCGGAGAGATAAAGGTAAGAAGTTTAGATAGAGCTCTTGAGTTACAAAAACGCGGCTATATCGTTACTCCGGATCCATCCCTATATGTAAATCAAGAGGCTTTTAAAGACGGCGCGATTAAAGAATTTGAGCGTCATTCCCGCTTAGGATTTGTATCTGAGGAGGGATTTTTAGCTGAGGTTAAGCGCCTAAGAGATTTAGGTTTTAAGCGTGTTACGCTCAAAACCGGAGCCTACTCAATGCGGGAACTAGCCATGGCGATTAAATATTCCGCAATGGCTAAAATAGACCTCTTAACCATAGATGGCGCTCCGGGTGGTACAGGGATGAGTCCCTGGAGAATGATGGAGGAGTGGGGAATACCTACTTTTTATTTGGAGGCGTTGACTTATGAGTTTTGCCAGAAATTAACCAAAAAAGGTATGCGCGTTCCGGATATAGCTATTGCAGGAGGTTTTTCTGCCGAAGACCATATTTTTAAAGTTATTGCAATGGGTGCGCCATTTGTTAAGGCAGTCTGTATGGGTAGGGCGCTGATGATACCGGGCATGGTAGGAAAAAACATTGCCACTTGGCTTAAAGAAGGTAATCTTCCACCTACGGTTTCTGATTACGGGAAAACAGAAAAAGAGATTTTTGTTTGTTATGAGGAATTAGTTAAGAAATATGGCAACGATATGAAAAACATTCCCCTCGGCGCTGTGGGTATTTATTCTTTTGTGCAAAAGATAAAGGTTGGTCTCCAGCAGCTGATGGCAGGAAGCAGAAATTTCAGATTAAATACAATTTCACGCGATGACCTTATGTCTTTGACAGAAGAAGCTTCAAAAGTTTCCGGCATTCCTTATGTGATGGATGCATATCGTAAAGAAGCAGAGGCGATTCTTGACGGAAAAGCTGGTTGTGAGATAAAAAGCAATTCTAATCACAGAAAAGTTAAAGTGTCTGTGGGGAGGTAACCTATGGGAAAGAAAGGATTATGCGATACATGCGAGAATGACAGAAGCTGTATTTTCCAAAAGAGGTTTCCGATTCTACAGTGCGAAGAGTTTGCAAATTCGAATTATAAAGCAACAGAGGCAAAGCAGCCGAAGCAAAAAAAAGTTGAATGTTCCGAGGCAGTGACAACTGAAGAGTAATTAAAGTAAGAGCTGATTACGGCGAAGTAAAATAAGACGATTTTCTGAAGGACTAAGGCGTCCTGAATCCCATTGACGGGAAGAAAGACGCCTTTTTTATTGAGACCACAACTTATGGAGCAGCGATCTTAATTTTGACGACATAAGTTGTTTGGCCGAAATAATCCCGACGAATGCGTATATGAGTCGGGATAGAGAATAGGAGGAAAGGTAAGAATGGTTAATTCCGGTGATACAGCGTGGGTTTTAATGTCATCAGCTCTAGTTTTACTTATGACTCCGGCTCTGGCGTTCTTCTATGGCGGTATGGTTAGACGTAAAAATGTTCTTAGTGTTTTGATGCAGTGTTTTATTGTTATGTGTGTTTTAAGTATTCATTGGGTGTTAATTGACTATAGCCTGTCTTTTGCGCCTGCAAAAGGATTTTGGGGAGGATTTGCCTGGTTTGGTTTACGCGGGGTGGGTTTAGAGCCGTATGCAGATTACGCCGGAACTATTCCTCACCAGGCATTCATGATTTACCAGTGTATGTTTGCGATTATAACCCCGGCTTTGATCATTGGTGCGTTTGCCGAGAGGATGAAATTCTCCGCGTTTCTAATTTTTACTCTGCTTTGGGCAACATTTGTTTATGCTCCGCTCTGTCATTGGGTTTGGGGTATGGGAGGTTGGTTAAGGAATTTAGGGGCACTTGATTTTGCCGGCGGAACAGTGGTGCATATCAATGCTGGGATTGCCGCACTAGTTACTGCTCTAATATTAGGTAAGAGAGTTAATTTAGATAAGAATGTCCCTGCGCCGCATAATATGCCTTTTGTGGTTTTAGGCACGGGACTCTTGTGGTTTGGCTGGTTTGGGTTTAATGCGGGTAGCGCCTTGGCAGCAAATGGTTTGGCAGTAAATGCTTTTGTGGTCACTAACACTGCCGCAGCAGCTGCAGGTTTAAGTTGGGCGTTAATTGAATGGCTGCATAATGGTAAGCCTACAATATTTGGTTTGTGTTCCGGGGCGGTTGCCGGGTTGGTTGCGATAACTCCGGCCGCTGGTTTTGTTAGCGTGATCCCTGCCATAATTATAGGTTTATTAGTAAGCGTATTCTCTTTTATTGCCGTAGCTGTGATTAAACCGAAATTAGGATACGATGATTCGCTAGATGCTTTTGGTGTGCACTGCGTAGGCGGAATCTGGGGTGCTTTGGCAACTGGATTGTTTGCTTCTAAACTGGTTAACCCCCAGGGGGCAAACGGATTATTCTTCGGAAATCCAAAACAGTTCATTATCCAGGCATTAACCGTTTTAGTTACTATAGGCTATACCTTTATAGTTACCTTCGTAATTTACAAGTTGGTCGATTTATTAATCGGCGTGCGGGTAAAAAAAGAAGAGGAGCTTATGGGTCTTGATCTTACCCAGCATCACGAAAGAGCGTATACTGTTTTAGAATAACACCCCGCGCTAAAAGGCACCCGGCGCTTATTTGAATTGCGCCGGTGTCCCCTTGTGGGGAAATTGCGCGGGTGTGCCCTTGCGGGCAAGGAGGTTCTTATGAAATTAATCATTGCTATAATTCAACCTTCTAAATTAGAAGAAGTAAAAGAAGAGCTTTATAAGCAAGAGGTCAATCTTATCACTGTAAGCGAAGTTCTAGGGCACGGTCGCCAGAAAGGTGTTACAGAGATTTATCGCGGCGCAAAAGAGACAGGTAACCTCTTAAGAAAGATAAAAATGGAGATTGCCGTAAATGAAAATTTCGTTGAGCCGGCTATTAAGGCAATCATCAAAGGTGCCAAAACCGGGGAAATCGGTGACGGAAAAATTTTTGTTCTGGATTTACAGGAGTGTGTGCGTATTCGCACCGAAGAACGTGGTTCAGTCGCGATCGGTTAAGATAAAAATAAGACGCTAAGTAAACGCATCCTTAGAAATAGGCGCTTTTATGGATAAGATTGTTTAATATTTAGACAGAAAATGATAGACGAAAAGGCAAAAGAAATAGAAAAAGCACTTCTGGAATTAGACAGGATGTTCTTGAAGGGCGAGGAAGGGAAGATCTACCATATTATGATAGACGCACTGGATAAATCATTAATTAAGAATATGTTGATGGTAACTTTTGGAAATCAGATAAAGGCTGCCAGATTATTAGGCATAAACAGAAATACCTTGCGCGCTAAAATAAGGAGACTGGGTATTTCTTTAAGCGAGGCAAAGTTATGAAAGCCCAAGGATTATATGACCCGCGGTTTGAGCATGATTCCTGTGGGGTGGGATTTGTCTGTGATGTTAAAGGCAGGAAATCAAATCAGATTATTAGGCAGAGTTTAGAAGTGCTTAGGCGTTTGTCTCATCGGGGAGCCACGGGCGCAGACCCTAAGACCGGAGACGGCGCGGGTTTATTGATACAGATACCCCACGATTTTTTCTTGAAGGTTTGCCGGGAAAATAAAATTGATTTGCCGGCAGAGGGTGAATATGGGGTAGGTTTAGTGTTTTTGCCGCGGGATGAGAAAGAGCGTAAATTCTGCAAAAATGTATTTGCCAGGATTATACGAGATGAAAAACAGATTCTTCTTGGCTGGCGCAGCGTACCAGTAGATGGTAGCAATATAGGCAAAATTGCTCAAGATACTCAACCGGCAATGGAGCACGTTTTTATCGGGCAAGGAGAATATATGTCCGCCAAAAACCATGGCGGATCAGCCCAAGACAAATTAGAAATAGATGGGCTGAATTTTGAAAGAAAGCTTTATTGCTTGAGAAAGAAGATAGAAAATGCTGTTCGCTTGTCGGATTTAAAAGAGAAATCTGTTTTCTATATTACAAATTTATCCAGCCGCACCATTTCTTTTAAGGGGCTGCTTATGCCGGAGCAATTAGAAGATTTTTTCCTTGACCTTAAAGATGAAAGTATCAAAAGCGCTCTTTGTCTTGTGCATTCCCGTTATAGTACGAACACCTTTCCTACCTGGGATTTATCCCAGCCCTTTAGGTTTTTAGCGCATAACGGAGAAATTAATACCTTAAGGGGTAATGTTAATTGGATGCAGGCCAGAGAAGGATTGCTTGAGAGCGGGTTATTTGGCCATGACCTAAAGAAAATTCTTCCTGTTATTATGCCCGGAGGGAGTGATTCCGCAAGTATCGATAATGTTTTTGAATTGCTTGTTTTGGCAGGGAGGTCTTTGCCGCATGCCATGATGATGCTTATCCCTTCTGCCTGGGAACAGGATAATCTTATGGATGAGAGGTTGAAAGACTTTTACAAATACCATGCCTGTCTAACCGAGCCTTGGGATGGCCCGGCAGCTATTGTTTTTACTGATGGAACCCGGGTGGCTGCGGTCTTAGATAGGAATGGATTGCGGCCCTGCCGTTATATTATCACTAAAAAAGACTTATGTGTTATGGCCTCAGAGGTAGGGGTTTTGGATATTGCGCCTTTTGATATTCTTAAATCCGGTAGGCTTGAACCGGGTAAGATATTTTTTATTGATACTGAGGCCGGACGGATTATCGATGATCAAGAGATAAAGAACAGCATCTCCGGGCAGCGTCCGTATGGCGCATGGCTTAAAAAGAATATGCTTGAGCTTAGTGATTTAAGCACTCATAAAGAAAAAGATAAGAGGAGCCCCAATACTCTTACTAGCTTAAAAAATTTCGGCTACAGCCGTGAGGATCTAAAAGTAATTATTAAACCCATGGGAGAATTTGCCCAGGAACCAGCAGGCTCAATGGGTTGTGATAGCCCGCATGCCGTATTATCTGAAAGGCCGCAACTTTTATACAATTACTTTAAGCAATTATTCGCTCAGGTCACTAATCCGGCAATAGATCCTATCCGTGAAGAATTAGTGATGAGCCTTGAGACTTACTTAGGGCCGGAGAGAAACATCTTGGATGAGACGGCCGGGCATTGTTACAAGTTGAGAATCAGGAATCCTATCCTTACCAATGAGGATCTAGAGAGAATCCGCGAGGTTAAGAAAAACGGGTTTAAAACCAAGACTATTTCTTTGCTTTTTCGAATTTCGGCTAGGGATAGTTTCCGCAGAGCCCTGGATAGAATATGCAAGGAGTCTGTGCGAGCCATAAAAGAGGGATTTACTTTTATTATTTTAAGCGATCGGGGCACGAATAGAAATTATGCAGCCTTACCCAGTCTTTTAGCCACTGCAGCAGTACACCATCATTTAGTGAAAAAAGTTTTACGTACGCAAATCGGAATTGTGGTAGAAAGCGCGGAGCCAAGAGAAGTGCACCATTTTGCGCTTTTATTTGGATATGGAGCGGACTGTGTTAATCCGTATCTTGTCTATCAAGCCGTAGAGTTACTAGTTAGAGAAAGAGAGTTAAGTTTAGATTTAGAAACCGCAACCCGTAATTATATTAAAGCTGTAGATAAGGGAATCGCCAAAATCATTTCTAAAATGGGCATTTCCACATTGCAGAGTTATCGGGGAGCGCAGATATTTGAGGCCCTAGGTTTAAGTCAGGAAGTCATTGATGAATATTTTTCCGGGACAGTATCACGTATCGGAGGAGCAGATTTAGAGGTTATTGCTCAAGAAGTAATATTAAGGCACCGGCAAGCCCATGCCCAAAGAGGGCCGGATTTTCCCTATCTTGCTACAGGCGGAGTGTATCAATGGAAGAGAGACGGCGAATTCCATTTATGGAATCCGGATACTATCGCTACCCTTCAGGATGCTACCCGAAATGGCGATTATAAAAAATATCAGGAGTTTGCTTGTTTAATTAACGATCAGTCAAAACAGCCCACTACATTAAGGAGCCTATTAAAATTTAAGCATACTAATCCCATTCCTATTGAAGAAGTAGAACCCGTAGGGGAAATTGTAAAACGTTTTGCTACCGGTGCTATGAGTTTTGGTTCGATCAGTAAGGCAACGCATGAAACTATTGCTATTGCCATGAACAGGCTAAAAGCCAAGTCTAATACCGGAGAAGGCGGCGAAGACCCGGCGCGTTTTACGCGCCTACCAAACGGCGATTCGGCCAGGAGTGCGATAAAACAAGTCGCTTCTGGCCGATTCGGAGTGACAACTAATTATCTTGTTAACGCTGACGAGTTGCAGATTAAAATTGCCCAGGGCGCTAAGCCGGGAGAGGGAGGGCAGTTACCCGGGCATAAAGTGAGTGTCGTAATCGCCCGTACACGCTATACTACGCCGGGAGTAACTCTAATTTCTCCTTCGCCGCATCATGATATTTATTCCATTGAAGATTTGGCGCAGTTAATTTTTGATTTAAAAAATACTAATCCCCTGGCGCGAATTAGCGTAAAATTAGTCTCGGAAATCGGCGTAGGAACTATTGCTGCTGGTGTGGCTAAGGGCCATGCCGATATGATTTTGATCTCCGGCGGAGACGGCGGTACAGGTGCCTCTCCGGTTAGTTCTATTAAGCATGCCGGCCTTCCTTGGGAATTGGGTTTAGCCGAAACGCATCAGACCTTAGTTTTAAATTCCTTAAGAAGCAGGGTCCGTTTACAAACTGATGGCCAGATACGCACCGGGCGTGATGTAGCTATTGCCGCGCTCTTAGGCGCGGAAGAATTCGGTTTCTCTACCGCAGTCTTAATTGTTTTAGGATGCGTGATGCTGCGGCACTGTCATCTGAATAACTGTTCTGTGGGGATTGCCACGCAGGACGACATCTTGGAGAAAAGATTCAACGGCAAGCCGGAATATGTGACAAACTATTTTTATTTTGTAGCCCAGGAATTACGCGAGATTATGAGTTGCTTGGGGATTCGCCGCATAGATGAAATGGTCGGTAGAGCCGATTTATTAGAAGTTAATAGCGCAATTTTACCCTGGAAGGCAAAAGCACTGGATTTCTCTAAGATACTATATAAGCCTTCCTTAGCTAAAGAAACACCGGTTTATTGTACGTTTAGGCAGGAACATGGTATTGATAAAGTTTTAGATCTGACGTTGATTAAGCTTGCGCAACCCGCTTTAGAAGAATCTAAAGCTATAAGTAAAGAGCTGACCATTGCTAATACCAATAGGGCAACTGGTGCGATGTTAAGCGGAGAGGTCTGTAGAAAATATGGAGAAGAGGGGTTACCCGAAGATACAATACATTTTAAATTTAAAGGTATAGCCGGTCAAAGTTTCGGGGCGTGGTTGGCAAAAGGGGTTACCTTTGAGCTTGAGGGGATGAGTAACGATTATGTAGGAAAGGGTATTTCCGGAGGCAAAATTATAATCTACCCGGATAGAAATGCAGACTACAAGCCACAAGAAAATATTATTATTGGTAATACTGCTTTCTATGGAGCGATAAGTGGCGAGGCGTATATCAGAGGGGTTGCCGGAGAGAGATTTTGTATCAGAAACTCCGGCCTGAACGCGGTAGTGGGAGGAGTGGGAGACCACGGTTGTGAGTATATGACCGGCGGAAGGGTTGTGGTTTTAGGTAAAACCGGAAGAAACTTTGCTGCCGGGATGTCCGGAGGCATCGCCTACATTTATGACATAGATAAGAATTTTAAAGAAAAATGTAATTTAGAGATGGTAGAGCTGGAAGGCCTCTCGGTAGATGATGTAAGGGATGTTTATAATATATTGCGGAATCACTATCAATACACTCAAAGTAAAGTTGCCGGAAAAATTCTGGATAATTTTGCGCGTGAAATTAAAAAATTCATCAAGGTTATGCCTCTCGAATATAAACGGGTTTTAGAAATGGAAGGGTTGGAAGAGGAATTAGGATTAGCCGAGGTTTCAGATGGGTGATGTCAGAGGATTCTTAAAAGTAAAAAGGCAGGCAGCAAGATACCGCCTGGTCTGCGAACGGATAAAGGATTACCGGGAAGTAATGTCTTTACGTAGCGACGAGGTTTCTTGCGAGCAGGCCTCGCGCTGTATGGATTGCGGCACGCCTTTCTGTCATTGGGGCTGCCCCATTGGTAATTATATCCCGGAGTGGAATGACCTAGTTTTTCATGGCAATTGGCAAAAGGCATTTCAATTGCTCGCTGCTACGAATAACCTTCCGGAGATTACCGGGAGATTGTGTCCGGCGCCATGCGAATACTCTTGTGTTTTGGGCATTAATGACGATCCGGTAACGATTAGGGAAAATGAATTAAATATTATTGAATACGCATTTAAAACCGGACTGATTAAACCCCGCCGCCTTAAGAAGCGTACTGGTCGAGAAATTGCCATTATTGGTTCAGGGCCTGCGGGTTTGGCTTGTGCTGATCAATTAAATCAAGCCGGGCATCTGGTCGTAGTTTTTGAAAAGGATAAACAAATCGGAGGGTTATTACGCTACGGGATTCCTGATTTTAAACTCCAGAAACGGATTCTTGATCGTCGGTTGGGGATCTTAAAGAAAGAAGGAATTATTTTTGTAAATGGGATGAACGTCGGTGTGGATTACAAAATAGAAAAATTAAGCAAAGATTATGCTGCCGTATGTTTTGCTATTGGTTCACGCGTTCCAAGAGACTTAAAGATCGAAGGCAGGGAATTAAAAGGGATTCATTTTGCTTTAGATTATTTGATTCAGGCAAATATTAGGGCTAGTGGCCAGAAAATGGCGATTGATAAATTAATCGATGGTTCGACTTCGCTCACCATTGATCCTGAGCGAGCGAAGCGAGTCGAATGGATCGATGCCAAGGGTAAGAAAGTAGTAGTCATTGGAGGGGGGGATACGGGCGCGGATTGTGTAGGAACAGCGCACCGCCAAGGCGCAAAATGCGTGGTGCAGATTGAGCTTTTAGCTAAACCGTCAGAATGCCGGACACCAGATTATCCTTGGCCAAAGTATCCTTTGCTTTGCAAAACCACCACTAGCCATGAAGAAGGCGGGATAAGAGAATGGTCAGTTTCAACTAAAAAGTTTAGCGGAGAGAACGGTTGGGTAAAAAAGCTCCTTTGTCAGAGGGTAAACCAAGAAACAGCTGGCAGGGAATTTGAAATTGAGGCAGATTTAGTGATTATAGCCATGGGTTTTCTGCACCCTGAGCACAGCGGCTTAATCAGAGACTTAAATTTGGAGCTTGATTCCAAAGGCAATGTAAAAACCGATAAGAATTATATGACGAAGGTTTCAGGAGTTTTTTCTACCGGAGATATGCGTCGAGGGCAGTCCTTAGTTGTCTGGGCTATCTCAGAAGGAAGAAAAGCCGCCTATTGTATAGATAAATATTTAATGGGTAAAAGCGATTTGCCAATACTTTAGAAGCATTGACAAGGAAGAGAAATATTGTTATACTCAAACGTAGTCCAAAGGAGTACTACTTAAGAGAACAAAGGCGTTTAGGGCCGGATTGTCGGCACTAATCGCCTTTTTTAATGAGTGTATAACTTATGGAGGCAATAGCCGACATAAGTTATACACACGAGATCCTTCACTTCGTTTCAGGATCGTCCAATCGAGTCCTAGAGCGAAGCGAAGGACGAATTAATCCCGCACTTTGAAAAAGTGCGGGATAAGGAGTTACAATGACAAAATACATATTCGTAACCGGCGGAGTGATATCAAGCTTGGGCAAGGGAATTGCTTCTGCTTCTATAGGGAAGATTTTAGAATCTCGAGGCCTGAAAGTAGCTCTCATGAAGTTGGATCCTTATATTAATGTTGATCCGGGGACAATGAATCCTTATCAACACGGGGAGGTTTACGTCACTGAAGACGGAGCAGAGACGGATTTAGACCTGGGGCATTATGAGCGTTTCACTAATACGCTTTCATCAAAATTTAATAATATAACTACCGGCCAAATTTATAACAGTGTAATCTCTAGAGAGAGGAAGGGAGATTATTTAGGAAAGACTATCCAGGTTATTCCGCATATTACAGATGCGATAAAGGAGAGTATAAAGAAATGTGCCCATGTTTCCAAGGCTGATATCGTCATTGTTGAGATCGGCGGGACAGTCGGCGATATTGAGAGTTTGCCATTTCTTGAAGCGGCGAGACAATTTAGGCTGGATATGGGCTACGATAATGTGCTTTATATTCATCTGACACTTGTACCATATATCAAAGCAGCGGAAGAAGTAAAGACAAAACCCACCCAGCATAGCGTAGGGACTTTACGCGAGATAGGTATTATTCCTGATGTATTAATTTGCCGTACAGAAAAACCATTATCCGAGAGCGTTAAAGAAAAAATTTCTTTATTCTGCAATGTAAAAAAAGAAGCGGTTATTGAGTCCCCGGATATGGAGTCCATTTACCAAGTACCTTTAGTTTTTAAGAAGCAGATTTTAGATGAAATAATTTTAAGCCACTTTAAATTGATTTGTAAGTTCTCAGACTTAAAAGAATGGGATCGGGATGTGGTAAACAGAGTACTTAGCCCGAAAAATAAAATTACTATCGCAGTCGTGGGAAAATATATCAAACTACAGGATGCTTATAAGTCGATATATGAAGCGCTGATCCACGCCGGAATTTATAATGATACGAAAGTAGAAATAAAAAAGATTGATTCCGAAAGCCTGGAAAAATCCGAAATAGGAAAAATAATGCAGGGTATTTCGGGGATTCTTGTTCCCGGAGGATTTGGTTACCGCGGAATCGAGGGTAAAATTAAAGCGATTAAGTTCGCGCGTCAGAATAAAATTCCCTTTTTAGGCCTTTGCCTGGGGATGCAGTGTGCGGTAATCGAGTTTGCCAGGAATGTTTGTAATTTGAGGGGCGCAAATTCCACGGAATTTAAAAAGACAAAATATCCAGTGATTAGTTTATTGGCAGAGCAAGAGAAGATTCAGGACTTAGGCGGAACCATGCGTTTAGGCGCATATCCCTGTAAGATTAAGAAAAATACTCTTGCTTTTAAAGCTTATGGTAGAATGCTCGTTCAAGAACGCCACCGCCACCGCTACGAATTCAATAATAAATACCGCAAGATTTTTGAGAAAAAAGGCATGGTTTTTTCCGGAGTGTACCCTAAGAAAAATTTAGTAGAGATAGTTGAACTTAAGGGGCATTCCTATTTTATCGCAGTACAGTTTCATCCGGAGTTTAAGTCTAAGCCGGATAAGGCGCATCCTTTATTCAGAGAGTTTATTAAGGCAGCATTAGAAAAGTCATAATTATATGAAAGCAATATTGGCGTTAGAAGACGGAAAGATTTTTCAGGGAAGATCGTTCGGCGCAAGCGGCGAACGATGCGGTGAGGTGGTTTTTAATACCAGTATGACCGGTTATCAGGAGATTATTACTGACCCTTCTTATAAAGGCCAGATTGTAACTATGACTTATCCGCTCATAGGTAATTATGGTGTGAATAGAGAAGATGTAGAGTCGCGCAAGCCATTTCTGGAAGGGTTTGTAGTCAAGGAGTGCAGCAAAATTGCCAGCAATTGGCGCAGCAGTCAATCTCTGGCCGATTATCTTAAAGAAAATAACATTTTAGGTATTGAAGGCATAGATACGCGTGCACTTACCTTACACATAAGGCAAGCCGGAGCAATGAAGGCGATATTGTCAACCAAGGGATTAGATGGAAAAGAATTAGTCCAGAAAGCCAAAAATTCAGAAGGATTAGTCGGTATAGATTTAGTCAAAGAAGTCACTAGCAAAAAAATATATGTCTGGTCGCAAATTAAGGATAAAGGATATAAAGTAATTGTTCTTGATTGCGGAGTAAAATACAATATTTTAAGAAAACTTATAGAAAATAAATGTCGGGTTGTAGTTGTTCCAGCAAATACAGGGCCCGGAGAAATTTTAAAGATGAAACCTGATGGATTATTGCTTTCTAATGGCCCGGGAGACCCAGCGGCAGTTAAATATGTGATAGATACAACCAGAAGATTAATCGGAAGAGTGCCCATCTTCGGCATTTGCCTAGGTCATCAGATACTAGGCCTTGCTCTTGGCGGTAAGACTTACAAACTTAAATTCGGCCATCACGGAGCTAATCATCCGGTTAAAGATTTAAAGACAGGTAAAGTTTTTATCACGGTTCAGAACCACGGCTTCTGCGTAGATATGGATTCCCTAAATAAGAAAGAAGTAGAAATTACCCATATAAATTTAAATGACCAGACCTTAGAGGGAATGCGGCATAAAAAACTGCCCATATTTTCCGTGCAATTTCATCCTGAGGCCTCAGCAGGACCGCACGATGCTGGGTATTTGTTTGAAGAGTTTATTAAGATGATGGAAAAATATGCCTAAAAGAACCGACATTAAAAAAATTCTTATCATTGGTTCTGGACCTATTGTAATCAGCCAAGCTTGCGAGTTTGATTATTCTGGAACACAGGCCTGCAAGGCCTTAAGAGAAGAAGGTTTTAAAGTGGTGCTGGTTAATTCCAATCCTGCCACTATCATGACCGACCCTGAGATGGCCGATGTTACCTATATTGAGCCAATAACTCCCGAGGTTGTAGAGAAGATTATTGCGAAAGAGAGACCCGATGCGCTTCTTCCTACGCTTGGCGGGCAAACAGGATTAAATACAGCAGTTAAATTATTCGAGCGGGGCATACTTAATAAATATAAAGTCAAAATGATTGGCGCCAGCTACGAGTCCATAAAGAAGGCTGAGGACAGGAAATACTTCAAAAAATCAATGCTGAAGATAGGGTTGGATTTGCCCAAAAGCCTTTTAGCTTACAATATGCAGGAGGCAATGAGGGCTGCCAAAAAAATTGGGCTTCCAGTTATCATCCGACCGAGTTTTACCTTGGGAGGGACTGGGGGCGGGATTGCAAAAACCATGGCTGAATTTAAACGCCTGGCAGACTTGGGATTGAAAAGCAGTATGAATAGTGAAATCTTAATTGAAGAATCAGTTTTGGGCTGGAAGGAATATGAGCTTGAGGTGATGCGGGATAAAAAAGATAATGTGGTTATAGTTTGTTCTATTGAGAATTTCGATCCCATGGGAATTCATACTGGAGATTCCATAACTGTTGCGCCAGCCCAAACTTTGACTGATAAAGAATATCAAAAAATGAGAGATGCAGCAATTGCGATAATAAGAGAGATTGGCGTTGAAACAGGCGGCTCTAATATCCAATTCGCAGTTAATCCTAAAACCGGCAGAATGGTAGTGATTGAAATGAACCCCAGGGTGTCAAGGAGTTCTGCTTTAGCCAGTAAGGCTACAGGCTTCCCAATTGCAAAATTTGCAGCAAAACTCGCCGTTGGTTATACGTTGGATGAAATAAGAAATGATATTACTAAAGAGACGCCTGCGTCATTTGAACCAACAATAGATTATTGCGTGGTTAAGATTCCCAGGTTTACTTTTGAGAAGTTCCCAGAAGCAAAAGATGTTTTGGGAGTTTCTATGAAATCAGTTGGTGAAACAATGGCAATCGGTAGGACATTTAAGGAAGCATTGCAAAAAGGTTTACGCGGCTTAGAGATTGGCCATAGTGGTTTAGATAATAAAAAGGATTATAAAAAAATTCCTCTACCTACAATAATTCAAAAACTAAAAGTCCCCAATGCCTCAAGAATATTCTACATAAAATATGCCTTACAAAAAGGCATGGATAAAGAAGAAATTTCTGATATTACAAAAATAGATCCCTGGTTTATTAGTAATATAGATGATATTGTGCGATTAGAAAAGAAGTTGCGCAATAGCTGCTCTAAAACAAAAATCATTAATAAGGAACTATTAAGAAAAGCCAAAGAATTTGGTTTCAGCGATAGGCAGATAGCGGAATTTATGCATTCCAATGAGGCCTCTGTCAGAAAATTAAGAAAAAGACAGGGCATTGAGGCAACCTTTAAGCTTGTCGATACCTGCGCTGCTGAGTTTGAGGCTTATACGCCGTATTATTATTCTGCTTATGAAGCAGAAGATGAAACAAGGAGATCCCAGAGAAAAAAGATAATGATTTTAGGCGGCGGCCCTAACCGTATCGGCCAGGGGATTGAATTTGATTACTGCTGTTGCCATGCCTCATTTGCGCTTAAAGAATTGGGGTACGAGACTATAATGGTTAATTCTAATCCTGAGACCGTATCAACGGATTACGATACATCCGATAAGTTATATTTCGAACCGCTTACCTTTGAAGATGTAATGAATATCATTGATAAAGAAAAACCCGGCGGATTAATTGTCCAGTTGGGAGGGCAGACTCCGCTTAATCTAGCAAGGTCATTAGAAAAAGCCGGCGCCCGCATAATCGGCACATCTGTTAAATCTATCGATGAAGCAGAAGATAGGAGTAAATTTTCAAAATTGCTGAATAAACTAAAAATAAAACAATCACCCAATGGTTCCGCCTATTTTAAAAAAGAAGCCATAAAAATTGCCAAGGAAATCGGCTATCCTGTATTGGTCAGGCCTTCTTACGTGCTTGGCGGAAGAGCGATGAGAATAGTTTATGATGAAGCAACGTTGGAAGAGTTTATAAAAGAAGCGCAGGAAGTCTCAGAAGGACATCCAATTTTAATAGATAAGTTTCTTGAGGAAGCAATAGAGGTTGACGTTGATGCTGTTTCAGACGGAACCGATACCGTGATAGGCGGAATTATGGAGCATATCGAAGAAGCAGGTATTCACTCCGGAGATTCTGCGTGTGTCCTGCCTCCGCATACATTAAGCGACAGTATAGTTGAAACAATAAGAAAATACACGCATGCTTTATCAAAAGAATTAAAAGTAAAAGGGTTGATTAATATTCAATTTGCCATAAAAAACGATGATGTTTATGTTTTGGAGGTTAATCCCCGAGCATCAAGAACTGTTCCTTTTGTGAGCAAGGCAACAGGTGTGCCCTTGGCAAAGATTGCTGCTAAAGTTATGGTCGGCAAGAAACTAAGCGAACTTGGGCTTAGAGAAGAAAAGAGGTTAGAGTATTTCTCGGTTAAAGAGTCTGTTCTTCCGTTTTCCAGGTTTTCCGGCGTAGATATAATACTTGGCCCTGAGATGAAATCTACAGGTGAGGTAATGGGAATAGATTCATCTTTTGGGATAGCATTTTATAAGTCTCAGGTTGCTGTGGGTTTGCCCCTGCCTAAAAATGGGAAGGTCTTTATAAGCGTAAAAAATAGCGATAAAAGAAACATTGTATTTATTGCCAAAAAACTTTTTGATATGGGTTTTGAGATAATTGCCACGGAAGGAACTTCCAAGGCGCTCGTTTCTAACAATATTAAAGCGCAGGAGGCCGGTAAGATAGGGGAAGGCAATAAAAGAATATTAGAGCTCATTAAAAAAGGCGAAATAAAACTAATTATAAATACTCCATCGGGGCAAAGGGGCCAATCTGACATGAAGCTTATTAGAAACTCTGCAGTGATGTACGCAGTACCTGTAATAACCACAATTCAAGGGGCCCAAGCAGCAGTGAATGGGATGGAATCAATCTTAAAAAGCGATTTTGATGTCAAATCTATTCAGGAATATCTAGGAATTAACAGTGTACCTTGAGGGATAAACTGGGGGCGTCCTCTTGTCGAATAAAAGAGATTGCTGAAATATTCTAAAAATAGGCAGCAATCTCTGATTAAAAGATTAAAAGCAGATTACACAGATGCGTGCCAAGTTAAGCTCTTTCTTAGTCTAACCGATGTGAGTTCGGGACA
>Ga0210056_1002239_pt1 | contig 16404 bp, 9 predicted proteins | sample CryGeyCG2014_080_2_FD_183965 | JGI IMG/M metagenome (GOLD analysis project Ga0210056, IMG submission 183965) | Groundwater microbial communities from aquifer - Crystal Geyser CG07_land_8/20/14_0.80 (SPAdes) (version 2) | ecosystem: Environmental > Aquatic > Deep subsurface > Groundwater | place... | reverse complement strand
TTTATCTCCTAATTTCCGATAACTGATTGCTCCTGTTAAATATTCGGCTATTATCGCCTCTTTTTCTATTGTCTTTTTGTCCATTTTTTACACGTTTATTGTGTAAACCTATTTCAGGACGAGACATTGGTTATGTACTTTTCATGCACCCTATAAAAAAACAGACTAATCTATAATAAATGGCAATAGACAAGAAACAACGAACCGCCAACAGCACCAACCCAAAAAGCGTGGTTAATTGCTGGCAGCCAACTTTGTGGTAGCCCAAAGTTCAATGCGCCGCATCAACATTTGTGTTAAAAAGTCCGTCCTTTGCAAATCGGCAAACCGTAAAAACAAAAAACCTATATTTGCTTGAATTTATAGCTTATGAACTGGGAACAACTCCTTTCTTTAAAGCGCTTTGGCGATACCGAACCAAGATGGCGCAAAAATCAAGATGAAACGCGTTTGGGTTTTGAAGTCGATTATGACCGCATTGTTTTTTCAAACGCTTTTAGAAGTCTGCAAGACAAAACACAAGTTGTGCCTTTGTCAAAAACCGATTTTGTCCACACCCGCTTAACGCACAGTTTAGAGGTGTCGGTAGTGGCGCGTTCATTGGGCCGAATGGTGGGTAAAGCCTTGCTTGAAAAGCATCCAACCTTAACGCAAAAAGGATTTAAAGTCAACGATTTTGGAGCCATTGTTGCCGCTGCTGCCCTGGCACACGATATTGGCAATCCGCCTTTTGGTCATGCCGGCGAAAAAGCCATTGGCGACTATTTTAATTCCGGAAACGGCAAGCATTTTAAGCCACTTTTATCTGATAAAGAATGGCAAGATTTAATAGATTTTGAAGGTAACGCTAACGGATTTAAGATTTTAACTCAAAATTCAATCGGCAGCGAAGGTGGCTTGCGGATGTCGTATGCCACTTTGGGAGCTTTTATAAAGTATCCTAAAGAATCGCTTCCCAAAAAACCAACAGCGCATGTGGCAGATAAAAAATATGGCATTTTTCAGTCGGAAGTTCCCTTCTTTACCGAATTAGCTAACCATTTAGGCCTAAATGACGCCAATGAAAAATCAAAAAAATACCACCGCCATCCCTTAGCTTTTTTAGTTGAAGCAGCCGATGACATTTGCTATACCATTATTGATTTTGAAGACGGCATCAACCTCGGTTTAATTGAAGAAGAATACGCCTTAGAATACCTCATCAATTTAGTGAGAGATAGCATCGATACCAAAAAATATTATGCCTTGCCAAATAAAAGCAGTCGTTTGAGCTATTTGCGCGCTTTGGCCATTGGCGCTTTAATTAACGAGGCAGCACTTCAGTTTTTAGCGCATGAATCGGCTATTTTAAAGGGTGATTTTAACCTTGCTTTGTTAGATAAATGCAAATATGAAGCGCAAATAAACGACATCCTAAAATTGAGTGTCGCCAAAATTTACAAGAGCAAGGAAGTGCTAGAAAAAGAAATTTCGGGCTATCGCGTTATCGCCGATTTGCTAGATTGTTTTAGCAATGCCGCCACCCATAAATTAGAAAAATCGGAAACAGACTATGATGCCTTGTTGTTGCAAGTGGTTCCCGATTATTTTACCGAAAAAATTATAAATCCCTATCAAACCTTGATTTCTATTTCCGGATTTATTGCGAGCCTATCCGATAGTCAAGCCCTTTTGTTGCATAAAAAAATTAAAGGTTATTTGATTTAATTGCTTTTAACTTGAATTTTTATAAATCATTTGATTAAATTTGGAGGGTGTTTATAAGCTATAAATCAATTATAATGAGGACAAATCTAACAATTCCAACCCTTTTTTTAGTCACTTTTTTTATTGGCCTTGTCAATTCAAGTTTCCATCAAAAAAGCGAATCCTTAAAACAACACCATACCTATTTTTTAAAACACCATCCCTTTAACAAAAGTTTAAATCTTGCTAAAAGCGTGCGTTTTAACCAAGATCTTCCACCAAATAAGTACTTTGAACGCGAATATCTTTTAGAGATGAACCCGGCATTAGGGCGTCCCACACCCGAAAAATTAGCGTTGTTACAAGACGAACAAAACAACAAATTAAAAGGGTTGAGAGCGCCAGGCGATGCCAGCAATAACACTTGGGTAGAACGCGGACCAAATAATATTGGCGGTAGAACACGCGCCTTATTATACGACCCAAATGACGCCACGCATAAACGTGTTTTTGCCGGTGGTGTGAGTGGCGGTTTATGGGTAAATAGTGATATTACCAATGCTAATAGCGCTTGGACGCGCATTAATGGCATCTCCGAAAATATTTCGGTAACCGCCTTTACGGTTGACCCAAATAATCCTAATAACATTTATGTCGCTACCGGCGAAAGTTATGTTGGTGGCGATGTTACGGGCAATGGCGTTTGGAAATCGGCAGATGGTGGCGCAAATTGGACACATGTTTTTGGTGGTTCAACAGGTGCAACCACAACAAATTCTAACGGACAATACCTCGTTGCAGGGCAATATAATGTCAATGATATCAAAGCTTGGAATAATGGTGGAACCACGGTTATTTTTGCCGCTGTTGGCGCTAATTCGTTCCGGTTTTCGGGTGTAAATGCCACCTTTATTGGTGGTTTTCAATATGGGTTTTATAGTTCAAATAATAATGGAGCCTCATGGACAAAAATTGGAATATTCGAAAATAGTACCAATACCCCCATTCCCTACGAAATTAATGATATTGAAATTGCTGCCGATAATAGCATTTGGCTGGCAACCAAAAGCAATGTTTTTGGCACAGGAGGTGGCACTATTTTAACCTCAACTAATGGCGCTACATTTACGGTAAAGAAAAGCATTACCGACGGCAAACGCACGCAAATTGCCACATCGGCAACCAATGCCGGTACGTTTTATGTGCTCGCCCAATTATCAACAGCAGGCACGCCCATCGCTTTTATAAAAACAACAAACGGTTTTGCTAGCACCTCTAACCTAACATTGCCCAATGATGCCGACAATGATATTCCAGCCAATGATTTTACCCGAACTCAGGCTTTTTACAATTTATTATTAGAAGTCGATCCCGCGAATGATGCCATTGTTTATGCGGGCGGTATTGATTTATTTCGTTCAACGTCAAGCGGAAGTGCTTGGACTCAAATTACAAAATGGTCAAACAATGCAAACCTAAACAGTTTGAATGTGCCAACCGTTCACGCCGATTTTCACGCGTTAACGTTTAATCCTGCTAACACCAATACAGCGCTAATTGGCAATGATGGCGGCGTTTATTACGCCAGTTCACTTTCGGGCGCTTTAGCATCAACAACCGCCATTTCGTCGAGAAATAAAAATTACAACATCACCCAATTTTATTCTGCTGCAATAGGTCAAAACACTTCAACCGATTTATTTTTAGGAGGGGCTCAAGATAATGGCTCTTTATTTGTAACAGCTGCTGTGCCTAGCCTTAACGGATTTACGGATATTTTTGGTGGCGATGGCGCTGCTGAATTTATCGATAAAGATGGCGCTTATCTCATTGTGTCTTATACCAATAATACTTACAGCAAATTTCCTTTGCCTTATACCGGAGCAGGTGAAGTGGTAATTCAAAATGACGACGCAACAGGCGACTTTATCAATGCAGCCGATTTAGATGATCAGCTAGATATTTTGTATGCCGATGGCACCATAAACGCCTCGTCAACTTATCAAATTTCGAGGTATTCGGCGCTTAACGCAAGTCCAGTTCGAACCAATTTAACCAATGCCTTATTAACAGGCGAACCTACGGCTTTTAAAGTGTCGCCTTTTACCACAACTTCAAGCTTGCTTTTGGTTGGAACCGATAACGGAAAGTTGTTAAAATTAACAAATGCCAATACCGCTACACCAACGTGGTCTAACCTTTCAGTTGCAGGTTTTGTAGGTAGCATTTCGGCGATTGAATTTGGGGCGAACGAAAATGAAATCATCGTTACCTTTCACAATTATGGGGTTGCCAATGTGTGGTATTCATCCAATGGCGGAATGTCTTGGTCAAATAAAGAAGGTGATTTGCCCGATTTACCCATAAAAGCAGTGTTGATGAATCCTTTAAATAACGATGAAGTTATTTTAGGAACCGATTTAGGTGTTTGGCGAACTGCCAGTTTTAAAACAGCGAGTCCAACGTGGGTGCAATCTCAAAACGGCATGCAAAATGCAAAGGTTACCAGCTTTGATTTGCGCACCGCCGACAACACCGTTTTAGCCGCAACTTATGGCAGAGGTCTGTTTACCGGGACCTTTACTACCGGCACTTTAGCAACGCCAAATTATGAACTTTCTAAAAGGGCTTTCACGGTTTATCCCACAGTTTCTAACGGGCAAATTTCTATCAAGGCCAAGCAAAATCTTGGCCAAACCCAAATAAGTATTTACGATATGAGTGGCCGAGAAGTTTACAAATCTCAGCTATTGTTAAATCAAGCGGCGATTACCGATTTAAATTTGAATCTAAAAAGAGGAATTTATATCTTTAAAGCCAAGGCAAACAATCAGGTATTTTCTCAAAAGATTATCATAAAATAGCATCTTTTAATTATTTAACATTGATAGTTAAATTAATTTTCTATTTTTGGACATCATTCTAAAAGCCCAACTTATGTCTAAAAAATTACGTACTGTTCTCATCATGGCAATTGTTTCAATTTCTGTGTTATTGTTGATGCTAAACCAACCAAGCAAAACGGAAAAATTGCGCATGCAATACGCTGAACTTATCGCAAAAAGTCCTTATTCTAAAACCAAAATTCTGAAAAAGGCCGAATTAAAAAAAATCCCTAAACAAGACCGACCCGACTTAGCTTTTCAACAAGATTTTTTGCAAACTTTAGACCCAAATACGGGACGTCCCGAGCCTTTGCGCTTGTTAAAAATATTAAATGCCGATAAAAATAAAGGTCAGGTATTTAAAACCAATAGCACCTTAAATTGGGAATCTAGAGGGCCTTTGCAAGTAGGTGGCCGCACCCGCGCGCTTATGTTTGACCCCAATGATGTAACTGCTAAAAAAGTTTGGGCAGGTGGTGCTTCGGGAGGTATTTGGGTTAACAATGACATTACCGATTCGTTGTCCGTTTGGCAACAATCTAACGAAAGTATGGCTAATTTTTCGATTAGCACTATTACCTCCGACCCGGTAAATACTCAAAATTTTTATGTTGGAACCGGAGAAGGCTATTTTAATATTGACGCCGTTTACGGAGCAGGTATTTGGAAATCGGCCGATGGCGGGGCAACCTGGAATAACTTAGCGTCAACAATAGACTTTGAATTTATTTATGATATGGTGGTGCGCAATGAAGCAGGCGTTGGCGTTGTTTATGCCATTGTGCGCGATTTACAAGACAATGTTAATGGCACTGAGGTTTTGCGCTCTATCAATGGTGGTGCTACCTTTACACTTGCCAGTCACGAACCTTTTAGAGATTTAGAATTAGGCCCCGATAATACCTTATGGGCAGGCGATGCTATTGGGGGTGTTTGGAAATCGACCGATGGCACTACTTGGACTAAAGTTTATCAGGCGGGTGCAGGTGATGCTGCCGGTGGGCATACCATAGCAACGCCAAGACGTGTTGAACTAGCGGTTGCCCCTTCAAATGCTAATAATGTTTTTGCCTTAATTGTCGACGATAGTGCTTTAGGCGAAATTGTAGTAACTTTAGATGGCGGTGCAACTTGGACCGATGCCGGAGAGCCATCGGATGCGGGTGATTCAACAGTGCCAAATACCGATTTTACCAGAGGACAAGCCTGGTATGATTTAATTGCTGCGGTTCATCCCACAAGAGATTTAGAACTCTTTGTTGGAGGGGTTAACGCTTTTAAATTAAATGCGGGTTTAGAATTCAAAAAAATATCAACTTGGCACAATCAAGTAGATGCCACGGTGAGTTTTGCTCATGCCGACCACCATGCTTTTGCCTTTAGACCAGGTCATAATGATGAAGCCATTATGGGTACCGATGGTGGGGTGTTTTACATTCCTAATGTGGCAACTGTCGAAACGGTTACCAACGGTATTAAAATGAGAAACAGAGGCTATGTGGTAACGCAGTTTTATTCGGCCGCCATAGACCCTGTCAACACCAATGGCTTTTTAGCGGGCGCACAAGATAACGGAACGCTCTATTTTAGCGGTCCAGGTATTGACGACACCACCGAATTTAGAGGTGGTGATGGCGGATTTTGTTTTATAGATCAAACCTTTAAAGATGCTACCGATGGCTTGTATTATATTGTGGCTACAACCGGTAATGAATACCGTTTACACGATTTTAGCACCACACCAGGAACCTTTTTCATCCCTTTAATCGACACCGGAAATGGCGCTTTTATCAATCCTGCCGATTATGATGATGAAAATAATAGTTTATATTCTTATGAATCAAATACAACCTCCAATACCACAATAACAAAAATTATCTTAGCTGCCGATGGGGCTAATCAAGGCACGCAATCGGCTGGTACGGCTACCAGAGAAGATATTGTCATGGCTGAATTTGGAGCAGCTATTTCACATATTCGTGTTTCGCCCTACAATGTTGCTAACCGAACGGTTTTTTTAGGTACCGGCAACAGTCAAGTTGCCAAAATGGCCGCCGATAAAACCATAACTATGATTACGCCACCTACTTTGGTAGGATCTGTTTCGTGCATTGAAGTGGGTGCTAGCGATGATGAACTGTTGGTAACTGCCTCAAATTATGGGGTGGTAAGTGTTTTTTATACCAATGATGGTGGCGCTACTTGGACCGAAAAAGAAGGCGATTTACCCGATATGCCGGTGCGTTGGGCTTTATTTAATCCTTTAAACAGAAATGAAGTTTTGTTAGCTACCGAAGTAGGCGTTTGGAAAACCTTAAACATTAGTGCCAGCACGCCAAGCTGGGAAAAAGCCAATACCGGTATGGGAAATGTGCGTGTTGACATGCTTCAATACCGCGCTTTAGACAACACCATTGTTGCCGCAACGCACGGTCGTGGTTTATTTACCTCGACTAATTTTACACTCGATGTTAAAGAAAACGTTTTGGTGAAAAATACAAATATTAAAATATTCCCAACAGTTTCAAATGGTTTGATTACCGTTGCCTCACGAGTAAATGCGCAAAATGCTAAATTTACGGCTTATGACCTTAGTGGTAAACAGGTGTTTAGCAAATCGTTAAACTTAGTTAATGGCGGTGAACAACCTATTAATTTAAACGTAAAGCGTGGCATTTATCTAATTTCGATTAAAACGGATACATTTAGCTCGTCCTATAAAATCATTATCAAATAAATGGTTTAAAACATCATAAAAAAAGAGGTCAGTGACCTCTTTTTTTATGCCAATTTTTCTGTGATTTTTTGAGCAATAGACTGAAAATCAATGCCCACTTTACAATAGAGTTGTGCTAGTGTGCCGTGTGTAATAAATTCATCGGGAATACCCAAACAAGTAATGTTTAAGGTGTTAAAATTTGTGTGATGGGCTTGTTCTAAAATAGCACTTCCAAAACCACCTGCCAAAACGCCGTCTTCAATGGTGATGATTTGCTTAAACGATTTAAAAACAGTAGAGAGCAATGCAACATCGAGCGGTTTTAGAAAACGCATGTCGTAATGGGCGACTCTTAATTGGGTGTTTGTATCTAATTCCGACAAGGCTTTGATAACCTCTAAACCAATGGTTCCGATGCTTAAAATGGCTAAATCTGTTCCTTTTTTAAGACAAATTCCTTTGCCAATTGCCAGTTTTTTAAAAGGGACTTTCCAATCATAGTTAGGGCTTGTGCCACGGGGATAACGGATGGCTAAAGGGTGGTTCACGTCGCTTTGTGCCGTATAGAGCATGTGGCGCAAATCGATGGCGTTTAGTGGCGCAAAAATGATAAAATTAGGAATTAATCTTAGGTAAGCCAAATCAAATACGCCGTGATGTGTAGGGCCATCTTCGCCAACCAAGCCGGCGCGGTCAATACAAAAAACAACGGGCAAGTTTTGAAGGGCGACATCGTGAATAATTTGATCATAAGCGCGTTGTAAAAAAGTGGAATAAATGGCGCAAAATACCCTAAAACCCTGTGTGGCAAAACCCGCTGCTAAGGTAACGGCATGTTGTTCGGCAATGCCCACATCAAAAGCCCTTTCGGGGAGCTCTTTAATCATATATTTTAGTGAAGTGCCCGTTGGCATAGCCGCAGTAATGCCGATAATTTTTTCGTTTTGTATGGCGAGTTCTAGCAAGGTAAGTCCAAAAACATCTTGATATTTTGGCAGCTGGTTGAGTTCTTTATTTATTTCGCGCACACCCGTAGAGCTGTTAAATTTTCCGGGAGCGTGATAAGTTATTTGATCGGCTTCGGCGTTTTTTAAGCCCTTGCCTTTGGTGGTAATAACATGCAGCAATTTAGGACCATTAACCGATTTTAAATGCCTTAAAGTTTTTAAAAGTAAGGGAATATTATGTCCATCAATAGGACCAAAATAGGAAAAGTTCAGGGCTTCAAATAGGTTTTTACCTTGTGGGGGAATTCCATTTTTAATTTCGGTTAAGTAGTTTTTTAGTGCGCCCACATTCGGGTCGATGCCCATTTCATTATCGTTTAAAATGACCAGTAAATTTGCCTTGCTGGCACCCGCTTGGTTTAAGCCTTCAAAAGCCATACCGGCGGCAATGCTGGCATCGCCAATGACGGCAATGTGTTGTTTTTTATAATCGCCCTGAAGTTGTGAGGCGATAGCCATTCCTAAAGTTGCCGAAATAGAAGTGCCCGCGTGACCAACACCAAAGGAGTCGTAAACACTTTCGTTGCGGTTTGGAAATCCGCTAAGGCCACCCAGCTGCCTATTGGTGTGAAAGCGTTCACGCCGACCGGTTAAAATTTTATGTCCGTAGGCTTGATGACCAACATCCCAAACCAGCAAATCGCTTGGTGTGTTAAACACATAGTGCAAGGCAATGGTCAGTTCAACCACACCTAAACTCGCCCCTAAATGACCTTCTTTTACGGCGACAATCGCTATGATAAATTGACGCAATTCCGCAGCGAGTTCGGGTAGTTTAGCCTCGGGCAACAGGCGCAAATCGCTAGGAAAATTGACGGTATTTAAAAGCGGTGTATTCATATTGTAAAAGTACAATAATTATTATTTTAAAGTGTAATTAGGGGCAAAGCCTTATCTTTACGCCATGCAAAATCCGTTTGACGATACTTATTTTATGAAGCAGGCGCTAAAAGAAGCGCAATTGGCTTTTGACAAAAACGAAATTCCTGTTGGCGCGGTGATTGTGTGCCAAAATCAAATTATTGCGCGTGCGCATAACCTCACACAAACCTTAACGGATGTTACGGCACATGCCGAAATGCAGGTTTTTACCTCGGCAGCTTCGTATTTGGGCAGTAAATATTTAAAAAATTGCGTGCTTTACGTTACTTTAGAACCATGCTGCATGTGCGCCGGCGCTAGTTTTTGGACGCAAATTGGCAAAATAGTTTATGGGGCATCCGATGAAAATCGTGGATTTTTAAAACACAAAATTCCACTTCATCCAAAAACAGAAGTCGTTTCGGGCATTTTAAAAACCGACTGTAGCGCCTTGCTTTGGCAATTTTTTGAAAAGCAACGGAAGTTAAAATCTTAATTTTTTTGGTGAAAAAATTATAGTTTAGTTAGACTTAAGGAACTTGGATTAAATAACAAATCAAATGTTTACCTCAATTATTTTACTCGTATCAATTCCCAGAATGTCAACTACTTTCACCATTGCTTTGTATTTCCCTGTTTTCTTGTATGTGTGAGCTATACTTGTAAATTCAAGTGTTGGGGTTTTCTTGGTGCGGAAGCTTTGCCATTCGTTTTCAAACAAATAATTGCCTGTCCAATTTTCTTCGGTTTCGCCTTTGTCGTTTTTGATTTTAATAATTTCTTTTTTGCTCAGGTAATCAAAATCTATTGCCCAATAATCTATCCAATCAAACCAGTTTTCAGTGAGCAGCGTTCTGTTGATGATTCCGTTTTTATCTTTTTCAATTTTAAAAATTTGTCCGTTTTCTATTACAACTTTGCTACCTACACGCATTGACTGTTGAATATCTTCAATGTCATCTTGGGTATAATGCGTTACAAAATCAGTTAGCGTAATTTGTAATTCGCCATTTTTAATTTTTAATTTGCAATCGAGATAAGCCACATCATAAAATTTTGCTTGCCCTTTTTCTACGGCTCGTTTATCAAAGACATCTTTGGGAATATATTTCAGCGTAATTGCAACGCCTTTTTCTTTCAATTCCTGAATGAATTGTGGTGTTAAGCCCATTTCAAATTCAAAACCCAACACATCCACTTGGGTATAAAGTTTCTGACGACATTCTTCAAAAATATCCATCAAGCGGCTTTGCGTTACCGGCACATCTAAAGGGCCAACATTTACAAAACGCCCTGCTTTGATGCCGTGTAAAGTTGTGTGACCGTCAATTCTTTTGGCTTTGTAGGCTTCGAGAATTAAGTTAATGTAAATATTTTCTTTTTTGGTTAGACCTAACAGGTTGTCAAAACCTGTTAGGTCTTTTGATAAATCGTCCATAAAAAACTGGCGTTCATATTTGCCAAGGTTGAGTAATTCAAATGCTCTGAAATCTTTACCGTTATTTTGCAGTTCTCTTTGTATTCCTATAAGTCTTTTTCTTGCAGTATGAACGGAAAATCTACCTAAGTCAGTTGTAATCCATTTACGCCCTAACTTTTCTGCTACGGCTGCTGTTGTTCCACTTCCACAAAAGAAATCTGCAATTAAATCACCTTCATTGCTGCTGGCTTTGATAATTCTTTCCAATAATGCTTCTGGCTTTTGAGTAGGATAGTCTACATTTTCCTTCGCAGAATTGTTTAATTTATCCAACGACCAGACATCATCAACAACTACACCTTCAGCAATTGCTTCATCTAAATATCTTTTAATTCTTGTTCCATTACCTCCGTCAGATAATACATATTCACGGTTTGTTCCTACTTCGATTAATAATTTCTGCTTCCTTCTTTTTACGTACTCCTCCTTTGATTCCCATTGCTCAAAAAAGGAATTGAAAATCTGTTTTTCACTTTTTCCGTAGAATAATATTGAATCATAACGCTTTTCGTAACCTGAATTTAACTTTTTGTTCCATCCCGAATAATTCCAAGCAATAGAGTTTCTAAACTTTTCAGAACCAAAAATGTCATCTAATAACAATCGTAAATGATTCACTACTCTCCAGTCACAATGCAAATAGATACTTCCATCGTTAGCCAATAAATTGTGCATTAATTTTAGCCTTTCGTACATCATTGTTAAATAAGATGAAATCCCTTTGCCCCAAGTATCTCGGTAGGCAATCTCCTCAATAATACTTTGTTTTTTTTCGGCTGTTTCGTTGCCAATTTCTATGTTAAAACCAAAGTCAGCCCCAACGGCAAACGGTGGGTCAATGTAAATGAGTTTTAGTCCGCCTTCCTTTTCAATTTCATCTCGCAAAGGGCCATTTGCTAAAGAAGAAAGAATGAGTTTATTGTCGCCCCAAATCAGTTTGTTGGTCCAGCCTTTGAGTTGTCTGCCTCTAAAATCGGTTTCAAACATAGTTGTTTGTGCTTTGTCTTTTTCTTTTCTTGGCTCATCAATATGTTCGATGCTATGAAAAGGCAGGGCAATATTTGTAGTATCTTCTTTTCTGCCATTCCAAAAGAGAAACACATCTTCTTCGTCGGCAAATAATTTATAGATAAATTCTTTAGGCAGTTTTTCTCCTGCCTTTATCAGTTCAATTATTCTGTTTTTGTCGGTATCGGTTAGGTTCATATTTATTGTTATTTAAGCATCAAATTATCTTTTAAGGATTTGCTACATAAGCATCACATAAAAAACCATTGATATTCAGTTTATTATTTTGTTTTCATTGTTCATTATTACATAACCGTCATATAAAATGCGATGGGTTTTATTAAATAAAATTTTCAAGATTGTTACATAACCGTTACATAAAACAATATTGATAATCAATTGTTTATTACAATAAGATATGGATTTTGTTACATAACCATTACATAAGATATTAGGCCCAAAAGGGAATATAACTTGCATATTTTCTTGATTTACTTTGGGGGTCGTCTTCTTTAATAACACCATCTGTCAAAGCATCTCTTATTATTCTGGAAGCTATGGGATAGTTTTTGTTTTCAATTTTAAATCTATTTCTCAAGCTTTGATTAGTCATTTTTTCATTTGAAACATATTTGAGACAGGCGTGTTGATAACAAGCTCTTATTTTTTCTTTCTTATCTAAATTGTTCAGTGTGCGGTAACTATACACAGTAATTCGCGTTCTTTGTTCAGCTACAATCACATTGATAGGAGGTAGTTGATAGAGTTCGTTAAGGAAAATCACTTTATCCAAACCGCTTCCTTTTTCTTCACAAAAGCCCATTCTGCGCATTAAATCGGCTAATTTTTCATTTCTCGATAAATAGGCATCAATAAATCTATCGGGAGTTACTAAAGGAATTCCCGGGTTAGAAATTTCTATTCTATCAAAAAATATTTCAATCATTGGGAAGCCTTTTACAGTAAGGTCTTGATGTATTAGCGCATTGGCAACTAATTCTCGGAGCGCAACTTCCGGATACATTCTTGTTTCATTGCGCAGGGCTTTACCAATTTCCTCATTGGCAGGTAATTGGCTGTTAATCCAATCAACTAAACCATCAAAACCAAGGGCATATCCTTTTGCACCCATTTGTTCTCGTTTGGTTTCGACTTTATTTTTTCCTTTATAAACTATTACTCTTATCGATTTGCGTTCAATATTTTCAAAATCTTTTAAATTTTTAGCAAATAACAAGGCGGCTAATTTTGTGATTGCGTATGTTTTGTTTTTAATTACAAGACCTTCGTCAACAAATTTATCTATTACGTGCTCTTGAGAAGAAGGATAGGGCAATTTTAAGAGATCAAAATAAGTTTCGGTACTTAAATATTTTATAATATCTGAGCCAGATAAATTGTCCTTAGCAATTTCTTTTTCGAATGGAATAGCATCTTTATTCCAAATCCTGGCTTGTTTTAAGGGAAATTCATTAATCTTGCGCGTGATGGTTCCAATGCGAATATAGGCTTGATGTAAGAATTCAACGGGCTGGTTTTTGGCTGCTGGAATGATAAAAATAGAAATATGTTTATTTTCATCATAATCGAATTCGTAAATACTAAAATCAATTCTTGGATTAAGACGTGTAGATAACCAATGTTCTAAATCTTCTTCGCCTTTTTTGTATAGTTTTGCCTTAAATGAAGTACCCTTAATTATTAATGTTTTATCCTCAACGCCAAAAACAAGATATGCCAAAGATTGATTGTTTATACAGGCACTATTTGATAAGGCAGAAATACGTTCACCAATTTCATCAGCCGAATGAAAATTTAGCTTAAACTCTATCCATTCGTTTTCGGAAGGATGTTTAAGAAGTTCTTTAAGTAGATTTATTAACTGATTTTCTCTCATTTCACTTCAAATATTTTACAAACATCAGCAAATGATTTTAAATCATTCTTCACTTCTTCCCATTTCTCTTGCTTAATATATACTGGTGTATAAGTGTATTCCTTCTGTGCAGTATTTATGTCTTTGCACCAAGTAGCGAGGCGTTGAATTTTGCGTATGTCGTCTAAATCTTCACGCCCTTTGGTTTCTAAAATATAAAATGTAGTTGGCGATGTTTTGATAAAAAAGTCAGGAAAGAAAGAAGCAATATTTCCATTTTCTTTTTGGTATTCAATACTAAAGTTTACACCACCTTCACCCATTGTGTTTTTTGCAAACGAAACAACATCGTTAAACCTACTTTCGCAAAAGCCCGAAAATTCTAATTCAAAAGGATTGTCGCCAATGATTTTATTGAAGACTGATTTTTTGGGAATAAGGAAAGCTTGGTTTTCGGCAACCTTTGGTTTTGTGAGTTTCAGCGAAATAAAGTTTTTTATTGCTGCTGTTCCTTTGTCGGTTACGGTTAATTCATCAATGGCTTTTTTGAAAGTGGTTTTCAAAATTTCCTTTGGCTGAATTTCTGAAAGGTTTCGCATGGTTTGTGGGTCGCTTAGTTCCACTTCTTTGGTAAAGAGTTGATATTTGATAAAGCTTTCTACTTTGGGATATAAAATATTGAAGCCACTAACCAAACGGCTGTCTTTTAAAATGGCAGCAGTAAAAAAGCCAATCACATTTCTGTATTCGCGAGTTGTGTTTTTAAAAATTGTTTTATGCGAAAAATCTCCGTCAATGTCATTGAAAACAATTTCTTTCAGTTCATCGCTATTGAATTTCTTTTGTGTTACTTTTTCATTTTTGAATGTGCCAACATCAATCAATACTAAATTCTTAAACTCACGGTAAATCCTTGGGCTCATTTGCGGAATGGGAATATCCAAAGCATCTAAATCTTTGTTTGGATTTTCTTTGTCCACTTCTACAATTATAGGAGATTTTCTTTTAGAGCCTGCCCCCATTGGACTGTATTGAAATTCTACACCTTCTGTTTTCAGGCTTTCTACAAATTCTAAAAATGCTGGTGTTCCAACAACAACTAAATTTTCAGGTGTGTCGAGTGGGAACATTTTTCGCAAACCTCTGCCAATAGTTTGTTCTGGAAGTATTTTAGAATCAGCACCAAATGGACGAAGCCCAACTATGGTGGTAACATTACGAACATCCCAACCTTCGCGCAACATTAAAACCGAAACCACTGCTTTGTATGGTGAATCATCATTATCAATGGCATCGGCAGCTTTTCGCAAAATTTCTAATGCTTCCTTGTCTTTTTTACTTGATGTTGTTTCTTTTATTTCACCCGAATTGTTGGTATGAATCGTCAGCACAGAATTTTTCATTGAAGGATAATTGCTCTCCAAATAAGCAGCGGCTTGGTCGGCTTCTTTGGTGCTCATTGTCATAATAAACAGAATTGGCGTTTTATGATTTTTGAGTTCATTATATTGCTGTTCCCATTCAATATACCCGAGTTGAATAAAGTCTTGGTATCGTTCTATGAAATTGTTGCTATTCTTTTCTTGTATTTTTTGCCTTGAAGCTTCGTCAGGCAGTACTGGCGACTTTACCACATTTTGTTTGATGGCTTCCACCAAAGGATAGTCGCAAATAGTTTGAACAAAAATAGCTCCATTATTGTGCTTTGGCGTAGCTGAAAAGTCTGCTTGCAGGCTTATTCCGTTTCCGTTTTTCAATTTAAGCTTGTTGCTAATTTGTTCGATATTAATAAACCATTTTAATGAACTGTCGTGTATGTGATGGGCTTCGTCATTCAAAACAACCAAATCTTTTATTTTATTGCTTCGCAAAATTTTACCTAAATCCAAACCTTTTGAAGTATCGGCATCTGGTTTTGGTTTTACACCAAGAAAAGTAGTTTCAAAATTTTGCTCTGGTTCTTCATTAAAGCCAACTCTATGGGTATTTGTAAGAAATATATTTCCGTATTCGGTAATTGGTTTTAAGTCGTCTTGAATATGAAGCGTTAATTGAAAATCGTTTTTCCAGTCTTTGTCATCATAGCCGTTGTCAGGAAAAAACGGCTCGTTGAAAAACATTTTCAAACCGTCAAAGTCTTTACGTAAACGGTTTAGCACAATGATGTTTGGAGCAATAACCAAAAAGTTTTTTGATAGGTCACTATCAACTTCGTAGCTTTTATGAAAGTATGACCACACTAAAGCCAACCCCATTACTTTTGTTTTGCCAGCACCAGTCGCCATTTTAACAACGTAGCGAGTCCAGTTTTCGTCAAACATACCCGTGCTGACACGCTCAGAAGCGTCGAACCGCATTAACTCGTATTTGTCCTTTGCCTTTGCTATTTCATACAAGTAAATTATTGATTCAATGGCTTCACGTTGCGAAAAGAAAAAACTAAATTTTGCCTGATTGCTATTGGGATGTCCGATAAGATGTTCCTGATTGAACCAAAAGTTCAATAATGATTTAGTAGTTGTTGAAACGCCTTGATAATCGGCATCACGCCATTTAGCGACCGCAAGTCTGATTTTATATACCAATGGTGGTAATAACTTTTCATAAGCATTGCCTGCATCATCTATTTGGCTTTGTGTAGGTGCCCACCTTTCATTGGGCGATAATATTTTAAACGGGTCGGATAGTTTCATTATTAAACTTTTATATTTTCAAAGTTAATTGTTTTTTTATTAATGACTTATAATTTTCAATAATTTTAAAAACCGACTGTAGCGCCTTGCTTTGGCAATTTTTTGAAAAGCAACGGAAGTTAAAATCTTAATTTTTTTGGTGGGGGTTTTCGTGTTTTGGCAGGTCTTTTGGAAACTTGTATTGCGATA
>Ga0210056_1002232_pt1 | contig 16443 bp, 18 predicted proteins | sample CryGeyCG2014_080_2_FD_183965 | JGI IMG/M metagenome (GOLD analysis project Ga0210056, IMG submission 183965) | Groundwater microbial communities from aquifer - Crystal Geyser CG07_land_8/20/14_0.80 (SPAdes) (version 2) | ecosystem: Environmental > Aquatic > Deep subsurface > Groundwater | place... | reverse complement strand
ATTTTTTTTGACTGGCTGACACCGGACTTGAATTTTACGAGTATTTCTCCCCTGACAACCTGTGCTTCACGGTTTGATTGTGCAGAATAAAAACTTTCCTTTTCAATAGAAAAAATAACGGGGACGGAGGTGGTTAAAAGCAAAATAACGGGGACGGAGGTAGTTAAAATAAAAATAATTTTTCTCATCTTTTTTTCCAAGGACGACCACCATGGGACCAAGTTTGTTTCAACCCCATCATTTTAAGTTTCTCTACAAATTTATTGGAACCAAAAACGCCATCTCTGAAAAATCTCTCCCCAGAACGTCTCTCTTTTTCTATAATTCCATCCTTAACAAAATCCCTGTATAACCTCTTCCTATGTTCATCTTCATTAGCCAACCCAATATATTCTGGATTAAAATCAACTACTGCATCTTGCTTACCAAAAGCATAAACATTATAACTACTCCACCTGTATTCCTCTGGTAATTTTACTATTCCTGCAATTACAGGATTTATTTCTACATATCTACCAGAAACAAGTAAATAGCGACCATTTTCTATTAAAAAACTTTTAAATCTATCCTGCCAGACATAACCACATCCACCATATTTTTTACGATAATATTGTGCATAGCCCTGATTTATTCTTCGCATCATTGAGGTAAGAGAATTGCCATCAGGTGAATTAGATATCATGTGAACATGATTACTCATAATTGCATAATGATAAATTTTTACATTGAATTTTTCTTTCTCAGTTTGTAGTAACTGTAAATATTTCTTAAAATCAGCATCACTATGAAAAATTTCTTTTTTATTATGACCCCTGCTCAAAATATGGTAATTCCCATTTTCAATTGTAAATCTTTTTAGTCTCGGCATATACTTATTTTTAATTACCTCCGTCCCGATTATACCGATTATATTTCTTCTTTACGGACGGGTAAAGATATACTCCAGGATTCAAAAAATCCTGCCAGCAGTGCCCCTACGTAATATCCCCACCACTGGTTAGGTATTTTTCCCAAAAGCCATACAAAGCCAACTGTCAGCATTGATATACTGAATAAATATGTTCCAATTCCAGTGAGTATAAGTTTTTTAGGCATGTTACTGTAAAGTTTTTTCCGTTCTTGCGGATAATGAAACGCTCTGGACAGAGCTATAGTTGCACCTATTGCCAGGACCAAAACAGGGCTTGTTACTCTGCAAACGAAAAGGACTGCCATAAGTTTTGCTCTTTCAGGTGTCATATTCTTGAACCACATACCATCATAAGCAGGATAATTTGCTATGCGGAATATTTCTTCAGCACCGCCGATTGCCCGAATGTTTATGAATACAAAAACCATCGCCAGGAGAATACAGATACCATAAATAACCCATCTCATCCATTTTTTAATATTTTCCCCACCATAAGCCAGTCCATAAATGGCAATGAATATTGACGGTGCAAATATTCCTATCATAAAGAATTCCCGAATATTATTCACTATAAGTGGAATGGGATGTGGACCGAGCAGTATTTGAAAGGGTCTTGAGGCAAGATATATGCCGAATGTAATGAATCCCCAGAACGCATGGTCGTACGTCTCTTTGCCGGCAGTGAAATGTCTCAATGGACCTATGTGCTTTACATACTTTGCCAGAGCAAAGAAAACCAATCCGGAAATCAACGGCACAATGATGTTAATAAATACATTTATAAATTCTTCCATATTCTCCTCAGGATATTTTTAGAAAGAAGTTAATTTTTTGAATTCGGAATATCTTTTGTTGACTTCTTTCCAGGTTAAACTTTTGAATCTGTCTAAACTGAATTTTTCAACGGCGAATGATGCAAATATGGTTCCCTGGACAACCGCTCTGCGCAAGTTGGATTCTGTCGTATTCCCTGTTTTTGCCAGATAACCCATAAACCCACCTGCAAAACTATCACCTGCACCCGTCGGGTCACGGGGAGACTCCAGATGGAATGCGGGTATGGAAAATATAGACTTTTTTGTGAACATAGAAGCGCCGTATTCACCGCATTTAACTATTAATGAACGGACTCCCATTGATAATATTTTTCTTGCACCTTTAAGCAAACTGTATTCGCCTGTCCACTGCCTTGTTTCGGATGCGTTTACGATTAGGGCATCCACTTTAGGCAGGAGTTTCATTAATGATTTTTTCTTGTTTTCTATCCAGTAATTCATTGTATCGCAGGCAACAAAGAGAGGTTTTTTGATCTGGTCAAGGACATTGATTTGTAAGTCGGGGTCTATGTTAGCAAGGAAGACATATTTAGTATCTACGTAACTTCGGGGTATTTTTGGACGGAAATTTGCAAAAACATTTAACCGGGTATCTATTGTTTTTGCCTCGTTCAGGTTTTCGCTATTGTATTCTCCTGTCCACTGGAAGGTTTTACCTTCCGCCTTTTCCAAACCCTTTAAATCTATATTCCTGCTTTTCAAAAAGTTAATGTGTTTTTCCGGAAAATCCCTGCCTACAACAGCGACAAATCTCACTGGAGTAAAGAAACTTGCTACAACCGAGAAATATGTTGCTGAACCGCCCAGCGCTTTCTTTACTTTGCCGAAAGGTGTTTTGAGCGTGTCCAGGGCAACGGAACCTACAACAAGTAAACTCATTTTAGGTATTTTCCCACGATTAAATTTAACTTCTTTAAAGTTTGTTTGTTCATTTTATCTTTTTGTGTAAATACAGCATATTTTAATGCTGTACTGCAGGGACAGTTTCGTACACTAAGATTAATCCCGGGGACAACAGTTTTAAGCAGTTGTTTGGAATTTTCAACATTTGCAGAAAGATTTTCTATAACCTTATCAACGGTAACTTCTTCGCCTTCCTTCCATACATCGTAGTCAGTAACAAGTCCTACGGTTGCATAACATATTTCTGCTTCACGGGCAAGTTTTGCCTCAGGCAATGCCGTCATACCTATAATACTGAATCCTAATTTGCGATGGACTTCAGATTCCGCTTTTGTGGAAAACTGCGGGCCTTCCATACATATATAAGTACCGCCAAAATGCACGTTGATTTTCAATTCTTTTGCTGCATTATGGAGTAGTTTTCTCAAGACATTGCAATACGGTTCTGCAAAGCCTATATGTCCTGCTATACCGTCGCCAAAAAAACTGGACTTTCTCTGTTTTGTCCCGTCATATAACTGGTCAGGGATAACAAAATCACGCGGTTTTATTTCTTCTTTTAATGACCCGCAGGCCGAAATTGAAATTATGAATTCCACCCCGAGGGATTTTAAGGCATAGATGTTTGCCCGTGAATTGACTTCTGTAGGCAGGATTTTGTGTCCCCGCCCGTGACGCGGGAGGAATGCTATTTCCCTGTCACCTAAAGTACCCGTTACTATAACATCTGACGGATTACCAAATGGGGTTTTTATTTTAAGTTCCCCGACATTTTTTATACCTTCAATGTGGTAAAGTCCGCTCCCGCCAATAATTGCGATTTTCATAGTGATGACCTCATATCAAGGACATTTAACTGTAAATATTCCCTGTCCTTCCATCTGTTCAATTCTAGTTTTACTACCATATCTATGCAATCTGTCGTTTTTAATAAAGAGGTATACAACTCTTTTGTATTCCATACCACTGCATCTAAAGAAGTTCCGTCATTATGTATTTTAAGTTTAAGATGGTTTTTTGAACTACCCAACCATGAGTATCCTTCTACCCGTGCCTTATTTATCAGGAATACAGGGCAGGGGTTGTCATTTCCGTATGGTTCAAGCCTGGCTAATTCATTTATCAGTTCTATTTTCGCATCTGATGGTTTTATTTCAGTATCTATTTCAATTGACGGGACAAGAACATCCAGGGACAATTCCTTCTCGGCGATTGAGTTTATCCGATTGCGGAGAGTCTCTATGTGGCAGGTTTTAACCGTAAACCCGGCTGCTTTTTGATGCCCGCCATATTTCACTAAGATATCATCGCATTTTTCAAGGACACTGAGGATGTTAAATCTGTCAATTGACCTGCAGGCACCGATTGCCTCGTTTCCTTCAATAATCAGGAGCACAACAGGCTTGTTGTACTTTTTTACAAGTTTAGATGCGACAATTCCCGTAACACCATGTTCAATTCCTTCGGCAGTAATAAATAGTATTTTATCGTGTTCAACATCACATTGGTTAGGTAAGTTTTCATAAAATTTTTCTATGTTTACGGATTGCAGTTTACGGCGCTGGTCATTTAAGTCTACAATTCTTGCTAAAGTTTTTTCTGCAACCGGAATACTGTCAGTTGTAAGCAACTCCACCGCCAGGCCTGCTTTTCCAAGACGTCCGCAGGCATTTAGCAGAGGGGCAATGTTGAATGATATAGTCCTTGTATTAATGTGACCGTTATCCGGTAGAAATTTTTGCAGGAGTAACTTTAAGCCGGCCTTCCTTGTATTGTTCAGGGATTTAAGCCCGTGTTTAACAAAAATTCTGTTTTCATCAGACAATGGCATAATGTCGCCAATTGTCCCTATTGCTATGAGGTCAAGGTGGTTTTGCAGAAAAGAGGTTATCCTTGGACTTTTCGGGTCATTATGTCTCTCGTAAGACATCATTAAAGCCTGGCAGAGTTTTAAACTCACTGCACATCCTGCCAGGTCATTGAAGGGATAACCGCTGTCTTTTCTTTTTGGATTTATCACCGCAACTGCATCCGGTAAACCCGCCTGCGATTGTTCGTGATGGTCAGTAATGATTAAATCAAGATTGTTTTCTTTTGCAAAGATGGATTCTTCAATTGATGTTATGCCACAATCTACGGTTATAATTAAACCCAACCCCTCCCGGATGTATTTTTCAATAATATTTTTGTGCAGACCATAGCCCTCTTCAGAAGGTATATACCATAAGGGAGTATTCCCTAAAGACTTTAGTGTAAGATATAACACCGATACTGCAGTTACACCGTCAACATCCTTGTCTCCGTAAATCAGTATTTTTTCGTTGTTATCAACTGCCCTGCGAATCCGTTTTACCGCTGTATCCATGTCTTTTAACAGGAATGGGTTCTTCATATCAAGAAATTCAGGGTTAATAAAAGCGTTCGCTTCCTTAACATTAGTAACTCCGCGGTTGACCATTACACAGGCAGTTATTTGTGAAATATTCATTTCATTTGACAGTTGATTCACAAGGTCACTATCGGTTTTTTTTAATACCCATCTTTTTAGTATATCCATTATTGTAATTCTGGGGGTCAGGTCTTGCCTGCCCGTCGACAGGCGGGACATTATACTGACCCCGTAACTTACTTCAACAACTTATGTTTTGACAGTGTGATGTCTAAAGCTAAATTCAAGTATCTGTAATCTTTGCGTAAATCCCGCCAGGGCATGTATTGCAGGGATATTATTTCTGAATCCATGAGCGGTATGATTATTTCTGAAAACCCATCCTCCTTAATATCGGATTCCGGATATGGTCCCAGTACAATAGCAATATCTGCATGGTTCGTTTTGCAGAGCTCAATGAACATCTGGTAATTTATTTTCCTGCTGCAATCATAAGGCCTCTCAAATATACTTTCTAATCTGAAATTAAGTTTATGTTTGTTTATTACTTCCTGGAATTTGTTCTTTAGGACAATATTTTCGTTATCTTTCCCTTCCGGATAAAAGAAAGCAACTTCAACGGGTTTTAAGGAGAGGTCCGGCTCCACAGCAGTTGCAGTTGGCATAGTCGGCGCAGATGGTGTCTGTGGTGCAGGGGTAAGGGGTTGGACCGGAGGAGGTACAGGCATTTCTTCTGGTTTTCCCGGTATAGTTTCTTCTTCGGGCAGGAGTTCCTTCATAATATTCTTAATTAATTCTATGTTTGCCGGTTGTCCGGTTATTGTTGCATAGGCATTGATTCGTTTTAGAAAACCTTCAAGCTCACGAACGTTTGATTTTAGTTTAGATGCGATGTAGAGCAGAATATTGTCGTCTAAATTAAGTTTCTCGTGTTCTTCCTTTCTTTTCAATATTGCAACACGGGTTTCCAAGGTTGGTGATTTTATATCAGCAATTAGTCCCCATTCAAATCTTGATTTTAAACGGTCTTCTAGTGTAACTAAACGTTTCGGAGGCTTATCGCTTGTGAGGACAATTTGCCTGTTGTTCTGGTGTAATATATTGAAGGTATGAAAAAATTCTTCCTGTGTTGACTCGGATTCAGATAAAAACTGCACATCATCCACTAACAGCAAATCTGCGTCGCGGTACTTATTACGAAATTCCTGTAAAGTTCCACCTCTAAGAGAATCAATAACTTCATTGACAAATTGTTCGGAGGTGATATATAATATTTTCACCTGTGGATTTTTTTTCTTGACATAATTACCTATCGCCTGCATAAGATGTGTCTTGCCAAGTCCTACGCCTCCATAGATAAAAAGTGGATTATACACTTTACCTAAATTCTGTGATACTGCTAAAGCCGCAGCTTGTGTAAACCTGTTACTTGAACCGACAACAAACTCTTCAAAGGTAAACATCGGGTTAAGGGTCATCTGTATGAATTTACTGAGTTTTTCTCCCGCCACTTCATTTATCTTAGGAATTTCCTGCCTGGGTTGTGGCTCGGGTATTTCTGTCACATGTTTTTCTACTGGTGATGCAGGTTCGGGTTTTAAACCATCCAGAACTTCTTCAACAAATGATCTTAAATCATGCTCTCCTTCCTTTACTTTTGCTATGTCTTTTTTCTGTTGTTCTTTTTTAACTTCTCCGTTTTTACAGCATTGTTTTAACAATTTAACCACTTCGTCAACTGCATCGTCAGATAAATCGTGAATATAAAGTATCCAGTTATATTCCGGATTAAGCGTAGAGTATGGTTCACTTATATTAAACCTTATCTTTTTTAATATTTTATCCAGTTCATCGTCGGAAATTTTTAAACTGAGTTTCCAGCGATTTTTTTCCCTGTCAGATGGAAAAAATGACAATTCCCATTTATCAAACATTTTTTATCCTATTATAAAAGGGTAAACCCTTAATTCCTGAAATTTACCCTTTAGGGTTTTATCCTTCAGGATTTTACTTGGCGTAAGGAAATTATAAAACAATCCGTCCCCGATAAATCGGGGAATCCCTGTAGCGTCCCGATTCATCGGGACGATTTCTTGGATAATGATAATTCAATTACTAAATCTATATAAGTCATACGTTTGTTTAACGAATCTACAAAAATTCCCGTAAAAAATATTCCCAGGGCACCAAACTTGTCTTTCAAACCGTGTGAATCAAACTCTATCTGATGAATCAGGAAGACTGCTTCAATTCTTGCAGCGACACATTTTTTTGCAACTTCTACCCAGTTTGCATTAAACGGGTCAACTTCAAGTTCAAAAACATTATCTAAATAAAGCGGCTTTTTACTGCTCTTTTTTGAGGCCTCCACTATGTTATTTATGAGAACATCTTTAGTTTGAGATTGTCCTTTTGGATAAAGGCAGGCAGTTTTTAATACAATCGTGCCTTCAGGTACTTCGGGTTGAGGTTGTTTTACCGAAGGGGTTTCCTGCTTCTGTGTAACCTGGACCGGTGGCGGTGGAGGTGCGGGGACAGGGGCTTTTGGCTGGGGTGGCGGTGGTGCGGTCTGGGTTATTACCTGCGGTGGTTGAGGGACACGAAGGTCCTCTATTTTCTTTTCAATTTTCTGTTCTATCTGTTTTTTTTCTTCTTTTGAAAAACCCGATAGAGCATCTTTTAATTCAGTTAATATGGATTCCAGGTCATCATTTTTTTCCGGCACAAATTAAAACTCCTATTCGCCACCCGTTATACCTTTGAGTTTAAGCTTCAGGTCTTCGGGGTTAGTAGATTTGTCAAGAGCCTCTTCTAATGTAATCTTATTTTCCTGACACAATTTTTGCAAAGACTGGTCAAAAGTTTGCATACTGTAGTATCCGCCTAATTCCATCGCTTTATAAATATCCTGTGTCTTATTTTCAATTATAAGTTTTCGTATTGTAGAATTCCCTACGAGAATCTCTATGGCAGGAATCCTGCCTTCACCATCTACCGTATGACATAGTCTCTGCCCGATAACGCCCTTCAGTACATTGGATAATTGTGACCTCACCTGTTTTTGCTGATGTTCGGGATAACTGTCTATAATGCGGTCAATAGTTTGGACTGAATCAATAGTATGGATAGTTGAAATTACAAGATGTCCTGTTTCAGCGGCTGTTATACCTGCCGACATGGCATCAAATTCCCGCATTTCCCCCATCACAACCACATCGGGGTCCTGTCTTAAAACATATTTTAATGCATTCTTAAACGATTTTGTATCAGTCCCTACTTCCCGCTGCGAAATTGAAGATTTTTTATCCTTATGGCAGAATTCAATCGGGTCTTCAACGGTGACAATGTTATAGTTGAAATTGGTATTTATGGAATCCAGCATTGAGTTCAACGTAGTGGTTTTACCGGCACCGGTCACACCTGTTATGAGTATAAGACCCCTTGGTTCGGAAGAAAGTTTTTTCAATACAGTTGCAGGTAAATTGAGTTCTTCAAATGTTTTTATTTTTGTAGGGACAACCCTGAGTGTTAATGCGGGTGTCCCCCGTTGACGGTAAATGTTAATCCTGAAACGTGAAAGTCCTTCAATGGAATACGACATATCAAGTTCATTTTCCTGTTCAAATTTTGTTTGCTGTTCCTTGCTCATCAATGAATAAGCCAGTTCTTCTATGTTCTTGGGTGATAAGGATTGTGTTTTTGTTGGCATCAATTTCCCATGCAGGCGGATTAAGGGAGATGAATCGGCTTTAAAGTGTATGTCAGAGATACCTGACTTAATCATTGTCTGTAAAATTTCAGTAATGTTCATAGGTCATAACCTCTCTTATAAGATTGATTTTTTGCAATGCTTATTTTCAAAATATCTAATCTTGTCCAGTCTTTTTTGATGACGGTCTCCTGCAAATTGTGTTTCTAACCATATCTTTATCCGTCGTTTCATATCATCTGCATTTGAAGTTCTTACGCCGAGACAGAGCACGTTTGCTTTGTTATGCTCGGATGCTAATTTTGCCGTTTCATCAGAATAACATACTGCTGCTCTTATACCCCTGATTTTATTTGCAATAATACCCATACCCATTCCTGTCCCGCAAATGAGGACTCCCCGGTCAGCTTTGCCTTTTGAGACATAGTTTGCGACAGGGACAGCATAATCAGGATAATCACAGCTCTGGGAACTGAAACATCCGCAATCTATTACCTTATGTCCTAATGAGTTAAGAAACTCAATTATTTCTCTCTTCAGGACAAATCCTGCATGGTCACAACCTAATGCTATTAGCATAATATATCCTTCACTTCCCAGACTGTGTCATAACCGGATTGGAATCCCGAACTTGTGTTGGAATCCCGAACTTGAGTTGGAATCCCGAACTTGTGTTGGAATCCCGAACTTGAGTTGGAATCCCGAACTTGTTCGGGTAGTACTATCAAGTTTTGTCATGTTTTGATTTATTTTGTTATTTTTTAGCCCCAACAAGTTGAGGAATCCGGTTACGACACAGTCTGTTTGTTCCCTGGCCTGCCGTCCAGGGCAGGCAGGATGACTCCGATTACCTCGGGGTCAATTCTACGAGTTTTATAAATGATTTCGCTTCTAAACTTGCACCGCCAACTAAACCACCGTCAATATCAGACTGTTTCATTAAATCAGAAAAATTCTCGGGTTTAATAGAACCACCGTATAGGATTCGGACGTTTTCGCCTGTTCCTGAACCATACATATCTGAATAAAGTTTTCTAATGAATTTATGGATTTCTTCTGCCTGCTGGGGTGTAGCAGTTTTGCCTGTTCCTATTGCCCAGATAGGTTCGTATGCAATAACAATACATCCGGATTGTTCGTCAGTTAAACCGGACAAACCTACCTTGACCTGTCGTTCAATTACTTTGAATGCCTCAGCTGATTCTCTTTCCTGAAGTGTTTCGCCCACGCATACAATAGGTATAAGTCTGAATTTTAATGCGGACAGCATTTTCTTATTGACATTTTCGTCGGTTTCATTAAAATATTGTCTTCGTTCAGAATGACCGATGATTACGTATTTACATCCTGTGTCAACTAACATTGCAGGTGAGACTTCCCCTGTCCAAGCGCCCTTTTCTTCCCAGAACATATTCTGTGCACCGAGCGCTATGCTTGTATTTCTTATTGCTTCTTTTAGAACTGACAGGGCGAGAAAAGGCGGGCATATAACAATTTCGCAATATTCAACTTTTCCCACACTCTCCTTGATATTTTCTACAAATCCCCTTGCTTCTGAAATTAGTTTGTTCATTTTCCAGTTGCCGGCAACTATTGGTTTTCTCATACTTTTTAGTCCTTTCTTTATATTATTATATTAAAAAATTATAACAAATTTTTTAAAAGTATGCAAATTTTCAGGAAAGTATGGGGACGGTTCTAATTCTTATTTCAACGCTTAGGAAATTATAAAAGGGTAAACCCTTAATTCCTGGAGTAAACCCTTAATTCCTGGAGTAAACCCTTAATTCCAGGAATTTACCCTTTAGGGTTTTATTCTTCAGGATTTTACTTTAAAAGTAATATGAGACCAATAAGGAGGGCGATAACTAATAGCATGATTTTATTTATATTTTTTACTCTGTGCACTCGTGAATTTAATTCTATCTGTAGCGGCCCTTCGGGTTCAGAAAGTTCCTGAAAGCATACGGCGCAGTATCTGCGGAAAAGTTTATTTTGGGACCCGCAGTTTGGACATATTATGGTTTTTTTGGTAAACGCAGGGTGCATTAAATTTCTCCTAATATCTGTTTTACTTTTTTCAGTACCGTGTTAATATCAAATGGTTTTATAATGTAACCCGCAGCACCCAGAGACATTGCCTTTTCAATATCTCCAATCAGAGTTTTTTCTGTACACATAAGAACAGGTATGTTTTTTGTAGCGGGAGTGGATTTTAAGACTTCCAGAACCTGTAAACCATCCAGATGAGGCATCATAATATCAAGAATAATCAAATCGGGTAATATTTTCTTTGCCTTAGCAAGAGCGTCATTACCATTAGAAGCGGTTTCTGTCTGGTATTTGTGGTTTATTAAAACATGTGAGAGGAGGGTGCATATGTTTCGTTCATCGTCAGCTATTAGAATTTTTTTCATTATTGTTAATTGTCAATGGGGAGAGTAAAGGAGAATTTACTCCCGGCACCTTCTGGCTGACAGGGGCTTTCTACCCAGATTTTTCCACCGTGTAACTCTATTGCCATTTTACAAAAGGTTAACCCGAGCCCGGTGCCCGTCCTTAAATGCGCACGTTTACGCTCCACCTGGACGAATTTTTCAAATATTTTTGTTTTGTATTCTTCAGGCACACCGCTGCCGTTGTCTTCAACTTCAAACTGGATTGTATTGTTATTAATGTTTTTTATGTTCAGCCATATTTTTCCATGGCTCGTTGTATGGCATAAAGAATTGTGTAACAGGTTATTTAATACACGTTTAATTATCTGCGAATCAATTCTTAAATTCGGTATCGCCCCTTCATAATTCACGCTGAATTGCTTGTTTTCAACCTGAGTCAATAATGTGAACTGTTCCGCCGTGCCCTGTAAAAATGTTTTTAGTTCTATATTTTCTTTTCTTAATTCAAGTTTATCTTCTTCCATCCTTGATATATCAAGTAAGTTCTGTATAATACCGAGCAAACTATCAACTGAATTTTTTATGATTGAAATGATTTCCTTCTGTTCTTTTATGTCTTTGCCTGTTGACAGGAGATAGTCTATGCTCCCGATTACCCCGCTTAAAGGACTTTTCAGGTCATGGACCACCATAGATATCAAATCCTGTCTCAGTTCCTCTAATTTGCGCAGTGATTCTGCCATACTGTTGAATGCATTTGCAAGTTCTTCAATTTCATCACCTGAATTGATTTTTATTCGTGTATCAAACTTCCCTTCTGAAATTTTCCCTACAAAATTACGCAGTTTGGCAAGTGGATTCAACAGCCCGCTGACAAATTTTATCCCCAAAAATAAAAATAAACCGCTGAATACTATTGACCATAGGACACTCTGGAAAATCATCTCTTTTGCGGGTTTGCGAACCTCACTGTAAGGGAGCTGTGCAATAACTGCCCAGTTGAGTTCCGGAATGGTTCCGTACAAAGACGCAACCCTCTCACCTTTTTCATCATTATATATTTCCCAGGAAGTCTTTTTCCTGTGGTTCAGGAAGTTTTTTACTATGGATAAATTAGCAAAATCAGTATGTGCAATTACTCTTTCCTTATGTGGATGAGCGATAAGAATGCCGGTATTGTCCACAACAAACGCGTAGCCTCTCTTGCCTATTTCTATTTCCGAGATTAGTTCCCATATATTCTCTAAATTTAGTTTTACAAGCAGTACATTACCGTTTCCCCTGCAGGATATAATCTGATATGGCAGACGCAATGCCGAAAAGAGTACAGGACTTATATAATAGTTTTTATTTTTTGCTTCATAGAATTCTTCCCGTTTTTTTCGGTTCATTAAGTTTTTTTGACTAACGCACCTTCCATTTTTAGAAGAAATCTTGACAACCTCCTGTCCCCGGGCGTTCATTAAAACTATTTCCATAATGTCAGGATTTAACTTTAATATGTCAGTAAAAGTTGAAATAATTTTCAACTCACTCATCTTCTGGTAATTCTGCCTGGCAAGGCTGGAGACGAGGTTTCTTGTGTAATCCATTGACAGATAAATCCTGTCCGCGACACGGTTTATTATTTCCTGTTGTTGGTGATATATTGAGTTGTCCAGAGATTTGTTACTTATTGAAATGATTATTATTGTAATGAAGGCAATTGGGATAATTGTAGATAGAGTAAATAAGATAAGAACTTTTGTCCTTAAGGATTTAACTTTTATATTTAACATATTCTCGGCAACTGGTCACCGACCAGCATATCAACTATACGCGTTCCACCGGAGACAGTACTTAAAATAACCTTACCTCTGGCAGAAGGAATAACTTCACCTATTACCTGACTTTGTTCGCCCAGAGCATCATTTTTCATTACTTTTATTACTTCATTTGCGTCGTTTTTATCCACAATAACCACAACCTTTCCTTCATTGGGTATGTATAACGGGTCAAACCCGAGCAACTCGCATATAGACCGGACATTATTCCTGACAGGAATTTTCTTTTCCTCAAGGACTATACCGATATTTTTTCCTTCTGTAATTTCATTCAGTGTGGTTGCAAGACCGCCTCTCGTAGGGTCTCGCATGAATTTTATTTTTGCTCCGGTGGTTATAATCTTATGGATTAAATGATTCAGTGGTGCACAGTCACTCGCTATTTTTGTCTTAAAATGGAATTGCTCCCTTGCCTGGAGTATCGTTATGCCGTGGTCACCAATTGTACCATTTATAATAACTTTATCACCGGGGACGATTTTATTCATTGACATATCCGGGTTTTGCTTAATTATACCTATACCGGCGGTATTAATAAAAATCCTGTCACACGAACCTTTCTCTACGACTTTTGTATCGCCGGTAACAATCTTAACTCCTGCTTCATCAACAGTGTTTTTCATTGAACTGACAATTTTTTCCAAATCATTAATAGAAAATCCTTCTTCAATTATAACTCCGCAGGAGATAAAAAGTGGTTTAGCACCCATTACCGCTAAATCATTTATTGTCCCGCAGACAGATAATTTACCTATATCACCACCCGGGAAGAATATTGGTTTTACGACATAGGAATCCGTAGTAAAACATATTCTTGAATGGTCAGTAAGCCATGGGAGTTGAAGGACAGCAGAGTCATCAAGGGAATTTAAAATTTCATTATCAAATTTCTTTCTGAAAATACCATTAATCAGTTCATGGGTAAGTCTTCCGCCGGAGCCATGCGTCAATAATATTTTGTCCATGATTTTATTCAAAATATGCAGAGAAAAGATATTCTATTCTGCAGAGATTCTCCTGAATGGAATAAGGCATTATTTTCGCAAAAACGTCAAGTTTAACAAGTGCATTCGCAACAGCATCCTCTTTTGCAATGCTATGAACCCTGTCAACCATTCCCAGATTTACTAATTCTATTTGTTTGTAAAACTTTTTTAGTCCCTCCAAACCCCAGTCTGCTTTTTTGCCTTTATTTACTAAGAAATACTGTCCCAGTAAGTATATACTTATAGAACGAAATATGGTTTCTTCAGAAGTTGCAAGCGGTAGATGAAAACGCACCATTGGTTTGAGTTTATTCATGTTGGGACACCCGCTTGTTACCATATATATTCCTAACAATGAACTTATGGAATCCTGGACACTTGTCGTTTTAGTAAAGTCCCTTTCTTTAGTCTCAATTACTACATTGACCTTCTTGTATGAAATTAAATCCTTGAAAGCTTCCATAAATTCAACAAGGTTTACTGCAATAGGACAATATTTGTTTGTTTTTGGGTCAAGCGGACAATTCTGGCACTGGTGAAAATTAAGTTTTGCCCACTCAGGTTTTTCGTCTGTTTTTTTGACAGGAATATAGTTAAAAGTTACGGGATTGAGGTTTACTTCAAATCGTTTTTCTTTTCCGTCTTCAAAATTAAATTTATAAACGTACTTAATGGTTTCATCGCTTCCCTTCATGATTTAATCTCCTTCGCCTTGCGAATATTTATAATATGCAGCACAGGTGCCCTCAGATGATACCATGCACGCCCCGACAGGATTTTCAGGGGTGCATTTTTTACCAAATAAACTACAATCAGTAGGGATTTTTCTCCCGCATAATATTTCACCGCATATACAACCTTTAGGTTCTTTTGCCCGTTCTACTGTAACTTGAAGATTTCGTTCTATGTCAAAATTTCCGTATTCTTCTTTTACTTTAAGTCCGCTGTCAGGTATATTCCCTATCCCGCGCCAGTTACTCCCGGTTATCTCAAATACATTATACATTATTTTTACTGCTTTTGGGTTGCCTTCGGGTCTTACTGCTCTGCGGTACTGTATTTCAACTTCACTCCTTCTTTCTTTGACCTGTTTAAGCAACATATAAATTCCTTCCAGAATGTCCACAGGTTCAAATCCGGTTATAACACAGGGAATTTTGTGTTTTTTAGCAATAAATTCATAGGGTTTCGCGCCTATTATTGCACTAACATGGCCGGGACATATAAACCCGTCTATGTTCAGACTATTTTCTGAATTAACCAGGATTTTCATCGCGGGAGGTATTAGTTTGTTTCCCGCAAAGATAAACCAGTTCTTCAATTTTTGCCTCTTTGCTTCAAAGAGCGTTACCGCAATGGTGGGTGTTGTGGTTTCAAACCCGACAGACAAAAATATTACTTTTTTGTCAGGATTAGCTTTTGAAATATCCAAAGTTTCCTGTGGTGAATAGATAATGCGGACGTCTGTATTATTTAGTTTTTCTTTTTCTAATGATGAAGACGAACCCGGCACACGGTACATATCACCGAAAGTTGTAATGATTATGCCGGGATGGCGGGCATAAGCGATAGCTTTGTCCATGTATTCGTTCGGTGTGACGCATACAGGACAGCCGGGACCCGAGATTAAATTTACATTTTTGGGCAGAAGTTCCCTTATACCAGCACGGAAAATTGCCGTCGTATGTGTCCCGCACACCTCCATCAATAAAATGGGGTCAGGTAGGTCTTGCCTGCCCGTTGACAGTCGGGACATTATAGTTTACCCTCTGCATCCCTTAATTCATTAAAGAGTTTCAGGGTCTTGCCTGCCTCTTTTTCATCAAGTTTCTGGATGGCAAATCCAGCGTGGATTATTACATAGTCACCGACTTTCACGTTATCCAGTAACTGAAGATTGGCTTTGTACTGCACATTGTTTGTTTCAACAATGCCTGTATTATCAGTTTTCTCTATTACCCGCATCGGTATTGCTAAACACATATTTTGCCTGCCCCCCCCTTAGTTTATCGTACTACTCAACATTTGTGAAGAAGATCGTTACTCTCACACCACTTCTGACAACTACAAAAACTGGTGAAAGTTATAGAAATCAGAACTGTCCCCATTTTATACAACTTATTTAATGAATTACTATTTATTTACTATTAAATTTAATAACATACTCAAACATAATAGAATAAAGCCCACAAAAGGTTCGTATATTCTATTCTTTTCATTACTAATTTTAACATATTTAGATGATAATTTTTCAAAATTACTTTTAGTGGGCCAGTGCCATAAATAAAAGAGGCTCTTCTCCTTTTTGAGTGGATAGAATCAGTATAGTTTGTAGACGGAAAACAGCCTCTCAAAAACTCAGTCTTGAAATGCTCTTTGAAATATTATATAAAGACGTATGAACATAACACGACTTTCTCAAGCATATGATTTTCCAGGATTCAATGCTCTGTCCCGTATTCAAGAGTTACCGGGGGACCATGTTTCG
>Ga0210056_1002214_pt1 | contig 16537 bp, 19 predicted proteins | sample CryGeyCG2014_080_2_FD_183965 | JGI IMG/M metagenome (GOLD analysis project Ga0210056, IMG submission 183965) | Groundwater microbial communities from aquifer - Crystal Geyser CG07_land_8/20/14_0.80 (SPAdes) (version 2) | ecosystem: Environmental > Aquatic > Deep subsurface > Groundwater | place... | reverse complement strand
AACCGGTGATCGGACCCGAACAGCATCCGCACGATATGGGGAACCATGAGACCTACGAAGCCGATGATGCCGCTGACGGAAACGGCCGCCCCTGTCACCAGCGAAGCGGAAACGAGCAGGAGCATCCGGGTCCTCTTCACCGGGATCCCTAACTGAAGGGCCGTCTCCTCGCCGGTGAGAAGGATATTGAGATCGCGGGCGTGAAGAACCATCACGGAAAAACCGGCGACCAGAAACACGGCCGCCAGGAGAATGTCGTTTTCTCCCGCCATCGCCAGATCCCCCATCAGCCAGAAGATGACGCTGTGGATCTGCTCCCCGCTGGTGATGGAGACGAGAAACATGATGAGCGCCGAGAAAAAGGCGTTGACGATGATCCCGGCCAGCAGGGTGCGGTCCGTCCGTCGTTCGCCGGTCACGCCGGAAAGCCCCCATACGAGCAGTATGGAGAGGAGTCCGCCGGCAAAGGCCAGACCGGGGATGCCGAAGGGAAGGGAACCGAGGCCTGTGACAATTGCAATAACGGCGCCCACGGCGGCGCCGCCGGAAACGCCGAGAACATAGGGATCGGCCAGCGGGTTGCGCAACAGACCCTGAAAGACGACTCCCGCGCACGACAGGGCAGCGCCGACCAGGCCTGCCAAGAGTATCCTGGGGATCCGGATCGAAAAAAGGATCGTCCGCTCCGCCCCGGTCAGGGGATCGGATGCGCCGGGGAAACGGACAGCGGCGAGAATGCCTTTGAAGACGGCGGTAATCCCGATCGGAGCGGGACCCGCCACAAGGGAAACGACAGAAACGCCGGCCAGAAAAACCAGCAATAAGAGACAAACCCTGAATATTCTGATCAGGGTCAGATGAGACGCCAAATGGGGCAAGATCTTCCTCCCGCGGGAATGCTTCCGGTGGATTGGTTTTCCGGCTTCGGGCCGCCTACTCGCCCGCCTTCCCCTCACGATTCCCTCGCGAGAGTGGCATCTCGGGCTTTCGTTCCCTTCACGGCTGCGGGGCAGCGGGGGAATCTCACCCCCCTTCCACTATCCACCATGATCTTTTATGATAATAATAATTATACAAAGAAGCTGCGGTTTGTCAAGCCGCTTTTTTCGGTTTTCAAATTGTTCATGCTCAAATGGTTCATGTCCCAGTTGCCAGTATTTCATTGACAATCAAGGTCGTTCCACTTATACTCTCACCACATAGAGGCATTTGTTATCCGAAAAAGGCAAATATTAGGAGCGATATCAGTGAGTTATTTATTGTTATTCTTCACCCCGTTAATATGAGGCGCTGACAGAGGACCCGGGCGGTCCTCCGGAAAACGCCGTCCTGCCGTCTCTCCCCCCTGACCGATTAGCCCCCTGAGGGTCATGCCGCGGAGATTACGGCATGGCGCATTCAGGAGGCGACATTGGTCGATCAGTATTCAATAAATTCAATTTATTTCAAAAAAATCAGGAATATTTTCCATCAGGGACTGGTCCATCCCTGGCCCTACCGGATTGTCCGCATGGCCTTGGCGGCCCTCTTCATTTATGGCGGCGTGACCAAGCTCTTCGATTTTATCGGGACCTGGGCCTCATCGGGATGGGGACGACGTGTCTGAGCTTTTCCCGGCGGGTCCGGGAATATCACGAAAATCAATATAAGGAGGTATTCAATGAGCGGAATTAAAAACATCTTTGCGGGGCGTTGGGGCATCATCGGCGTCGGAATCGTGATCGGCATTTTAGCGCCGCTTTTGCAGAAATGGGGAAATCCCGGCAACATGGGGGTCTGCGTAGCCTGCTTCGAACGGGACATCGCCGGCGCCCTCGGCCTTCACCGGGTGGATTTGGTGCAGTACATCCGCCCCGAAATCGTTGGTTTTGTCCTCGGGTCGCTGGCGGCCGCGTATCTGTTCAAGGAATACCGCTCCCGGTTGGGCTCTGCGCCGATCGTCCGGTTTGTCCTCGGTGTCTTTGCCATGATCGGGGCGCTGGTGTTTCTCGGATGCCCCTGGCGGGCGGCGCTTCGTCTCGCCGGCGGCGACGGCAACGCAATCCTCGGCCTGCTGGGCCTGATCTTCGGCATCTGGATCGGCACCCTTTTCCTGAAAGGGGGATTCAACCTCGGACGGACCCAGCAGACCCACCATACAGCGGGATGGATGCTTCCCCTGTTCATGGTCGGGCTTTTGCTGCTGATGCTGTTCTTCCCGCAGGTGACCGGCGAGGCCAAAAGCGGGGTCCTCTTTTACAGCGTGAAGGGGCCGGGATCGATGCATGCACCCCTTGCGGTGTCTCTGGTCGTGGGTCTTCTGATCGGGTTTATAGCCCAGCGGAGCCGCTTCTGTACCATGGGGGCCATCCGTGACTTCGTCCTCTTCCGACAGATGCACCTCCTTTCGGGATTCATGGCCCTCATCATTACCGCCTTTGTCGTCAACTTCATCCTGGGACAGTTCAAGCCGGGATTCGAGGGTCAGCCCGTCGCCCACACGATGCACATATGGAATTTCTTGGGAATGGCCCTGTCGGGTCTGGCATTCTGCCTGGCCGGCGGATGTCCCGGCCGCCAGCTCTTCCTGGCCGGCGAGGGAGACGGAGACGCCGCGATCTTTGTGATGGGCATGATCGCCGGGGCCGGCATCGCCCATAACTTCGGCATGGCCAGTTCGGCGACCGGCGTCGGGCCATACGGAATCCCCGCCGTGGGGATTGGGTTTGCGGTATGTCTGTTCATTGGATTGACCATGAGAAAAAGCATTACATAAGGAGGAAGAGATGGTTAAGATGATAGATGCTCGAGGACTTTCATGCCCCCAGCCCGTCCTGATGACCCTTAATGAGATCAAGGCAGGCAAGGCAGATGAAATCATCATCATGGTGGACAACGATGCTTCGAAGGAAAATGTTTCCCGTGCCGCAGTCAGCCGCGGATGGACGGTGACCGACATCGACGAAAAAGGCGGTGTGTTTAACGTGAAAATCAGAAAAGGTTGATTGAGGATTTTGACAGCCTTGCCCAGTAGGAACCGCTGACGTTTTCGAAGATCAAGGCGAATTCAACCTACCCCCAGGTCCGGGAAGAGGAGAAATCCATATTGTAGGCCGAAAGCCGCGCTACCGCCTCGGCCATGGTCTGTCGCCGCACCTTCAACGCCGCCGAAACGCCATGTCTCCGATGGCGGTGGAAGGTGGAGCAACTGTCGAACCGGGGAGACCCGAAGGGAAAGGCGGGTGACGACTATTCGATCCGGGTCTATGTCATGTTTTCTTACGACCCGACCCAGGCGATACTGGGGGAGCGCCTGACATACGGCGCCGCCAAAGCGATCTACGACCAATATCCGCCCCACAGCACCCTGAATTATGTCTGGACGGGCCGCAGTATTTCCGAACAGATCATTCAGAGTCCCTACACGGACAAGGTCTTCATGGTCGTGCTGGAAAAGGGGAAGGAACGGGACGGCCAGTGGGGGAGGAGTCGGTCAAGGTCCTGGAGGACTACCGGCGGGCCTTCGGCAAGGATCCCCCAGCAACGGCGGGCCTGGCCGTGATGAGCGATACGGACAACGCCGGCGGAAGCGCCGTGGCATATCTGGATTTTATTGAGGTTGGGAAATAAACCATAAAAAGGAGGTTGGAAGATATGAAGACAACCGTTGACGCCAGAGGGCTTGCCTGTCCGCAGCCCGTACTGTTGGCAAAAAAGGCGATCGCGGAGAACGAAGAGGTGATCGTTCTCGTGGACAATGAGATCGCCGTGGAAAATATCCGCCGCCTGGCCGTGAAAACGGCCTGCGGCTTCTCCGTGACGGAAAAGGAGGGTGGGGTCCGGGAGATTGGACTGGTGAGGATTGGTGCGACGGGCCAAGCCCCCGTGGATGCCGGCGCCGTCGCCGCAGAGCTGACCTGCGCCATTGTGCCGGAAAAGGAAACGGGCCCCATCGTGGTCGTCCTCTCCGACAACCGCATGGGGCGTGGGGATGACGTCCTGGGAGACGTCCTGATCCGGGCCTTCATCCACACCCTTGCGCAACTCAAACCGTTGCCGGCGACGATCATCTGTTACAATGCCGGGGTCAAGCTCGCCGTGAAGGATTCGACGGTCCTCGATGACTTGCAGCAATTGGCGAAGGCCGGGGTGGACATCCTGGTCTGCGGCACATGCGTGAACTATTTCGGGCTGGGCGATCAGATCGCGGCAGGACGTATTTCCAATATGTACGACATCCTCGAAACGATGGCGGGCGCCGCCCGGCTGGTGCGTCCGTGATGGAAGCGCCGCCGTACGCCGTATTTCTGTTTCCTTCGGTCAGCCATGCCCTGAAGGCGGAAAAGATCCTCAAGGAACAGGGGATTGTCCATAAACTGATTCCCGTTCCTCGCCATATCAGCTCTGACTGCGGGGTCTGCCTCCGTGTTGCGGTGGCGCAGCAGGGGCTTGTGGCAGAGGCGCTGCAGGGCCTGGTGACCTGGGAAAGAATGGTTCTTCTATAAACCGGAGGAAAAGGATGGAACCCGATCCGGGAAAAAATCAGACCATCTATTTCGATAACGCCGCTACCTCCTGGCCCAAGCCGGCGGGGATGATCGAGGCGATGAACCATTACAGCGGGATGATCGGCGGCAGTCCCGGCCGCTCCGGTCACCGGCGCTCGCTCGATGCGGGGCGGATAATCCTGGAAACCCGCGAGGTCCTGGCGGAGCTTTTCGGAATCGATGATTCCCTTCGGATCGCCTTCACCAAGAATGCCACGGAAGCGCTGAATATCGCCCTGCTGGGTATCCTCCATTCGGGCGATCATGTCATTACCTCCAGTATGGAACACAATTCCGTCATGCGGCCATTGCGCTTTTTAGAGACACAGGGGGTGCAAATATCGGTTGTTTCCTGCTCCGGCGACGGCAGGCTGGACCCCGAGGATGTCCGCGCCGCGATTCGGCCGCAGACCCGACTACTGGTCGTTACCCACTCCTCGAATGTGACGGGAACCATCCAGCCCATTGCCGAACTGGGACACATCGTCCGGGACCATGGATTTCTGTTCTGTGTGGACGCCGCCCAGACAGCAGGGGCATTGCCCATCCATGTTGACGAAATGGCAATCGACCTCCTTGCTTTTTCAGGCCACAAGTCCCTCTTCGGACCTCAGGGGACAGGTGGGCTTTATATCCGGGAGGGGATAGAAAAGCATCTCCGGCCTTTGATGATGGGCGGCACGGGGAGCCGCTCTGAGTTTGAAAGGCAACCGGATTTTATGCCCGATAAATACGAGTCGGGAACCCCCAACACCATCGGGCTCGCCGGCCTTGGCGCCGGGGTTCGTTTTGTCCTCGCGGAAGGGGTGGAAGCGATCCGCCGTAAAGAGGAAGGGTTGACCGAGAGATTCCTGAAGGGGCTTGCTTCCCTGAAAGGCATTACTGTTTATGGGCCACCCGACGCCGCGAGCCGGACAGCCGCAGTCTCTTTTAACATCGCCGGTGTTTCTCCTTCCGAGGCGTCTCTTGAACTCGATGAACGCTTTGGTATCCTCTGCCGGCCGGGACTGCATTGCGCCCCCGCCGCGCACCGGACGATCGGGACCTTCTCCCGGGGAACGATCCGTTTCGGATTCGGTTACTTCAACAATGTCGAGGAAATATCCTTTGCCCTGGAGGCGATCCGATCTCTGGCCGTGGGAGCTTGATATCCACAGATAGAGGGACAGAAAGACAGACATGGCGGCATCCCACGGAGACTATTTTCTTGCAAGAATATAATAGAAACCCGGCTCATCAATAAACACATCAATACCCAAGGCTTCTGTTTGCAACAAGGCACGCATCGCCGCCTCGTCAGGCAGATGGTCGTGCATGACGGCATGGCATGACCCGTGGTGTTTGTTTATCCCCTCCGACGAGTCGAAATGCGACACGGCAAAAACCCCACGCGGTTTCAGGAGACGTGATAGGGTCGTCATGGCTTTTTCCTTGTCATGAAAATGGGGGAAGCACGAGAAACAGATAACCACGTCGCACGAGGCGTCATCCAGCGCTGCATTCTCAGCGTCCGCGAGGATGAATCGAATGTTCTCCCCCCCATGCAGTCTCCGATTGGTTTCTATCATCTTATCCGCGAAGTCCAGCTCATAGAGAATGCCGGTCTCTGTGATCCGTTCGAGAATGAGTGGTACCAGCACGCCGGGTCCGCATCCGACGTCTAATACATGGTCTCCCGGTTTCAACGGCAGGAGTGAAAACAGGCGATCAAAGTCCTTTTCATGCTTATCGTGGCGCCCGGTTGCGGGATCTTTGTACCACATATCACGCCACATTTCTGCATGATCGTTGAAAAACTGCTTTCGTGTTCGATAGATTTCATCGGGCGTCATTTTCATAGAACTTGTTCCTTCCCTTGAGTATTGCCGAGCGGCGTTTTGGTGAAAAAGTGTATGCGACGGCAAAGATGGTTGTCGCCATGAGAACCACCGACGCGCCGGACGGAAGGTCAAAAATGTAAGACACGACAAGACCGGAAACGCAGGCGCCGATCCCCGAGGCCGCGGAAATGAGAAAAAAGTGTTCCAAATTGTACGTCAACTGGAGCGCTGTGGCGCCGGGTTGCACGAGTAAGGCGAAGATGAGCAGGCCACCCACCGTCGCAAGGTTTGAGGACACGACGGCCCCGGTTAGAAACAGAAGCGCGTAATAGATCATCCGCTCAGGCACGCCGCTCGCTGCGGCAAGCCGCCTGTTAAACATCACGGAGCGAATCTCCTTGAAAAATAAAAATACAAAAAGGACAAGGAGCGATGTGATAATCGTCAATATCCAAATGTCCGATCCGGACAGCGACAGCAGGCTTCCCCACATCAGGTTGAGGGCGCCGGCCTTTGTCCTCGTGAGAATTCCCATGCCGAGAAACGCAAGTCCCATAAGAAAAGAGAACATGATGCCGAGCATGTTCTCGGGAGACATGTCCGTGCGATCCGAAAGCGGGCCCAGGACTCCCGCCACCAGCAGACAGAGGATAAAACCGCTTAAAAAAGGATTGAAGTCAAACAGCAACCCCAATACGGCGCCCGCAAAAGCGGCGTGGGACATCGAGACGCCTATCAGCGGCATCTTCATCAGAACCACAAATACGGACAGCAGCGAGCAGCTCGCGCCGCACAGCACGCAGGCGATGGCGGCGCGTTGGATGGGCGGGTACGTGAGCGCTTCGAGCAAATGTTCAGCCATAGGAAACGAATCTCCTGCCGTTGCGCTCAAAAGTCTCCAGCGGGTAACGGAACAACCTGCTCAACCGATCACCCGACAAGGCGGTGTTTATGTCTCCATCGAAAACTTTTTTGCCATGATCCAGCAAGACGGCGCGTCGCATTGCCGAGGGAAGCATATTGAAATCATGCGTGACGAAAAGAAACGTCAGGGCTTCCTGTTTATGAATTTCATCGATAAGGTTCAAGACTTCCTTCTGGACAGCGATATCCAGATTTGCGGTCGGTTCATCCATGAGAAGGATATCCGGTTGTTGGAGAATCGCCCGCGCCAGCGACACTTTCTGCCGCTCGCCGCCGGAAAGCAGGCCCAACGGCCTTTCCGCAAGGTGGGTCAAGCGCATCATGTCCATGAGTCGCATCGCATCTTCCTTCTCTTGTCTGCCGGGCGAGCGGAACAGCCCGAGCCGGCCGATTGCACCGGTCATCACGGCCTCCGACGCCAGAATTGGAAACGCCGGATCGATTTGGAACAATTGCGGGACGTAACCAATACGCACCCTGGTGTCACGAGAGCGTCGCCACGATTCCCGTCGTCCGAAAAGACCGAGCGTCCCCTCGAACCTTTCCAAGCCGGCTATGACATTCAGAAGCGTGGTTTTCCCGGCGCCGTTGGGACCAATAATGCCGACAAACTCGTTGCGCGACACGTTAAGGCTGATTCCGCCCAACAACAAGCCCTTTGCCTTTCGGACAGATATGCCGTTAAGTTCTATAATGGACTCATGATACATCATTTTAACCATCCGGTTTCATTTTCGACCCACCGCCGCCACGATGGCGTCAACATTCTCTCCGAGTGTGGCCAGATACCCTTTTTCCGATGGAAAATTGGTCAGGACCACGTGCGGCACCCCCAGGGATTCGGCGATTCCTTTTCCTGTGTCGGGTCCGGATTGAAGATTGTCCACGACGGCTGTTGCCTGTTGTTCCCTTCCGATTTTCGAAAGGCGCACAATTTCCCTGGCGGAGATCGCCTCCGGTCTGCCGTATTCTCCAACAACACGAAAACCCATCCACACAAGCGGCTCTTTCTGCATGGAGGAGGCGATGATCGCCTTTCCGGAGATCCCCGTCCGCCTGATGTTTTCAACGAGCGACTTCGCCCCTGCATTCACCTTGCGGATCGCCGCTTCCTTCCGCCTCATGATTTCATCCTTATCTTCTGGAAAATGATTTGAAAGTCCGCCGGCAAGGACACCCAACCCATATATATAGGAGTCTGGCGCCATCCAGTTGCGGCCTCCCGCATCCATAAGAATTTGCGCTCTTCCGCCCAAGCCGGCCTTGTCCATGAAAGGCATTCCCCTGAATAAAACAATCAGATCGGCCTTTTTCGTTTTCTCGATGTCTGAGAGTTTCACGTCATAGTGGCCAGGACACTGCCCTGAGGGCAGTATCGATTCGATAGAATATCGACTCGGAGGCAGAAGCGATGCGATCATTCCGGACAGGATCGTGTCCGATGCTACAATGCCGCGCACCATTCCCACCTTTCCTTCTTGGGAATTGCCGGAAAAGCAGGGGAAAACGCACAGAATCCCCACGACTGCAATCACGAAAAACAATATCCCTTTGCTCCGCATCAACCGATCCTCCGAAAAGCGGAGGGGTGTTCATGAACACCCCTCCTGATCTGAAAAAGAAAGCCTGTCAGTACTTCAGGCTGAATCCTGCAAAAACAGTTGTTCCAGGCATGCTGTAGCCTTTGGCATATTCATAATTTTGATCAAAAATATTGTTTACCGCCATAAAGACCTCCGAGTCCCTCAGGTGCAGCGGTCTGTAATCGAATCGATAGCTCAGCCAGGCGTTCACCAAAGTCATGTCGCTGAGCTTGTTGGCATCGGTAAGCTGCGTGTAGTTGAACGTTGCGGTTCGCGCGCTTGTGCCCGCATACACGTCCTTGAGGTGTTGCAAATCCAGGAAGAGCCGGTATCTTTCCAGAAACTTCCAGTTGGCTCCGGCCTGAAACTGGAAACCGGGCGTGTAAGGCATCCGGTCACGTTCAATGCCGTCACTGCCCTTGGCTTTGGCTTCCAGCCAGGTGGCGCCGGCGGTGAACTCAAGATCTTTCACAGGGGTTACTTTCCCCGTGAGTTCCAAACCGCGGATCTCATATTCTCCGATGGGATCATTAAACTGGGTTGGGATGGCGCCAAACATGTATGCCTGGACGCGATCCTTGCCTTTGTCATAGAAAGCCGTTGCCCCCAGCGAGGCGGTTTCCGGCCAAGTGTGGGTTAAGCCTACTTCATAGTGGTCGACCACTTCCGGTTTGATCTCACTCCAGTACTGGCTTGGATTGCTCACGGGCGCGCTGGTGAGCACGAAGTTCATCAGCACGACCGGCGAGGGATAGTTGACACCTTGGGAGTAATTGATATTGAGATCGGTATTGCCGTAGCCCGTCACCAGACCTGCCTGGACCGCTGACTTATCCTCGAACTCGTTGTGTTTGAAATAACGGAAACCTGCCGAGGGGATGATGTGGAAATCTTCCGATCGACCGACCATTTGACTTACGGCCAGATAGGGAGAAAAGAGTGTTGTATCGGGGAAATCCCACACCCTTTCGGCTCGACCACCGTTGATCCCGGCAACCGCGAGCCCACTGACTGTCCGTTGGGTATTCTTCAGTTCGGTCATATCCAGGTCCGCTCCAAACAGGATTTCTCCACCCGACCAAAGATGAAGTTTTTCTTTGCCCCGTATTCCATAAAGCGAAATCTCCTGCCGGGACCAGAGGCCGTCGGTGCCGCCGGCGTACCGCTTACCGTTTGTCAATTCCTGCAACAGGTCAAAATCGGTATCATTCCTATAGGCCTTCAGATAACCGCTGAATTTTTCGTATTGGTGGTTCAGTGTCAATGTCGTAAGAAAGGTTTCGGTATCGTAGCGTTCCGCTCCGGGCCAGCTTACTCCGTTTGTTGCCGTGGGTGTGACGTTCGGCATGGGAGCCAAGGTCTGACTGTTGACTTGGTTGGCCAGGAACCGGATGTTCCACTCCTTGTTGATCTGATAGCCGAGATTTGCATAGTAACTCTGCTGCTGGGCACGGGAATGGTCGACATGGCCGTCTGTGGACGCCCAGCTTTGGGACACGTAGAAGTCATACGGCCCCTTCTTGACACCGCCGGAGAGACTCTGGCTAAATGTGCCGTAACTGCCCCCGCTGAAATCTAACAAGACCTCTTGACCCTCTTCCTTTAAATACTTGGGCAGGACATTCACCGCCGCATAACCGTTGCCGAACTGAGAGGGCTGCGGGCTCTTGAAAACCTCTATCCCCCCGATCGTGGAGATGGCGATGCCGTCGCCCAACACCTGGCCGAATAATGCCCCATAGCGGGGAACTCCGTCAAACTGAACCGCAAAATCAGAGCTGGGATGGCTGGCGCCTCGGCCGCGAATATAAAGGCTGTGGCTGGTCTGGCTTCCCATGAGATTCTTGCTTTGAAACATAACCCCCGGCACATTGCGCAGGGTGGACTGGAAGTCATAGGCATTCTGTTGTTTGATCTGTTCTTCGGTCACGAGATTGTACTGCGTACCGTAACGGGTATCGATAGGAGTAACGGGATTGCTGTCCGGGGCGCCTATGACGGTGATTTCTTCCAAAACCGCTTTCTGGTCCTTCTTTTCTCCCTTCTTGTCCCCTTTCTTCGGCTCTTCCGCCCATACCGACATGGCTACAAAAAAAATGCAAAAAAGAAGACAGGTTGTTATTCTTACAACGTTTTTCATTGGACGATCCTCTCTTTCTTTTCACCACCTCCTTTGTTATAATAAGCAACGGGAAGGCGGTGTCATGTACATCGCTTTCTTTCATCGGGGGGGCGGGGTTTTTCCCGCCAAGGTTGGCCCTGTCCCTCCGATACTTGCCGCTTCCTTCCGGCACTTCATCACCGAGATGTTCCGATCACCTCCCCTCTGCTACTTTTGTGGAATGGGCCGCATTCATGTCCCGTCACCCTTTGAAACCTGGAGCCTGTATGTTATGGGGAGACGAACAACGATCCTGTAGGACACCTTTTGGGAAATCACCGTTCTTGCAACCCCCTCTATCGCACTGTCGTCAAGAAGCCGGTAGCCCGAGCTCTTCTCTACCTTAATCTGGCTTGTAGTCCCGTTTTCCAGCACCATGAAGGAGAGAAGCGTCTTTCCCTCAAACCCCATCCTCCTCGCCCTCTCCGGGTATCCAATATTCTTCATGACTGCATGACGGATATAGTTGTAGTCTTTGCCTTCTTCGAGCATGATCTCGCCGCTTTTACCTATATCCCTACCGCCGCCTTCCGCGCCCTCTGACTCACCGGCAGAACGTCCGTGCCCCAGAAGGGAGTTCCCCGACCCGGAAGAACCCGCGTAGGTTGCCGGTGTGCCATGTACGACCATTTCGCCTTGGGCATCCGACGCAGTGACGATGGTCGGAACAGGAGACGGCTCGACCTGCTCTTTCGCCGGGTCCGATGCGGTGACGATGGTCGGAACAGGAGACGGCTCGATCTGCACCTCTGCCGGGATGGTTTCCGGATTCTGCTTAACAGGCCGATCCGGCTCGACTATCCTCTTGGGCATCGTCTCTCCTTTAAGGATCCGTGGTTTTTTCTCAATTATCTCCTTTTCGACTTTCGGTAGAGACCCCTTTGCAGGATCCATCATGAGCGAGAAATCGATCTCCAGCACCTTGACCGGGCTGTCCTGCACGGCAAACGAAGCAGCCGCCAGGAGCAGTATGACGCATGAGTGCACCAGAATGGAGATGGTTGTTCCCAAGTAGTTTTCTCTCATTGACCTATCCATTCGGTCTGGAGGCTTACCTTTCTGAAGCCCGCCGTCTTGAGGAGATCAAGGATCTCGACGAACCCCCGGAGGGGAATATCCTTGTCGGCCCTGATAACAAAGGGCGTCTGTCTCGGTATGGCGGTAATACATGCCTTGAGATCTGGGAGGGTGACGGCCTTGCCCTTGTAAAGGATGGCCCCCTGCTTATTAATCACCACAACCTGCGTCACCGTAGCCGCTTCATGTTTTCCCGCTACCTTCGGCAGTTCCACGGGTATGATGCCCGTTACCGCAAAGGTGCTTGTGGTAAGCACTATGGTGAGGAGTACAAGCATCACGTCGATGAAGGGGATCATGTTGATATAATCGAATTCCTTTTCATTCATGACGGTCATCCCACTCCAAAAGAATTACTTTGACCCGCCGCAAAAGGGTATTGTAAAAAACGATGGATGGTATGGCAACCACCAGACCTATGGCGGTCGCCTTGAGGGCGAGGGCGAGCCCCACCATGATACGTGTGGCATTCACATACCCTTCGACACCTATCGTGTAGAAGGTCAACATGATGCCGAGCACGGTACCGAGAAGGCCAATATAAGGCGCGTTGCTCCCGATGGAGGCAATTATTCCCAGCTTTCTCGTAATCGCTATCTCCAGAGTGCGCCTGCTCCCTTTGTAGCCACCGGGATCAACCCGCCTGAGGAAAACCCAGCGCTCCACAAAAACTGCCATGGAAATGACAGACAGGAGAATCAGCAGTCCGATGATGCCATAATCTACCAAGTAACCCAGCCATGCCATCACAAACCCCCTGTCGCGGTCTGAACCGCGTTACCGATCGCGAACCTCAGGCCGGGCTTGAACGCCAGGCTCAGCCTGTCTTTTTCGAAGAACCGCGACTTGACATCGAGGGACATGTCTGCGATCCCCGTCTCGTCATAGATCATAGCCCCGTCCTCCTTGCTCTTGGCCCACCTGTAGGGAAGGCCCAGAACCAGATCGGCCGTTTCGACAAGACCATAGGAGAGGGTGGTCGCTGCCTGCACGCCGGTCGACTCGGTGGAAACGCCATTGATGGTCTCTTTGTCGGAGTCATACTGGCCGGTGACCTCAACCTGGAACTTCCCCTGCCCCTGCGTGCCCGTGTCGTCCGTGATCAGTGGATGGGCGCCCCAGGCGACCATATGAACCAAAAGAAACATACTCACAACCAAACCATGGATGACATGACGCATTCTTTTTCGTTCCTCCTTTCCCATTTGAAACCATTATCATGCCATGAATATAATATTCGTGTTACGAACGCACAAAAAAATAATATGACTACCCGATCTCCCTGCCCGTGCTCGACATGCTGATGGTCCCGTTCCGAACCCCCTTGATGGAGGTCAGAGCGTCGGCCAGCCGCTGCACCTCTTCCGCATTTCCCCGGGCGGCGATGATCTCCAAACAGTTGTGGTGATCCAGGTGGATGTGCTGGGTCGAGATGATCACCTTCTGGAACTCGTGCGGGGTGTCCGTCACCCGGGAGAGAACGTCCCGCTGTTGGTGGTCGTAGATGAGCGTGATGGCGCCGGCCACTTCACCGCCCTCCCGCCATTCCCTCTGGACCAGCTCCCTGCGGATCAGATCCCGCAGGGCCTCCGAGCGGTTGGTGTACTGCCTCTCCCGGATGAGTGCGTCAAACCTCTCCAGGAGGGGCTTTTCCAGGGAAACACCGAAGCGGACCAGTTCTGACATCTTTCGATCACCGTATCACGTTATGCGGTTTCATAACACATCCGTGGGTCCTGTCAAGGGCCTTTTTATGAAGAGACGCGCATCGTCGCGCGAACGTCTGCGGCCAGCCTGCCCGCTCTTCGTCGATCGTTTTTAATCCTTGAGCTTCTCCAGCTCACCCATCAGGACCTCGAGCGGCGGCCGCTGGTTGATGTCGTGGACGTCGATGTAGCGGATGATCTCCTTTCCCTTAGCGAGTCATGCGCGGGCCTGGTCGCCTTCAACGCAATCTCCCAGGTTTTCTTTTACAGCGTTTACGCCTAACTGTTAGTCACAATCCTACCGCAGCTGATCGTCCCGGTCACCCTGATCGCCCACTACGTCCGTCTCTCGACGAACCCTATCTGCAAAAGCAGATCTGCCTCCATCCCCATCCGAGCGAGCTGATGCTCCGGAACCATGGATAAAAAGGGGAGGCCGGGATCGACGCTGCACGGGACCATCGAGGTTGAACTGTCCTGGAAAGGCAAGATGCCACAAGGGGAAAAACAGCTTGACAGAAATTAACATATTTGTTAATGTGCGGGCCATGCAATGGGCAATCGAATATTACGGAAAGATGGTTGAAGATTTTATCTTTGAAGAGCTTCCGGACCGGCTTCTTGCCCGTTATATCCATTTGTCCAAACGAATGCTGGAATACGGCCCAAACCTGAAAGAGCCGCATACCAAGGCAATCGGCGACGGTCTCTTTGAGATGAGATTGAAAAGCGCAGAAGGCATTGCCCGCGTGATGTATTGCACGGTCATCGGGAGTCGGATCGTGATGCTGCACGGCTTCATCAAGAAGTCCCTGCAAACGCCGCCGAAAGAATTGGAGATCGCGCGCAGGCGCATGAAGGAGGTCAAAAAAAGATATGCTGACGCATGAAGAATTAGTTGAAAAAGCGCTATCGAGACCTGGCGTCAAGGCAGCATATGACGCATTGGAGGATGAGTTCGCCCTTTTCGACGAGGTGCTCAAGGCACGCAAGCGCGCCGGCCTCACCCAGGCGGAAATCGCCGACCGCATGGGGACGAAAGCGTCTGCCATTGCCAGGATCGAGGCCTGCGGAGGCAGCAAACGGCATTCCCCGTCCGTCGCCACGTTGCGTCGGTATGCCGAGGCGGTGGGCTGCAAGCTTAAAATCGAGTTGGTGCCGAGATAAGGTAACGGAATTTAGACAACCAAAGCATTTCACCAACATTGGGAGTCTTTCTACATTTCCCTCTATAGATCATGCCTTTGATCAATTCCGGGTGGTCAATATCCTGGTCCTGAATTCACCTTGACAAATAGAACTTACGTTCTAAAATAGACGGCCTGTTTTCCTCGGAGGTGAGGAATCATGGCCGCCCCAGCCGCCATGTATAAGCCCAGCAATCCGCAGGCAACAGATTATTATCGCTGTGTCGAGGATCATCTGGAAACCTTCATCCAAGTCTACGAGGAACGGTTTGAGCGGACCTACGGATTCTTCCGTAAGCGGGACGGCGGCATGAAGGAGTTCGTCGCGTTCCATGCGGAACACAAGCTCCTCATCCTCTCCCATAATAAAACAGGAAAAGGTCATAGATCCGATAGGAGGATAGTTTTCCCCCCGTGTTGTCGTTGTCCCCGCTCAGATAGGCGTCGCTGACGAAGCGAATCTCGGGCCGCAGGACGAAGGCGGCGCCTATTTTTTCGAGCTGGCCGTCGCCGTCCTGAAGGAGGGCGGACAGTTCTCCATCATCGTGGCGAACAAATGGATGCGGACCAATTACGGCGCGCCGCTCCGAAAATGGCTCCGGGAGCAAGGGCTGGAGCTGGTCGTCGACTTCGGCGCGCTGCCGATCTTTCCGGAGGCGACCGCCTATCCCTGCATCGTCCGTCTCCGCAAGGGGTCGAAACGGAAGAGCTTCACGGCCTGCAACGTGAAGCGCCTCGCGGATCTCGACCTGGAGGCGCTGGTCCGGACCGAAGGGACGGAGGTTGCGTTCTCCACGCTGACCGATTCCGGCTGGACGCTGACGGGAGGCGCCCAACAGCAGCTTCTGGAAAAGCTCCGGAAGACGGGAACGCCGCTCGGTGAGTACGTCGGGGGGAAGATTTACCGCGGCATATTGACCGGCCTGAACGAGGCGTTCGTCATCGACGCCGCGACCCGGGAGCGGCTGATCGCGCAGGATCCGAAGAGCGCTGGGATCGTCAAGCCGTTCCTCCTCGGCCGGGACGTCAAGCGGTATCGGAGTCCCGTCTCCGGAAGATACCTGATCCTCTTTCCGAAGGGGTGGACATCAAAAAAATTCGGATCGACGGACGAAGAGGGCGCCTGGAAGCGTCTGGAGAGCGATTATCCGGCCATCGCGGGGCATCTGCGGCCCTTCGCGGACCGGGGGGGAAAACGGTGCGACCGCGGGGAGTTCTGGTGGGAGCTCCGGGAGTGCGCCTATTACGAGGAATTTGAAAAGCCGAAGATCATCATTCCCGCTATTGTCCAGAAAGGATCTTACGCGTTCGAGGCCGAGGGGTTCTACTCCAACGACAAGACGACCATTATTGCCATGGATGACTTATACCTGCTGGGACTCTTGAACTCGAAAGTCACGGATTTCTTCATCCACGCCATTGCCTCGACCAAGCAGGGCGGCTATTACGAATACAAGCCCATGTATCTCGTGCAGATTCCCATCCGCGCAATCGACTTCGCCGTTCCCGAGGAGAAGGAACGGCACGACCGGATCGTAGCGCTCGTGGAGCGG
>Ga0210056_1002211_pt1 | contig 16555 bp, 16 predicted proteins | sample CryGeyCG2014_080_2_FD_183965 | JGI IMG/M metagenome (GOLD analysis project Ga0210056, IMG submission 183965) | Groundwater microbial communities from aquifer - Crystal Geyser CG07_land_8/20/14_0.80 (SPAdes) (version 2) | ecosystem: Environmental > Aquatic > Deep subsurface > Groundwater | place... | reverse complement strand
CCGATGTTGCCGCTCTTCTTCAAGTGCTGCAGCGGTTGGTTGATTACGGCAACACGGTCATCATTATTGAGCACCATCTGGATGTAATTAAAAACACTGACTGGGTTATTGACCTCGGTCCCGGAGCTGGTGACGAAGGAGGCTATATTATAGCTACTGGCACACCGGAGGAAATAGCCGGGGTAGAGGGCTCCTTTACTGGTAATTATCTTCGTGGTATATTATCATCGGTGTATCACCACGAGCGAGCCAGGGCAAATTCAGTTAAGCTATGAACAGGGAAGAGATTCTGAATTCGGTCAGAGCTAATGTTCAAGATGGGAACACCGTGAAACATATGCTGGCTACCGAAGCGGTCATGCGAGCCCTGGCAAAAAGGCTAGGTGAAGATGAAGAGGAGTGGGGACTTACTGGGCTGCTGCACGATATAGACACGGAGCTGGTTGAAAATGACCTTAATACTCACGGTAAGTTAGGGGCCGACATTGCCAGGGAGCTCGGGGCTACTGAGGAAATGGCTCATGCTATACTATGTCACAATGAAGCTCTCGGCGTTTCCAGGAAAATGAAGCTGGATAAAGGGCTCTTCTGTGTTGACCCCCTAACCGGGCTCATCACTGCCTCTGCTTTAGTTCGTCCTGATAAGCTGGCTGGACTGACCACTAAATCGGTGATGAAACACTTTCGCCAGCCAAGATTTGCTGCTGGAGCTAACCGAGAACAAATTGCTCAATGCAGCGAGCTCGGCCTTGAGCTGGAGGAATTCATCACTTTGGGCATTGAGGCAATGAAGGGCATCTCCTCAGAGCTGGGATTGTAATATCGCTGTCTTCCATAATAATTAAAGCAAGTCGGGCTCCCATGGGAAAATCGGAAATTGTGTATCTTGCCTTAATTCCTCTGGCTGTCCCTGAAACAAGTCTCGTAGGAAAAGTAGCCGACATTATCGGGAAAGACCCTTACGGGACAAGGCTTCTCCTTGCCGGGAAGGTACCCAGGATAGTTGCTTATTACGATAGCAAGCAGATGGCAGAGTCAGTCACCCAGGAGCTAAGGGGTTTAGGACTTCTGCCGATTTTGTGCACAGATTCAGAGCTTTGCTGCTCTTCGGAAGGTTTTATCGCACACACTCTGGAATTGGAACAGGGATGCGTTCTATTCTACGACCGAGGCAGGCAAAAACGGGAGATGAAATCCGAGGACGTTTTCTTGATTATCAAGGGCGGAAGGGAAACTTATGTAGTCAAGGAGAAGACTGAAACCACCAAGAAGTTTAGCCTGAGTAGGACTGTCTTAATGGGTGGGATACCTATGTGGCGCACGGAAAAGAAACAAGTCAAGGGGATGTCCCCGACAACGGAATATTTTGCCCGGCTTTATACCCGAGAATCATCGGAGCCTGTGGTGGAGATATTCCACACGCAGATGGATTATTCATTCTTAAAAGGGGAAATGGCTTCTTCGTCCCTGGCAAATTTTAATATCGTGGTTACCAAGCTGCAACAGGCATTTCCCAGAGCGATTTTTGATGACAATTTGATGCGTGCCTCGATAAAGCAGCCTTACACACCCAGCGCTGTCGACGATGCTGAAATCAACTGCAAACTCCTCTACTTACAATATCTAGCTGTGAAGCCATAGATGCCAGAAGTTTTCTTCATTTAGCCTCTGTCGTGAATATTTAACAAGCTAGCGTTTTGTTACTATAAAGGAGTCTCAAAGAGGTGTAGCGGCTATCTTAGGAGATTAAGGTTTATAGGATGGTAGAGCAGAGATGGGCATACAGGCGACATATGCTTGTCTATTTTTGTTTGATAAATTGCTTCGTCAACGGCTTAAACGTAGGTGTGGTGCCTCCTCTTTTCCCTGAGATTGCTGCCGAATTAAGCTTGACACATACTCAGATAGGAATTATCTGGGGCTCATGGTTTCTGGGGATGATGTTATTCTCGCTTATAGGCGGCGCTATGGCTGATCGCTTTGGAGTGAAAAGAGTGATAGCGGGGGCGCTTATTTTTTCAGCCGTATTCTGTGCTCTGCGCGGATTTATGCCCGGGTTCCGGGGATTGACGGTGACTATGTTCTTGTTTGGTGTGTCTCTGGCTTTCGTTGAGCCTAATCTAACAAAGGGTATTGGCCTGTGGTTCGGGAGAATGGAGCTGGGGCGGGTTAGCGGGATACTTCTGGTAGCATTTAGCGCGGGGCAGCTTCTGGGCAATATGACGGGTGCCTCGCTATTATCTCCGCTACTCGGTGGGTGGAGACCAACCATGTGGTTGACCGGAGCTGTTGCCGTGGTACTCCTTGTCATGTGGCTTGCTGGAGCTAGAGAGCGACCGGAAGAGGAAATTATGGCTGAAGGTGCAGTACCACAGCCCCGAATTTTGGAGAGTCTGAGGGGCATCATCAGGATTAAGGACCTCTATTTTGTATGTTTGATGGAATTTTCAGTTGTTGGGAGTTTTCTTGCTTTCCAGGGTTTTTTGCCAACTATGCTGGTTGAAAAAAGGGAGGTTACTGCTGCAACAGCCGGGCTTCTTGTTGGACTTACTGTGCTGACTAGCGGTGTCTTTAATGTTGTGGGGCCATCTGTGTCGGACAGGTTCGGTGTCAGGAAGCCCTTTGTGTGGCCTTTTTTACTGCTAGGCACCGTAGGTATGTCCATGGTAGCCTTTTTTATAGGTGGAGCCTTGATTGCTGTGCTGATTTTAATTGGCGTAGGTGCAGGAGTTACCGTTCCCCTGTTTAGAACCATCGTCCTGGAAATGCAGGATATTGATCCCTCTTATATGGGCTCTGCAATTGGCCTCGTTTTCACGCTAAACCGCCTTGGCGCATTTATCCTGCCTATCGCTATGGGGATAGTCATAGACATTAGCCATCTGTTTTGGCCAGCATTCCTGTTGCTCGGAGTATTGAACCTTATAGCTGTGAAGCTGTGTTTAGCGATAAAGGAAACAGGACTGCGGGCTAAGCGAGTATCCTGAACCGGAGGCGGTAGGGTCGATCACGCTGGGTGCCTTTTGCTCTCTAGCAACAATAGGTTTAAGCTGGTCTCTCTAGCCCAAATTCGACAACTTGACCCACTGACTTATATTCTGATACAACCTATGTTACAGTTATGAAATCAAAGCCATTGTAGCGCATGTTTCGGAGAGTCAGATACTGAAGTAAATGTGGCGTTGGGTGCCAGGATAGAAGGAGAAAATGGAAAGATGGGAATACCACAACTAACTGCTGAGAAATACAATAAAATCCTCGCTGACTACGAAAAGAAAACTCCAAAATCTAAGAAGCTTTACAAGGAAGCAAATAGGTACATTTCGCCATCGGGGGCTCCGGCTTATATGATCTGGCACAGGCCGTATCCTTTCTTTGTTAAGAAGGCTGAGGGATCAAGGGTCTTCGATGTCGACGATAATGAGTATGTAGACTTATTCATGGATCAAGGAATCTCCATAATTGGTCACAATCCACCCAGGGTCAGGGAAAGTATAGCTAGAACCATGGATAAGTATGGTGTCCATCTGGAACTTTGTGAAGAGTTAGCAACTGAATGGGCAAAAAAGGTAAACAAACATTTTCCCTCCTGTAAAAGAATAAAGATTGTTAATTCCGGTAATGAGGCAACAGCATTAGCAGTTCAAATAGCAAGGGCTTACACCGGGAGGGATAAGGTTATCAAATTTCAAGGGCATCATCATGGCTGGAACGCAGTGCTATCCTATGATGGATTAGTAGCGGGGTCAGGGACTTTGTTTACTAAAGGGATTCCAGAAAACCATTGGGAGAATCTTATAGCATTGCCGATAAATGATGTAGATAAATTAAAAGGCGCCATCAAGGAAAACAAAGATGAGATTGCTGCTGTGATTATGGAGCCTATGGGTGCAACAACAGGTGGGCCACCATTTCAAGAAGGTTTTCAAAAAGAGGTCAGAGAATTGACTGAAGAAAATGACATTCTGTTAATCTTCGATGAAGTAGTTACTGCATTTAGGGTCGCTCTTGGGGGGGCCCAAGAAGTTCTTGGGATAACACCTGATATTACCGTTTTTGGGAAGGCTGTAGGTGGTGGCATACCAATCGGAGCTGTTGGAGGAAGCGAGGATATAATGGGAGTACTTTGTGTCTTAGACTCGAAGGCTGATTGCTTCGGTTTAGATCGTATATTTCCAATGGGCTCTTTTTGTGCACAGCCTCTCGCTATGGCAGCAGGCATAGCGACGATAGAAGAGCTTGAACAGGGAGATTACATTAGGAACTCAATCTTAAGAGCAGAAGAATTGACTGAAGGAATAAATGAAGTTGCAAAAGCTCTTAAAGCAGATTTTTCGGCATATAATATCTATTCCATAGTTCACTTTGGCTTGGCGGAAAAAATAAAATCCGACTTGAGCAACGCTCTTGACTGGCTTGAGTTTAATCAAATGGTCAGGCTCATCCTTCTTCTTAACGACCCAGGCGTGGTAACACTACCCGGCCATGTATATATGTCCGGGGTACATACCAAGGAAGACATCGACACCGCTATTTTAGCATTTGAAAATTGCTTAAAGGTTTATAAGGAGTAATTAATGACAAGTGATTTGTGATACCAAATTCAAAATTATAAATTACATTATGAAAGCAGGGAATTATTAAATGGAAGAAAAGGTCATTGTTACAGTAGCACCCGTTGGGGCATTAACGTTTCTTGAAAAGGCACCGTATTTGCCCACAAGCCCTGAGGAGATAGCCCAAGAGGCATACAGGTCTTACCAGGCCGGGGCATCTATTGTCCACATACACTCAAGGGACGAAAAAACAAAATTGGCTACCCCTGATTTAAAGGTATACAACGAGATAGTCAGGCGAATTAGGGAAAAATGCGATATGATAATACAAATCGGCGGTGGAATAGGGGCTTGGTATGACCCGGTAACAAACAAACCGGTTGTTGCATCAGACGAACAGAAACTGGCTTTACTGAATATAGAACCAGAGCCAGACATGCTTACTGTGAACCTAGGTACATTCGACTTTATACTTCCTGGCTATGGTTATCAGACCTTTGATAATACGCCAGATTTTCAGAGGAAAGTTATCAAGGGCATTATTGAAAAAAAATGGGGCATGGAATTTGAAATCTATGATGTAAGCCACTTACACAATGCTCTTCGTCTGGCAGAGGAAGGGGTTTTTGATAAAGATATGCATTTTGATTTGGACTATGTGATGGGTGTAGCTGGAGGCATGCCAGCAACTCCGAGGCAACTGCTATATATGTTTGAAGAAGGGAAACGGTTATTCCCAAAGGCAAAAGTAGCAGTGCTAGGACTTGGTAGATACGAATTCCCGATGGTCACCCTGGGTATGATTTTAGGGTGTGATATTATACGTGTGGGTCTAGAAGATAATATTTACCTTTCTAAAGGTGTGCCAGTGAAGAGTAATGCTGAGTTAGTTGAAAAAGCAGTTAGGATAGCTAAGGAATTAGGTCGGTATATAGCCACAGTAGACGAGGCTAAAGAGATTTTAGGCTTGCCACAATAAAAATTTAAACTTTTAGGATTGCTATTGCAAAGGGGGCTACTATGGAAGAAGTTGGGTTAAAACGAGAAATTTCCATTCCTCATGGTGTACTTCTAGTTGTCGGTTTTGTTATCGGTGCAGCTGCATTTATACTCATCGGGCCACTGGCAGGTCAGACAGGTCCGGGATTATGGATAAGCTACTTACTAGCTGCGATTCCAGCCCTATTTGTGGCTCTATTGTTTGCCCAGATGGGCACGGCATTCCCGGTAACAGGGGCTACTTACATTTGTGTTAGTAGAACTGTTTCACCTGTTTTAAGTCTTGTCATGGCTTGGGTCCTAATACTGGGGATATTCATTTTTAATATGCCTATGATGGCCTATGGCTTTGCACAATATCTTTCGATAATGGTACCCGTTCCTTTGCTGCCTACAGCGATAATTATTGTAGTATTTTTTACAGTGTTAAACATCTTGGGCATTAAATGGATGATGTGGTTCCAGAGCATACTCACCGCCATAGCAATCGCAGCTTTATTAGTTTTCGGTTTTGGTGGAGCATTTCATGCGAATCCTGCGTATCAAACGCCACTATTGCCACTGGGCTTTAGTGCTGTAGTTATAGCAGCTATTCCAGCATTTATTATGTATAGCGGTTTAAATGGAATAACTGAATTAGCTGGTGAAATGAAGAATCCGAGGAGGGATGTGCCTCTTATTCTATTTATATCCTTATTTGTATTGACACTAATCTATATGGTCATAACTTACTCTCTTACAGGGCTAATGCCATGGCAAGTTTTAGGAGAAACAGAAGGGGCAGTAGCTGTGGCAGCAGGTACTTTCTTGCCAGCCTGGGGTGTTTACTTTATCGAGATCGGGGCATTGCTTGCGGCAGTAACTACCATAAATGCTCTTCTAGCAGTTATATCCAGGGATGTTCTCGCTTTAGGTAGAGATTTGGTGTTCCCGTCGTTTTTTGCCAAAGTTAATAAGCGCTTTAAAACACCAGACAGGGCTATCATCCTCCTCGGGGCTATATCAGTCGCCGGCGTCTTCATCGGAGAAACTATTGTGCGTTATGCCACCGTAGCAGCCCTTGCTTGTCTGCTTATGAGTTTAGTTGTAGCCATAGCAATTTTCCTCCTCCCACGCAGGATGAATGAGCGCTACAAGGCGTCTACGTTTAAGCTGAAAGGCGCCTGGCACTGGCTCATTACAATAGGAGGCGGATGTATTTTTGGAGGTCTTATTATCCTAGCTTCCATAGACGATCCACGCTCAGGCTTTTATTTCCTACTACTTATTGTTACCGGAGTTATATACTACTACTCCCGTAGACGGTATCTACGAAATAAGGGAATATCTCTAGAAGACAGACTTAAGAAGGTGGAAGAGATCTAAAATTTTATGGCAAGCTCTGTTTTTAATATCAATAGCGGCGTGAATCTTGCCAAGTCAATCTTAGGAATTTTGGCAAGTTTCTCTTTGTCCAATTAACCTGCTTTTACTAGTCCTATATTTTCTGCTTTTAATGTGCCTGATAATCGGTAGCATATCGAGGAGCAAAGGTTTCCCACATGCTTTCGCACTATTCTTAATTTCTACCTAGGAATTGTCCAGCCATGCTTCGCCAACTTTACCAAAGGCCGACGAGCACGTGAATCGCCGCTATCGATGTTGCATTTTGTCACGATTCAAGTGTTCTGGAAAATATTATCCTAGAAGTAGAAGCAAAAATTTCTGTAACCCGCGGTTACCTGATAAACGGATTATTCTTTCGCTCTTGCCGATGATGGTCTATGGATATGCCCGCAGTGAACCACGGTGTGGTGGAGCAAGGTCACCAACACCGGCTACTTGTGCTTAGTGCACAACCTCGGCAAGCGATGATAAAGCTTCCCAAGCATGAACAGAATAGCGTTTTGTTATTTTCCTGTGCCTTCTTAATCGCCGCTAGTGAACGACACTTTTCCTGTTCTCTCAGCCCGGGGAAATTATCTTGAGGATGCCGATGCTTGAAAATAGAAATATAGCCGAGATGAGGACAAAGCCTATGATGGTGAAAAGCGTCGACTGTCTTATATTCCAGCCGAGGAACCAAACCAGTGCTGCACAGCCATAGACTCCAAGAAGAGTGGCACCGGGTATCAATCCGTAGATACCGTACTTTTGCAATCGCCGTACTCTGCCCCTCAATTTGAGCAAAAAATTGACAATCCTTTGAGACTGTGCTCCCAGGAGGTGGAATATGCCGAGCACGAGGATGAATATCCCTATACCTGTAGAGACTACGGTGAGGAAGACATATAAAGGTGGCAACTTCAGGGCAATACCCAGTGGGATGGCAAGATACTCTAAGGCAAAGGTTGAGCCAACCAACTCCATAGCCCGTGATGGGGAAACACCGTATGTAGTAGCAAAGAGCAGCGGGATTATAACGATAAGGAGACAGGCTAGTGCTACTACCTTCGATATCTGACCTGCTCTCTGCGGCAAAAAGCTATCCTTTTAACTCACCAGTAGCATACATCTTCCTCAGTTCTATCTTGTTGAATTTCCCGACGCTTGTCTTTGGTATCCCCTCCATGAACACAAATTCGTCTGGTATCCACCATGAGACCTTAACCTTGCCTTGTAGAAACTCTTTTAATTCATCCCCAGTCACAGTCTCACCTGGTCGGGGTACCACGCATGCCAGCGGCCTCTCCTGCCACTTAGGATGTGGAACCCCGATGACAGCAGCCTCTAGAACCTTTGGATGAGCCATTATGGCATCTTCAAGGTCAACCGATGATATCCACTCACCTCCACTCTTAACCAGGTCCTTTGTCCGGTCCACAAGTCTCACATATCCCTCCTCATCTATGGTACCTACATCACCAGTGTGCAGCCATCCTCCTTCGAATGCAGGTTTGGAGCGCTCGGGGTCCTTGTAGTACTCTTTGGCTATCCATGGTCCTCTGAGCAATATCTCTCCCCATTCCTTGCCATCCCATTTGACCTCCTCCCCCTTATCGTTAACTAGCTTCATCTCAAGCCCGGCGACAAGAAGCCCTCCACTGGCTCTCACGTCATAGAGTTTATCCATAGGCCAGTCAGTCATGTAGCTCTTCGGTAGGGCTGCAGTGGCAAGTGGTGAAGTCTCGGTCATTCCATATGCCTGCACAATTGGGAAGTTATATTTTTCGTTCAGTCCTTCCATAAGATACCTCGGACAGGCTGCTCCTCCGCTGTATATAGCCTTAAGTGATGAAAAGTCATGCCATCCCCCTTTTTCCAGGTAATCATAGAGCATCATCCATATGGTGGGCACTCCTGCGGTAAAGGTCACTTTTTCATCCGCTATTATCCGGCACAGCTTTTCCATGTTCAGCACTTCTCGTCCTGGAAAGACTTGCTTGCATCCTGCCAGCATCCCGACAAAAGGGCCACCCCAGGCATTTGCGTGGAACATGGGCACTATATGCAGTATACAAGCATCTTCTGAACCTCCAAGAGTTACGGCTACTGCGTAACTGTGTAATACAAGTCCCCTGTGTGTATACACAACCCCCTTAGGGTCACCGGTAGTTGCCGAGGTATAGCAGATAAAGGCAGGGTCCCGCTCATCGAGGTCTTCCGGGAAATCGTAGGATTCCGGAAATTGTGAAATCAGTTCGTCATATAAACATACGGGTGAAAGACTTGTCTCGGGGAGTTTACCGCTCTGAGATAGGATGACAAATTGTTTGACCTTTTTTAACTGGTCCTTAATAGCCTCTATCAAGAATAGGAGGTCCTCGTCTACAAACATAACCTTGTCCTCAGCATGGTTTATTATATAGACCATATGATGCTGGGGAAGCCTGGGGTTCACAGTATGGAGCACAGCCCCGATACACGGTACACCGAAGTAGAGTTCCATGTGTCGTTGGTTATTGAGGGCGAAGCTGGCTACTCTGTCTCCCTTTTTTACCCCCAGTGATTTGAGTGCATGAGCTAACTGACATGTCCTTTTAAAATAGTCTGCATAGGTATAGCGGAAGGTCTCATTTGGATATGATGAGACCAGTTCTTTCTTTGGGAAAAATTTTGCAGCTCTTAAAAGAAAAGTCCTCAACAATAGCGGATATTCCATCATGGTAGTTCACCTCCTTACCTTCTAGTTTTGACGTAATTATATAGGCTTTGGTTGTGGAGATGTCAACATAGAACGGAATTTTTGGCTCTACGGGATACGTCTGCCACCCATGTGCCAGGCATTCGTTCGGCCTTGAGTAAATTGGCAGGATATTTCATGTTAAATGAGATTGTTTAGCAACCTATCCCCCTGACCCCCTTCCCTTAGCAAGGGAAGGGGGGAGTGCAGGTAAGAGAGGCTGTTTAATTTTGATTTTGCGTTCAAATTCAGGCATTTCAAGGGTGTCTCACCCCCAAATTTTTGTAGTGCGACCCTTCAGGGTCGTGCGCACGAGGCTAAAGCCTCGCACTACATTTTTAAACACCCTCTTTATCCCTCTCTCCTTCAAAGGAGATGGGGTCAGGGGGATGGGTTGCTAAACACTCTCTTAAATGTCGTTTCCTTTCGCCTTGGGCAAGAACTATAATAACCCGATATTCAGTTGAGCAATATGCGGCAGGAGTGATTGAAAATGAGGATTACAAATAGAGAGGTTGCTTTTGACGGAAAATATCTGCAAGTAGTGAGGAAATATTTTAACACAGATATGGGTGAGGAAGGTGTTTGGGAAGCGGTGGAAAGGAAAAACATATATGGTAAAGGGGCAGTGGTGATTGTCGCTTTAACTAGAAAGGGAGAATTAATTCTGGAAAGAAACTGGAGAGTTCCTTTAGAATCCTTCGTTATCCAATTTCCTGCCGGGCTCACCGACAGAGAGGGGGAAAGCGAGGAGGAAACTGCGCGGAGGGAACTTTTAGAGGAGACAGGCTACAGGGCAGAGCGGCTCATTCCAATCATTTCAGTGCCGATATCCCCGGTGTTAACTTCCACCAGGTCAACTCATTTCTTTGCCCCTGATGCTGAGTTTGTGGGGAAAAGGGAAAAAGAAATCAGCGAGGAGATTGAGGTTTTAACAGTCCCGCGGGATAAGATAAGCGATTTTTTGCTGAACCTTCCTCAGGATACCGAACTGGACCTTAGAGTTCCTGGCATACTATGGATTTTAGAAAAGCGGGGGCTGATTTAAAAATTTTGTCTGCCTTCTACAAGCCTTGATTCTTAACTCTTGTGTTATAATGTCTTCAAGTTCGATGCCTTGAGGATTGTCTAAAGGCAAGAGGGTATGCAGTGGGTTGTGTTGTGGTGAGTAAAGGCAAGGGCGCAAACTATGAAGAGATCACTCGAGGCTTACCTTGATATTGAGACCACCGGGTTATCTTACTTTTTTGATGCCATAACCGTGATCGGCATTTATCGCTGTGATGGCATTGTTGGCGAGGTTATTCAATTGGTGGACGAGGAAGTAACCCGCGATAACCTTCTCAAAACCCTTGAGGGCGTGAATACGATTTATACCTATAATGGCAGCAGATTCGATTTTCCTTTCATTTATGCTGCTCTGGGCACAGACCTTGAGATTAGGTTTCAGCATCATGACCTCATGTATGACTGCTGGGATAACAATCTATATGGAGGTCTTAAGGGAGTGGAGCAACAACTGGGCATTCCCAGGCAGCTACAAGGCATCCATGGAGTGGATGCGATAGAGATGTGGTGGAGATATAAAATCGACCACGACCAGAATGCTCTGGCTTTGCTGTTGGAATATAATAAAGAGGATGTAGTAAATTTGAAAGCTCTGAGGGAGAGGCTGTTCCTGAAATCAAGGTAGGAGATATTCCACGATTTCCGTCAAGCGGTGAATTCGGGGGCAATCGGTAATTTCGGGGAAGGAGTCATTACGGTCAATAAGCACTGCTTTCATACCAACGCCGCGGGCACCAACGACATCTAAATCATATTGGTCACCGACATATATTGCTTCTTCAGCGTTAACCTGAGCCCTTTCCAACGCCGCTAAAAATATCCCGGGATGTGGTTTGTCACAGCCTACTTCAAAAGAAGTTACCTGGAAATCAAGATAAGGTTGTAGCCCTAAATTCTGGCATATTGAGGTAGTATCCTGTCCGACATTGGATATTATTCCCAGAATGAGGTTGCGTTCCTTGAGCAATTTTAAGGTGGGCAGGGCATCATCATAAAGCTCGAAATTCAAGCCATCCGGGAATATCTTCATTAGTATTTGAGTCACGATGTCGCGGCTAACCTCCAGACCAGCTCCTCTTAAGGCTGTGAGCCCATATTCAATATAGGCGGCATTTCTTTCCTTTGGTGGTCTTTTACCTATTGGAGAACGATAATTTTCCTCCCGCCACCAGACATCAGCCTGGGGAAGGGATTTAAGGAGTGCCTCAGGAGATACCTCAAGGCCAAGCTCATGACAGGCTCTGCTATATACCTCTTCGCGAGGAGGCTGATAGTGCGCTAAAGTTTCGTGTAAATCAAAACAAACCGCTTTAATCATAGAGTGTTTACTAACCTCACCCTCTTTATCCCCCTCTCCTTCAAAGGAGAGGGGGAAGAGATTTATAGAGAGGGTTTCACCTCTCTCTTACCTACACGGGGGCGTTAAACCCCCTTCCCTTGCTAAGGGAGGGGAGTCAGGGGGATGGGTTGCTGAACAATCTCTTTAATCATATTGGCGTAACAAGCCTCGCAAAGAGTATTATTTTATGCTCAGGGATGTAATATGGCAAGAATTGAGCCGTTTGAAAAGCACCCGCTCCGGTATGAACAGTGGTTTGATAAACACAAATTCGCCTACGAGTCGGAGCTTCAAGCGATAAGGAAGTTATTGCCCCAGGGTGGAAATGGTCTCGAAATTGGTGTTGGGAGTGGTCGCTTTGCTGTGCCTTTGGGAATCAAGCTTGGAATCGAACCATCAAGCAAAATGATGCAAATAGCCCTACGGAGAGGGATTGAAGTTATCGGTGGCGTAGCTGAAAGCCTCCCTTTCCGTAACTTGCAGTTCGACTTTGCTCTAATGGTCACCACAATTTGTTTTTTAGATAATGTAGAAGTGGCATTTAACGAGGCATACCGGATATTAAAACCTGATGGATGCCTGATAATAGGATTCATTGATAAAGACAGCCCTGTTGGGCAGTTGTATCAGCAACATAAATATGAAAGTGTGTTTTACAAGATAGCTACATTTTATTCCGTGGATGAGGTTGTTTCATGTTTGAAGAAGGCAAAGTTCAACGGCTTTGATTTTAGCCAAACGATTTTCCATAATCTAGCGGAAATGGAGGGCATTGAGTTGGTGAGGGAGGGCTACGGGGAAGGGTCATTCGTTGTGGTCAGGGCGGTGAAAATGACAACACAAGTTTGAGAATTAACAAGCAAAGCGGTTCAGGAAAGGATACAAGGTTAAAGGACACTGATGCACCAAGGAGGAGAATATGAAAGTACTGGCGTTTAACGGCAGTCCCAGGATGGACAAGGGCAACACAGCCCTTATCTTAAATCCCTTCCTTGAGGGGATGAAGGAGGCGGGAGCGGAGGTCGAGCTCTTTTATACCAGAAAGCTTAAAATCAACCCCTGCCACGGCGGATTTACCTGCTGGCTCAAGACACCTGGCCAGTGCTGGCAGAAAGACGACATGCAGATGCTCTATCCAAAGTTACGTGAGGCTGATATTTACGTGTTTGGCACTCCGGTCTACGTAGATGGAATCACAGGTCCGATGAAGAACCTGCTGGACCGAATAGTTCCGCTGGTGCAGCCGTTTTTCAAGCTACGGGATGGTCACTGTCGTCACCTGGTGCGTGATGGGCACAAGCGTGGCAAGGTGGTGCTGGTGTCTAACTGTGGCTTCTGGGAGATGGACAATTTCGACCCGCTGCTGGTTCATACGAAAGCCTTTTGCAAGAACGCAACCATGGAATTTGCCGGAGCGCTGCTGCGTCCCCACGGAGAGGCATTGAGGCCCATGATGAAGCTTGGTAGGCCATTGGATGATATCTTTGATGCGGCGAAGGATGCTGGTCGTCAACTGGTGCGGGATGGGAAGATGTCTATCGAGACTCTCAATATTGTCAGCCGCGAACTTGTGCCGTTGGAGCTATATGTACGGGCTGCCAATGAGACATTCCAGCGAGCGTTGGATGCGCTGAAGAAGTAAGACGCGATACGCCATTCGCTTTTGACACCCAAGAAGGTCATGATTCGTCAATGCGATAACAGCGAGGTTGAGCTAATCTACTCCATTATCAATGATGCCGCCGAAGCGTACAAGGGAGTCATCCCCGGAGACCGCTGGGAAGAGCCTTATATGTCTAAAGATGAGCTTCAGCACGAGATAGACCAGGGTGTTGTGTTCTGGGGATATGAGCAGGATGGCCAACTGGTTGGCGTGATGGGCATTCAACATCTTCAAGATGTGACCCTCATCAGACATGCCTATGTTCGCGCGGCTAAACGAAATCAGGGCATGGGGGGGAAATTACTATCCTCTCTTCGTCAGCAGGCGACTCGCCCGCTGTTAGTCGGCACCTGGGCAGATGCCCTGTGGGCAATTCGTTTCTATGAAGACCATGGTTTTCGGTTGGTTTCCTGGGAAGAGAAAGAACGGTTGTTGAGAAAATACTGGTCAATCCCTGAACGTCAGGTCGAGACCTCTGTGGTTCTTGCCGACCAGAAGTGGTTTGATGCCCGGCAACACCCTTAAAATACAAAGGTTTATAATGGTGATAAGGTGAAGAAGCTTATCAAAGACTTTATCCACCGACCTGGGGTGCATTGCGAATCCACTGCGCTGAGAAATATCTATGAATTTTACGGGTTTAACTTCACTGAGCCAATGATTTTCGGGCTTGGTAGCGCTCTGGGTTTTATCTATTGGAAGACGGAGTGGATGAAATTTCCCTTTGTCGGCGGACGAATAAATGATTTGGATAGAAATCTGTGTGATAACCTTGGTGTGGGTTTAGAGATACACGTGACATCAAGCAGAAGAAAAGCGTATCAATCGTTAAAAGAACTGATAGGCAGTGGTATTCCTGTAGCAATTCATGTCGATATGCCTTATTTAAAGTATCTTAAGCTATCAAAAGAAGCCCACTTTGGCGCACATACTGTGGTTGTTGCTGGTTTAGATGAGGAAAGAGGCATTGCCTACATTGCCGATACTCAGTATCAAAAATTGCAGATTGCAACGCTTGGTGAGCTTGAGGAGGCAAGAGCATCCAAATTTGGTCCCTTTCCCGCACAGAATATGTGGCTCGAGTTTAAATTCCCTCTCAAGCTAAGTCCACTTAATAAGGCAATTGAAAGGGCGATTGTAAAGACGGCGGATTCCATGTTAAATCCACCGATAAAAAATCTGGGCATAAAAGGCATTCGCCATTTTGGCGATGAGATTGTCATGTGGCCTGAGGAATATCCGCCTCAAGAATTTGGCTGGGGCTATAAATTTACATATGTTTATCTGGAGGAGGACGGCAGTGGTGGTGGTTGTTTTCGCTACCTGTTCTCGAGGTTTTTGAGGGAGGCGAGCGACCTCATTAAAAGCGATGAGCTAAAGTCCTTAGGGGATAAATATGAGCAGGTAGGAAGGAGGTGGACAGAAGTAGCTCATTTAGTCAAAGATATTCCCAATGGCGGGAAGGTTGGTGATATTCAAAAATTGCTTTTTGAGATTGCCGATGAAGAAGAGGGAATACTTTCTGAGTTAGAGAGGGTTGGATAAGAAAAATAATTATTTAGTAAACCGAGAGGTAGAAAACATTTGGTTATTAGAAACCACATCCGATGCAATACTCTCTTTCATCTGGTCCTTGAATTCCGCAATCAACCATCCCTTCTCCTAAAGGAAACCCATCGATATCATTATTTATATTGGGACAATTGGTGGGAGTTTCTAGGGTTTCTTCAAAATGGGTATCTAAAGTTACTTTAAGAATATATTTCTGGTTATTAGAAGAAACCCAATATTCAAAGCGAGAAGGATCCAATCCTTTTATTGGGATAAGTTCATCATAATACTTGGGGACTAAGGCATTTTCCAAAGCTTCCCATTGATTGCTTCCCGCTTCCCCTGGATACTGCTGATGACCGCGGTAAGTAAACGATAAGTGAAGAGCTATCCTGTTCAATGTTGTTATTCTATACGCATCTTTCCTTCTTTTTGGGAGCAAATCTTTTTCTTCAAATTCTTCCCTATCTTCTAGTGGCTCAATTTCTGCTCCCAATAATTGAATACTTTTTATCATTTTGTTAAACAATTCCTCTTGGTTTTCCTTCCCTTCCTCAAAAGTAAAACTAACATAAATTAATTTCTCATCTTGATAAGGAACAGTTAAGATTGCGTCGTAGAAGTCCCTAGCTCCGACGTCCCACCCTTCGCCTCCTTTAGCTACTATTCCTATAAGAGTACCTGAGTCACTTAAAATTAAAGTTTCCTCTCCAACTCCTCGAAGTCCCTCTGCAAATAGCATGAATACATTCAAAATTTCTTCTTTTAACTCTTCGTCTATTTCAATCTCAGGGATTGTAGAGATCTTTTCAATGGTTTTAGGGAATTGGTCAATATCGAATTCTGTGTCTGCGACCAAAAGCATACCAAGAACGCCTAAAAGCGGAAACGATGGATTAGCTACTATTTTTTGGACTGAGGTTACTCTGATATGAGGGCCCCATGCTTCAAGGTTCGAAAAAATAAGGTATTCTCCACTCTTTTCAAGCTGCTTTTGCTCTTCCTCCGTCAGTTCCCAATAATCCGCAAAACCATCCATAAAATCGGTTACCTCTCCCCATTCTGCAGGATAATAAAAGCTAATGCCTATTTCTTCATTTTCATAACTTTTCCAGCCGGCGGGTACTTCATGCGGAGGCTGAGATACATGGGTAACACTCATGGTATGGTTAGTAATGATATTAACTTACCATAAGGAGTTACCAGGATGAGAAAGTCAACCAGCTTCTACTTCTTTAAAAGAAAGCCCATTATTCTGGAGAATAGGTATGAGCACT
>Ga0210056_1002210_pt1 | contig 16557 bp, 21 predicted proteins | sample CryGeyCG2014_080_2_FD_183965 | JGI IMG/M metagenome (GOLD analysis project Ga0210056, IMG submission 183965) | Groundwater microbial communities from aquifer - Crystal Geyser CG07_land_8/20/14_0.80 (SPAdes) (version 2) | ecosystem: Environmental > Aquatic > Deep subsurface > Groundwater | place... | reverse complement strand
GGACAACGTGGTGCCTCCCATTTTAGAAGCGGTAAAGCTTTATGCCACCCTGGGAGAAATTTCAGACACCTTAAGAGAGGTCTTTGGGGAATACAGAGAACGATGATCCAAATGCGGATTGCGCCTGCATGCCGGCAGGCAGGGATTGCAGATTGCGGAATGTAACTCAGCCCTTTAAGGCTGATACATCAGGGCTGAAGCCCTGAGCTACGCTCCGAATTCCGAAATCCGAATTCGGAAGGGAGGGATTATGGCCCGAAAGATTCGAGTGCTCATTGCAAAGCCGGGATTGGATGGTCACGACAGGGGGGCAAAGGTCATTGCACGAGCCCTGAGAGATGCTGGGATGGAAGTCATCTATACTGGGATACGACAGACCCCTGAGCAGATTGCCAACGCTGCCATCCAGGAAGATGTGGATATTGTAGGTCTCTCCAGTCTTTCCGGCGCCCACAACAATCTCTTTCCAAAAGTTGTTAACATTCTTAGGGAGAAAGGAGCGGAAGATATCCTCGTTTTTGGAGGGGGCATCGTCCCAGTCGATGACATTCCAGGGTTGAAAAAAGCTGGGATCAGGGAGATCTTTCAACCCGGCGCCTCCACAGAAGACATTATCAAATATATCAGAGAAAATATAAAATTCTAAATTCGAAGCACGAAATTCGAAACAATTTTAAATGACCCGAAAATGCGATAAAAATCTGTAACTCAACCCTTTAGGGTTGATCTTAATCAAGGCTGAAGCCTTGAGTTACAGGATTTCGGATTTGTTTCGCCTGCCTGCCGCAGGCAGGGATTTCGATATTAGGATTTCGAATTTTCCGAAAGGGGTATACCATGCTCAAGAAAATTAATCATATTGCGATTGCTGTGAATAACATCGAGGAGGCAGCCAAGTTCTACCAGACCGTCTTAGGTCTTAACCTCTCAGGGGTTGAGGTGGTTACCGCCCAAAAGACGAGGGTGGGATTTTTTAAGATTGGGGAATCTAATATTGAATTGGTCCAGCCTGCAGAACCGGATTCCCCTCTCGTAAAATTTTTAGAGACGAAAGGCCAGGGGATCCATCACATCTGTTTTGAAGTCGATGATGTAGAGGCAGAGGTGAAGGCCTTTCTCGAGAAGGGAGCGACGTTGATCGATCAGAAACCCAGACCCGGGGCTCACAACACGAAAATCGCCTTCGTCCACCCCAAATCCTCAAGCGGTGCTCTCATCGAACTTTGTGAACTTCCAAAGGGCCATTAGATATTTTACATGAAAGGGAACCCCCACACCTACCTGATTATTGGATGTGGTCATTTTGGAAGTCGGGCTGCAAAAAAACTCTTTCAAAAGGACCCTCGTTCAAAGATCATTATTATTGATAAAAACAAAAAGGCACTCCAAAAAGTTTCTCACCTTCCTATTCAAACCGCGGTCTGTGATGGCACACTCTATCTTAGCCAATTTTTTTCAGAGGGTCGAAAAGCTGACTACATTATCCCTGCTGTTCCACTCCACCTTGCCTTTGAATTTATTCTATTTCAATTAAAACCTTTAGGTGGAAAAAGAAGGAAGGTCCCTCCCATTCCTGGACTGCCCAATTCCATGATGGGCAAAACGGGCGATCTCTACACCAGCCTTGCTAATTTCTTGTGTTCTGAAGATTGCTCAGAACCTGCTCGATATTGCACGGCAACAGGGAAAAGACGTGAGAAACCTCTCTATCAAATCTTAAAAGATATCGAAGGGCCTTTTGAATCAAAGGCGATCCGCAGCCTTCAACTTGGCCCGGGAATAGGAGGATTTCAACCAAAAGCGCTGTTGGACTTGTTGGAGGATATTAAAAAAAAGATGAATTCAAATCGATCTGTCTTAATCAGCACCGCCTCCCGCTGCCATGGAGTTACCTCCGCGTTACCGTTCTAAGGAAGTTTGTGTTGGTAGACAGGGCATATGAAAGGATGTTAATTTCGAGTCATAACCCTCAGGAAACTGGAAACCTATCGACCGAAACTTTCCAACGAATATGTCAACAAGAAAATATTAAACTAATGGAGGTTAAGCGAGAGATGAAGAAAAACATTGAGGAACTTTCCTCGGCATTGGAGAAATATTTAAAAATTGCAACCATGCCGGTTGCTATCAGGCTGGTCAAAGAAGCAGGGAGCCCTCCTCCGAAGGCAAAATACCCTCTTAGAGACTTGGGCCACAGGATTGGTGTATGCCAAGGAATGACGATCGCTAGAACTATAGGTTGGACGATCGCTTTCAGAAAAGAGGACCATGCCTGCCCACTCGCTTCGGTTTTTCTCGGTCATGTAGCCCCTGCCCCATTTCTCGACGGAGCCATTGCTGACTATTATCAAGACCAAAATGAGTGTGGAAGGAGAATGGAACAGTCTTTTCCAAGATGGCCTGTGAATTCAATCCGTGAGACCTGGCTGTGTCCTGTGAATAGATGCGATTTTGATCCGGATCTGACAGTGGTGTATGGGAACCCAGGCCAGATACTCCTTCTCATCCAGGCAGCTAACTTCGGGCACGGGCCTGGCGTAAGGTCATCCAGTGCCGGTCGCGGAGGTTGCGCGGCTTGGATTGCTGGCATTCTCCAGTCAGGTGAATGCACATACATGATTCCGGGTCCTGGCGAAAGGATATTCGCAGGGACTCAAGATCACGAGATGTCATTTGCCATTCCTTATTCGAAATTTGAAAATGTCATTAATGGATTGCAATACGTCAGGGATCAGGGTGCCTTTCGATACCCCGTGCCAAACTTAGCGATTCTATCAGAGCCCAAGATGCCTGAAAAGTATTACACTTTAGATCCAGAAACAAAAACAGGGTCTTCTAAGCAGTAGCTTAAAACACCTAACACCTGCTTCTCTCTAAATTAGGAAATAGGAATACCTCCCTTTTTTTAACTAAAAATCTATGGATACCTATAATTAATTGGATGTATTCCTATTTTCTATAGTGTCTTGCGATTAACTTTCAATCGAAGGTGGTCCTGCGAAACAAAATCTATCCTGGAATGAGTGAATAGACTTGCGCCTTCTTGGTCCATTCGCTATTCGGATAATCCCTTTGAAGGACTCCCAATCCTAATTTTAGCTCCTTTGGATCATGGCTCGCCTTATATTTAGCCACTCCGAGATAATATTGAGCTTCGGGCGCCCCCTCTGTTTTGGGAAACCGAACCAAAATCTCCTGGAAGCACTGCATGGCCTGTTCAAAGTGATCGAGATCGAACTCTGCCTTGCCCTTGCCGAGGATGATTTGGGCAATAAAATCCTCAGGGGGCAAATACCCGACGAAGCGGTGGTGCTCCTCACCGTCTTGATCTAAGATCACAACCGTAGGAGTCCATTTAATACTATACCGTTTTACCAAAGCCTTATTCTTGTTGAAATCAATTTGGAGGGGGATAAAGCTATTCTCCACAGAGAAACAGACATTGGAATCAGGATAGGTAACAGCTGCCAGCTGTTTGCACCCAATTCAGAGGTTGTTATAAAAGTCCATCAAAATCAGTTTTTTCCCTTTCTTTGCCTTTGCCTTGGTTGTGGTGAGAGAGGTCTCCCACTGAATTTGCTTTCCCATAACGAATCCTCCTTTCGTTAAATTTTGTTTTTCTAACCCATGAATGCATCAGCTTCTGCCACGATGGTTTGCTTGATCTGGAATCCGTCTTGAAGCATCAATCCTTAACAAATCTGAAGCAGTCGTCTCTGAAGCAACATTGGAATTGATCGCAATAGTCCTTAGCCGTTCCAAAACAATCAAAATTCCCTTCGGCCTTCTGAATCCTTCGAATCAGCTCTGCCTTTGGCAAACCGAAGGTATTCTTCAATCCCAAGTCCTTTGCCTTCGCTCTTACCTCTTGAATCTTCATGTTAACCCCCACCGTTTCAACATTCATGAAATATCAAAAGTTATATCTAATATTCTTTTCCGATTTCAGTCGTTTGTCAAGAACATCCTGGCCAATTCAAATGATAAAATATTCACGTACTTTTCAAAAACTCGTAAATAATGCAGAATGTCATGCTGAACTGGTTTCAGCATCCCTGCCCGCGGCAGACAGGGAATAAAATCATTATGTTAGGAGACTCTGAAATCGTAGACCCTGAACTTGATTCAGGGCATAGAAGGGTGACAACGAAGGGCTTTTTCAACAACCTGTTCATATTTGAACAAAAGCCTTTTCAAATCGATTCTGTTATAATTCGGAAAAATGGTCATTGAAAGAGAGAGCGCTTATATTGATTTGAACAAAAATTTGGTTGAGATCACCCCTGTCCCCTTAGATCATAGAAAAAAATTCTTAGGAGGGAGGGTGGGGATTGGGTGGGGAGGTTTTTCATTGTATTTTTTGTGTTGGAAATCCTTGATGTGTTAAAGTCTGTACGCCCGGAGCAATCCAAGTCAAAAAATGATCCCACTTATTCTTCCAAGATCTGAGCATCCCATTTCGAGAAAGATGATCGATGAAGAGGCATTAAAAGTACTCTACCGCCTTCATCACCATGGATTTTTATCCTATCTCGTCGGGGGAAGCGTCCGGGACCTCCTCCTGGAAAGGATCCCAAAAGATTTTGATGTCGCCACTAATGCTCACCCCCATGAGATCAATACCCTCTTTAAAAACAGCCGGATCATTGGCCGCCGATTTAAATTGGTCCAGGTATTTTTTAGAGGGGGAAAGATCATCGAGGTATCCACTTTTCGGAGCCGGTCAGAATTTGAAGAGATAGAAACGGAAGAAGGGGATATCATCCGGACAGACAGTTTTGGAACGCCCGCGGAGGATGCCCTGCGCCGGGACATCACGATTAATGGCCTTTTCTACAATATTGCAGATTTCTCTATTATAGATTATGTTGGCGGAATCGCAGACCTCGAGCGACGGATCATTCGAACCATCGGTAATCCGGGTGAAAGATTTCAGCAAGATCCTGTCCGAATGATTCGGGTGATCCGCCATGCCGCTCGAACTGGATTCTCCATTGAAGACCAGGCCTACCAGGCCATTATTCAACATCGGGAAGAGATAAAAAAATGTTCTCCTTCTCGGCTTCGAGATGAATTCTTAAGGGAATTGAAAGAAGGCGTGGCGAAGCCCTCTCTCCACCTAATGCTCAAAACAGGTCTGCTCTTTTCACTTTTCCCCGATCTCGAGAGGGCGCTCGGAGACCGCAGCCTTTCGAGGGAAAAGAACCGGGAATTTTTTCTATCGCTCTTCGATCTTGTGGATCAATTGATCAAAACAGGGAGACCCATATCTGAATCAATTCTTCTCGCTCTTTTTCTCACCCCTTTTCTTCAAGCCGTCGCGCCTCAGCATCCCTTCCTTGGAAAAAGAGAAAAATACCTCTACCTGATGCAGACCATCCGTTGGGCTGCCCATCAAATTTTCACTCCCTTCTCTTTTCCAAGAGGGGCAAAGGAGATGGCCTGTCAAATTTTAGTGGCCCAGTCGAATTTAAAAAAGGCGATACAAAAAGGAGTGATTTTTAAGAAATTGAGGATGAAGAAATATTTCCAAGAGGCGGTCCTTTTATTTGGAATTGAGGCTCAGGCAAAGGGGGAAAGGACCCCTCGCTTGCTCCGGCATGCAGCGCCTTCAGATCTTCTACCCTGGTGGCCAAGGATATCTAAAAGAAGGCGCTGGAGATTTGAAAAAAGGACAGCCTACCCATCAAAAGACCATCAATTTAGATGGAAGAAATAGGGCGATCTGGGGAATTAGGAACAACAACGCTGCACTTACAAGGAGACTGATTAAGAAGGGATAGACCCCGCTATAAATGACACCGAATGGCACCTTGGTGATATTTTTAACCACAAATACATTTATGGCAACGGGAGGAATGACGACTCCAATCATCACAAAGATATGGAGGATGACGCCAAACCATATCGGATCGAACCCGAGTTTGATGATGACAGGATAAAAAATAGGGGTGGCGAGGACCATAAAGGCAAGGTCATCGATAAAAGAGCCTCCAATAAGATAAACGAAAAGAATGATGACCATCGTGAAACTGGGATAAAAAGGAAGCTCCATGATCCAGTCTGCTGCGAGCATGGGAATTTTTGTCACTGCAAGGAAATGGCCCAGGATGGTGGACCCAGCGATGAGCATCAGAACCATGCAAGCGGTGCGCAGAGATTCTGCAACCGATTTAATGAACCCTTTAAAATTGATATCTTTTTTGATAAACGATAGAAGGAGGACGGAAAATGCCCCGATACTTCCCGCCTCTGTAGGTGTAAAAATACCCTTTGTGAGCCCTCCTATCATTAATATAAAAATGATTAAGACCCATATCACTGCTTGGAGGGAAGAGAACCTCTCCCTCCATGAAAATTTTCTCCCTTTGGGCCCAATTTGGGGACTCATTCTACACCATCCGTAAATAATGAAGATGAAAAATAGAGAGATGAGAAGCCCAGGAAAGACAGCAGCCAGAAACAGTTTCCCAATCGATTGTTCTGTAATCATGCCAAAAACGATGAGCGTAACGCTTGGCGGGATAAGACTGCCGAGAGTGCCTCCAATGGCAACAATTCCCGCAGAGAGCTTTCTACTATAATGATATCGGTCCATTTCAGGAACGGCCACACTGGCAAAAGTAGCCGCCGTAGCAGGAGAGGAACCTGTGACGGTTCCGAAGGCAGTGGCCCCTGCTACCGTAGCCATGGCCAGTCCTCCAGGAACGTGCCCGATAAATCTGTAGGCGGCATCGTACAACCTTTTTGCAATTCCGGCATTAAAAGCAATTTGACCCATGAGGACAAAGAGGGGAATGACGGTAAAACCATAATTGGCAAACACATCAAAAATATCCTTGGCCAACAAATTCAGCGCAGCTTCAACAGAGACGATATAGCTGAAGCCCAAAAACCCAACCAGCGCCATGGCAAATCCTAACTCAATCCCTGTAAGGAATAATCCCAACACCACTGCCAGGCCTAAGATTCCAACCATCACCTCATTCATATTTCCCCCAGAAGATCTTTAATACATCGCAAACCATCACCAGGCATTGGATGAAACAGCAGATGCCCATTCCATAAGCAACCGGAAAGAAAGGCATTTGTAAGGTAAGGGAGACTTCTTTAGTTTGTTGTAAATCCATGCCATATTTGATCAGATTCCAACCAATCAGAAAAAATAATACGATCACAAGACATCTTGTAATAATATTAAAATAATTTCTTACTTTTTGTGAGAATCTTAAAATAAGAAAATCGACATAGATATGACCCCTTACCCAGGAAGTGAAAGGAAGGGCAAACCCTATGACGACGGCCCCTGAAAAAGCCACCAGTTCATAGGTGCCTAAGATGGGTCTCCTAAAGTATCTTAAAATCACATCCGTAACGGTGAGAAGCATGAGGAAGGTAAGGCTTATCCCTGCAATGATATTTATAAGGTGAGTTAATATATATGCTTTTTTTAAAAACCCTTCCATAAATCACTCCTCATCTAATGAATGACAAATATCCTTCTCATTACATTCAGAAATGAAAGAAAGGGGGGTTCTGGATAGATAAAAAGAGGGGAGGGAGATTTACCCTCCCCTTCCACTGTTTTACTTTTGAAGCTGATACGATCGCTCCAGATAGAATTTTAGAGCTTCCTCTCCAGGTAAACCTTTAGCTTTCATATTCTTTACATAGTCATCGTAGAGGGGCTTGACCAACTTGCCCCATTTCCAATCCTCTTCCTGAGAAAGGGGGATAATTTTGTTGCCCAGTTTAAGGGTAAATTCTCTTCCCGCTTTATCGACCTCATCCCAAGTGCTTCCTTGCTTTACGATCCACTCTTCATTGACCTTTTCGATAATCTTCTGGATATCCGGAGATAAAGAATTCCACTTCTTCTTATTCATAACTACAAAGAACCCTGTGCTGTAAGAAGAGCCAAAATTCTCAGTGGTAAATTTCACCACCTCTCCCCATTTCCAGGTCTTCAGGGCTTCTTGAGGGGCCATCGAACCTTCCACCACTCCTCTGCTTAAAGAATCGTAGGTCTCGCCCATTGCCATGGCAACAGGAACTCCACCAAGATTTTTTACGATTTTTGCAGCCAGACCCGTACACCGGATCTTCATCCCTGTGAGATCCTCAAGCTTACTGACTGGCTTTTTCGTGTGGAGAATCCCGGGTCCATGGCCATGGAGGTACATCACTTTAACTTCGTCTAATTCCTTGGGTTTAAACTTATTATAAAATTCATTGAAGAGTTTTGTGGCCACCAAACCGCTTTTAATACCCAAAGGCAGGTCAGCAACCTCTAACAAAGGGAATTTCCCTCGGGTATAAGCAAGGACTGAAAAACCGATATCGGAAATCCCTTTGACCACACCATCATAACACTGAGGCGCTGGGGTGAGTGTGCCGCTATAAAACATGGTGATTTGAACTTTTCCGCCTGTCCTTTTCTCAATCTCCTGCGCCCACTCCGTTGCGACCTTAGCTTGTGGAGCAGGGGCGGGAAAGAAGATGGAGTAATTCAGTTTTGTCTGCGCAAATGCTGAGGATGTAAAAATCGCCAATCCAATCACTGATAGACATAAACATAAAGATAACAACTTCCAATGTCTCATTTTCCTAACCTCCTTTTGAAATTAAGCAGTTATAATTAAAAATATTACTCCCTAAAATTCTCCTAACCACCCCCTTCCTAACCTTTTTGACGAAAAAAGTCTACATTAAATTCAAAATAGTAGCCGAAACTTTTCAAAATAAGATAGGGGGCAATCCAAAATCCCCCCCTATTTATATTGAGAACTTTTTAACAAGTATATTAGGAACAAAAATTTTGTCAAGGAAAATCAGTAGGCAAATTCTAAAGGAGGGTCAACTGGATACGAAGGATTTATTTGAAAATTAAGGAAGTAATAGCGCCAACTCCCAACCGCTTCAATGCCTCACCATGCTGCTCCAGAGAGGATTCTATTCCTGCTTTCAACTTTAAAGACAATATCTTATCCTTCGGTAATTCCTTTTCGAGGAGCGACAGGGTAGCAACCAAACAATCTACGATCCCTTTAGTAAAATTTTTTACTCCAATCTCCCCTGTAAATTGGATCGTTCCCTCCCGATATTCGAATTCACCGGCAAATGGATCGAGAAAAGCAAATTCTACTGATTTTTCTATGAGGGATTCTTTAAATAACTTAAGAAATAGTCCTTTTCTTCGTAAGGATCCATCTACCAACCTCTCTGCTTGGGAAAGAACTTCTTGGAAGATCGTGATGAGTTCTTTCAGCTCTTCCCCTCGTCCTGGAACTTTTTTTTCTTTTATTTCCTGGGTCTCTTTAGTTTCTTTAGTTTCTTTAGTTTCTTTGGTTTCTTTGGTCTCCTTCTTCAGAGTTTTACTTTGACTACTGTAAACATCAAAAATGGCCCCCTGCTTGATGGCATTTTCCACAAATATTGAAATTGACTTTCGGCCAAACACAGAGGGCCCAGATTCCGGAGTGGTGAACATTTCCACCGGCTCTCCTCCCTCAAGAAACAGGACGCCCATGGCTTGGTGTTCTTTTGTGAGAACCTCTATGAAACCATTATGTTTTTCTTCCCTCAATTTCAGAAGAAGCCGGTCTAATTGGGTGAAATCCGTGGAGAGCCCCTTAAAGAGGATCTCGTGTTGGAGGTTGCTGGCCACAATGGCCACTCGTTCGGGTGACAATCGGTAGATGTTAATCACTCCATCCTTTTGATTCGAGAGGGTGAGAAGAGTCTGAATCGCCTCCTGACCAATGATACTTTTTGAATCTCCCCCAATCTTGGCCTCTGCATTAATGATCTCCCCAGAATCAACAAAGATAACCCCTTTATTTTCAGGAAATTCAATTTCAATGATTCCGCTAAAATCTCCTGTTCTTAAGGTTGATAAAAGGGCAGGAAAATCTGTATACACTGTTGATAAATTTTTATGTACCACCTCTCCCCTTGGAAATATCATGGCCTCCCCCTTAAAAAGTTCGGAGTTTTTAGTTCTCAGTTCGGAGTCTTTAAAAATCTCCGAGCTCCCAAATCCGAACTAAAAAACTCAACCCTTCGACTCCACAGCATAAATGCTGGGGCTTGCCTTCGACCCGAGCTCAGGCCGAGGGGCTCAGGGTTGACCCTGAGCGGCGCTTCTTCACCCCGCCTTTAAAGGCGGGGGCTTGGCGCCGCCGAATGGGTCAATTTTTATCGGGCCTCCCTTCTCTTCTGCAACCGCTCAATGGCAGCCTTCACACTTGTCTGCATCCGCTCGATTGATTCGGCCAGAGCGCCCACTTCTCCTTTCTCCTTGATCTGGATCGGGGTATCCAATTCCCCCATGCTAATTTTATCAGCGACTTCTGAAAGATAGCGAATGGGATGAATCACTGAACGGGCATAGAAGTAGATTCTCACCAACAGAACAAGGACAACACACAGAATAACCACATAAAATATTTTGATTTTGTTCCCATATTCTTCCAAATAATTTTCTTCGATCTTTTTCATTCTCCCTGTAATGGCTTTTGCGGGCCTCGAAAATTCATCAATGTAAGTGGTTGCTGCAACAATGAGGTCCGTATCTTTTACGGGGGCTAAATACATAAATTTGGGACGGATCTTCCCGTCTGCATCCTTCCAATCATAATAACCAGAGGCTGATCCTTTCAGACTGGCTTCCAGTATCTTCCAGAAAGCAGGGAGTTTAGTGGAAAGATCATGCAAATCTGTCCCCACGATTTGGGGATTCACATGGAAGTAGTTAATTCCCTTATCATCATGAACTGCCGTATAACCCGTTTCTCCAACCTTTTGGACAGCAATTGACTTCAGCCAAGGATCCCTTAGTAAATCCTCCCTTTTCATCTTGGGATGCAATTTGATAAAAATTTCAATCTCCGCGGCGACATCGATCGCCTTCTCTCTGATGATCTTTTCTCCCAACTTATCTAAAGAGAACTTGGATTCTTTCAAAGAGGTGGCGCTTAACTCCTTCAAGCTTTCAGATCCAATGTCTTTAATGCTCATTATACGCACTTTCCCAAAATCTACACTAAAGAAAACGATGACCCAGATCACTAAAAAAGCTACCAAAATAGGGATCAACGTCCCTATCAATAATTTTGGTAGCAGACCCAATCCGCTTCTCTTTTTAACTGCCATGGGGGCCCTCCTTTTGAAATTCCCTGTCCAGAGGACGGGATCCTCGATTTGTTTTCTATTTTTCGGTCGAGAAAAATTCCATGATGGCTCTTTTAAACTCTTTCCTTCTATCGTCATGAGGGACCTCTTCCCCCAATGCCTCGACAAAGGACAATAATTTATCCTGTGGAAAAGAATCCCTTTTCTCTCCGAATTCAATGAGTTTATCGTCAATGACGAAAGGGGAAACTGCTCCCATCACCTTTTTCAACTCATTTTCAACCGCTGAGAAAAAACTCTCTCGTACCATTTTTTTCTTAACGGGTTTTTGTTCATTCGCCTGCTCCATTAACCCTGCCTGGACAAGTTGATAAATGGTCCTTAAAACTTTAAACTCATCAAAATTGAGAGCTTTCGCAACTTCTGATACATTCCTCATCCCGTTTGACAAAGCCAACACATTCCATTGATCAGCGCTCATATTTTTATTCTCCCCATCTCTCTGAACGGAAAGACGGAAAACAGCATTGTTGGAAGGGATCACCTCTCGGATCTTCTCCCACTCCATTTTTTTTGAAGACCAATTTAGTAGTAACTGTTCGGAGGGATAAGGGATAGTCCTTTGGTTTGGAGAAACGTCTGGTTCAAAATCAACACGGCCTGTTTTCCAGCTCATAATTGTAAAAAAGGCATATTCACCGAAAAAATCTAAAGTTTTGGCATGAACGATATTCCCCATCTCCAGATTCATCTCTCCTTGTTCCTTCCCCTTAAAGGTCAACCTTCCGGTCTTCTTACTCACTAATAAAGGTTTGAGTATATCGAAGAGTTTTATTTGGGAAAGGTCACCCAAAAATAATTCAGGCATAAAAATTCCTCGATTAAGTAAACCCCGTTAGAAAGAACGTGGCTTTGACCCCGCCCTTTCTTTGAGGAATTGAAGTTTTATTTATATCATCCCCGCCATGAATGGCTGGGCTTTCTAACTGGGTAAACAAGCAATTTAAATGCCAAAAAACGGCACAATTTAAAATCTGACCAGATGTAATGGTAATATATTGAAATTAAAATAATTTTCTAATTTTCAGAAATGAGCGAAGAATTCTTTAGGATTTTGAAGTATGAGAATAGTATAAGTGACTGGTCAAATATTGTTCACATTAAATGACATTTCTTGTCCAGAAGCCAAGGGGATCGTATTTTCTTATCATTCTGAGTTCAGATCGTGTAGGAGGGCTTGTTTTTACATTTTTTGGCGCACATCTCAAATTCCACCCGGTATTTTCAATAACTTCCTCAACAGTGGCTCCAGGGTGAATCGAATCAAGAACCATCTCTTTTGTTTCAGAATCAAATCTCAATATTCCTTTAGTTGTAATCACAGCACAAGGACCTCCTCCCTTTAAACCGTTTTTCTCTCTCCAACCCCTTCCATCTCCAAAGCCAGGTGAGGTAATATAGCTCACCTTCTCCAGGAATCGACGCTTCTCATGTTTCATAATGATAACAAACCGCTTGGAGAGCGATGCGATATCACTCCCCCCACCACTACCGGGAAGTCGAATCTGGACATGCTTCCTTCCTCCAATATAAGTTGTATTGAGGTTGCCAAAACGATCCACCTCAGCCCCTCCAATAAAACCCAAACTCACCCTTCCGTTCTGTAAAAGCGCCATGATGTCCATCATCGAGGTCGTCCAGATTGCGCCCTCAATATTGGAAGGATCTCCCATCGTGTAGAGGGCATCGCCTGCTGGCTTATCTCTCAAGATCCCATTCTCAAAGATCCCGATGGCATGAGGGGCATGGGTGTCCTTTGCCAATTGGAAGGCCAAAAGCGGAAGCCTCATCCCTACAAAAACCACATCATCGTCACGAATTTCTCGCGCCCCCGCGACAACCATTAGCTCTTGCATTGTATATTCAAGGCCCAATCTTGCCTCCTCTTTAAAAGCGGAAATCAGGACATCAGGTGATCAGGATTTCGCTATCAGGATATCGGGATATCAGGTTAAACCAAAAACATTTTTATTTTTTGCCTGCCCTGAGGTCCTGATACCCTGGTTACCTGCTCCCTGATGACCTGGTCACCTGATAACCTCTCAGTATCCATAATCTACCGGTATGGATTTTCTATGGTGTTTCACCAAAAGGGATTTAATTTTTTCTTCGCCTAAGAGTTTGAGATATTCTTCTCTACCCTTTACTCCTAAAACCCATTTCTCAAGCCACTTCAAATATCCTTCTCTGTCTTTTGATTCCTGATGGTAGGTCATATATTTTTCATGGTCTCGATTATAATAGCCTTGCATAGGTGATGGGTGAGATCCCCATGGTTCTTGAATCACAGCGCTGGCTAAGAATCCAGGGATGAGGGTGCGGTTCGGGTCTCTCCGGATCACTTTTTTGCTGACTATTTCTTCCACTACCACAAGCGCTTTTCGAGCCGCCAGAGCCGACTCTTTGGTCACCCCACTTCCACCCCAAAAATGAGTATTCCCTTCCTCATCTGCCCTCTGGGCTTGAACGATGGCTACATCAGGTTTCAGAGCAGGGACTAAGACCAGTTTTTCTTTTGTATAAGGACATTCCATCTCCTTAAAGGGCTGTCTTTCTGCCATCATTCCTGTGCCTAAAAGGCTCTTCGTTGGGATGAAGGGAATGCCGAGGGCCCCTGCATGAAGGGCTAACGAGATGGTAAAATTGGTGTAATCTTCAATCTCGATCTTTCTCGGGACCCCTTCCTCAACAGCCCTTCTCATGTTATAACCCACCCCCATGATGACATTTCCTACCCAGGCAGCAATCACCTTCTTCGCACAGCCAGAACCGATCATTTGATCAAAGAGCATATCCGAGATGGGAGCTATGAGGGTAAGATCTTTTTTTCCCTGGCGGATGATCTCGTGCCCGACCGCAAACGGGATGGCAGCTTCTAAGGCAGCGCCCATGACAATGGAGTCGCCGTCCTCAATGAACCGAGATACCGCCTCTTTCATCGAAAAGATCTTGTGTGTCAATGGGGTCCTCGCCGAATTTGAAAAGCATGGAAGAATGGAATGATGGAACATTGGAATACTGGGTTAAGAAAAAATATTTTTGTTTTGACTCTCTTCACATTATTCCATCATTCCAGCATTCCAATATTCCTTGGAATTATCCTTTTGGATTTTGAGTTTCTACTGGTTTTTTATCTGAATGGAATCCATCATTTCTATGTAAGTTTTTTGGAAGATTTCATAAACCCTTTTCTCATTTCCAGAGATCAGCCCTTTTCCCCAATCATCCCCTTTTTCTGAGACCTTTATCCCAAAGGAATTAATATCCTTTGAATATCTGAAGAAGACAGCGTGCTCTCCCTGATAGAGGAATAAAAATTGTCCTTGAAGAGCCCAACGGGAGGGAATGATGAGCCCTTTCTTCACGATGGGTTGAAGGGAGGGAGCATCAGGGTTCCATGCCATTAATTGAATGAGATAATCCATTTCTAATCCTCCCCTCTTCACCTTCCCTTTCGAATACAATCTTTTCTCTGTATAGGGTTTTAAAGGGGTTACGGTCATCGGCCCGGCTTGAGGGTTAGTCTTATCTGCGATTTGAAGGATGAGCATTTCTTCAACCTGTTTCCCCTTGGGTTTAACAAGGAAATAGACACGGGTAAGCGAACTCTCTCCTGGATTTTCATGTGAGAAAGAGTGGACGAGGTTAAATTCAGAAGGTAATGTTAAAGTGAAGGGCGGCTTCTGGGAGACTAATTTCTTTCCTTGAACTTCTAAGTCCTTCTGGGCAGCACTGGCCGTGGCCCCTGTGACTAAGATTAACCCGATCAATGCAATAATAATTTTTCTCATGGTTACTTCTCTTTCTCTTTTGTCCCCTCCCTCACAAGGGGGGAGGAAATTTTAGGGGCGTTATTCTACAGTTTCTTCTTTGTTAGCAACTCTTTCAATTTAGCTCCTATTTGAGGACTTTTATTCAGTATATCTTTCCAACCTTCCTCGTAGGCAACTTTCAGGAACTTTTCCTTTTCTGCAGTAGGCAGGTCAATAACCTGGATACCTTCTTTAGGAGTATGGGGCGTTCCTGTTTTGCAAGGTCGTCAAATAACGCCACTACCCTTTTCTCCGCTTCTATGGCTGCTTCAGTGAACAGGTCAGAAATGGGGTCAGGTTCTGCCCCTCACCCGAACCTGTAACTAACTCGGTTTCGAGTCGTACCGACTGGGGAGCATTTCTGCTTACCCCGCCGTGTTGAATAGGGCGGTACGAGGGCACAACATCGTTTCTAGGTCGCAGAGTGAATCTATCTCTCTGCAGTTCCGTCTCAGACGGGATTGAACCTCAATAAGTGTTTGGTGCAGGATCTTTTCTTGCACCCATGCAGAAACCAAGTCAGAACAACTGCCAACAGGCAAAAGAGTCCTTGTTTATTAAAACGAAAAACAATTTCTTTTTCGCTTGGGATTACTTTTCCCTCTTGGCATCGGAGGCCTTATAAGTGTTAGGCTGTTTACCGATTAAACGATAATTTCCCCTCATTGTATTTGTGAATCAACATTGATATGAGGGATTGATACGGTATCCCCTCTTCAATTGCTTTAGCCTGAATTTTCTTTAAATCTCGTTCACTCATTCGGATATTGATCCGCTTTCGTTTGCTCAGGCTATAGCGGGTATATTCCTCGTATTGCTTTTTTTCTTTCTTAGTGAGGTCGGAAATCCATTCTTCATTCTCAAGTGATTTTGCCAATTCCATTTCGTCTTTATCCAAATATGCTGGTTTCTTCATTTCTTGCCTCCCAAATACTTCTTTGTTGCTTTGCTATTTGGTATTATTGTTTTCAAAAATATTTTCTCGTTATCCTCAATATATGGCACCGAATAGATATAATTCTCAATCTTTACCAAAAAAACCTTCTGATCCGGATATTTTGCCGGATTTGGATGTTTTATTCTGTCAACCAAATCTCCTAATGCAATGGCCAATTCGACCTGTTCAAATGACACGCCTCTTACTCTCTTGAGCATTTCATTTTTCTCATCAGACCAGTCAAAATATTTCATGAACGTGTGCCTATTGTATTCTCTGTTATATAATAACGATGATTCTCGTCTCTGTCAAATTATTCTGACTTGTATGCTAACGTTAAAAGCTCAGCGGTGGCTGTCAGCCATCCGCTGGAGTGACTTAGGCCCTCATTATTTTCTTTTGAAATTCAGTAATCAAGTCTACGTCCGGCAACTTTATTTATTGCTTGTAAAGTGTATAGTTTAGTTTTGACCCCAAGTCCCCTTATCATAATCTATCCTGGATATTGTCAATCAGCTTATTAAAATAATTTGGCACTTTGGTTTCAAAAGTCATCTGCTCGCCGCTGGTGGGGTGTTTGAAGGAAATCGATTTGGAATGAAGCGCTAAACGCCT
>Ga0210056_1002209_pt1 | contig 16566 bp, 10 predicted proteins | sample CryGeyCG2014_080_2_FD_183965 | JGI IMG/M metagenome (GOLD analysis project Ga0210056, IMG submission 183965) | Groundwater microbial communities from aquifer - Crystal Geyser CG07_land_8/20/14_0.80 (SPAdes) (version 2) | ecosystem: Environmental > Aquatic > Deep subsurface > Groundwater | place... | reverse complement strand
TAATACCTGGACAGGCTCCTGGTCTATGGTCAGCGATATAACATACTCTGGCGCCAGTGCAATCAGGCATACCTGTGCCAGTGCAGGGGATAACTTTACAGCGCCTTCTGCTAATAAGTCTGTTATCCCCGGCAGTGCATATCGTTTCACCCAGTATACAAAGACTGACCTGTCCAGCGGCAGCGCCGTGATAAGGATAATCTGGTGGGACGGCGGTATTGTCAGGGGAGATGTCAATTCCAGCGGACTCTCTGGCAATTCTGATTGGACACTTTTGAGCGCACTGTTCAGTGTCCCTGCAGATGCATACCAGATGGAATACAGGTGCATGCAGGGTGGGGTGGGCACTGCATGGTTTGACTGCGTGCGCGCCAGCAGGGTCCCTACAATTGAATTCACCAGTGCAGACAAACTTGCGATTATCACTCCAGCAAGGACACTGGTTGCCGGCAGTGTATCGGAGTCCATATGCGTGCAGGCGCAAATGGCTGATGGTTCAAAAGCTGCTAATTTTAACGCAAATTGCCAATTCCTGTCATCAAACGGTTTATTCTGCGATACCCAGACAGGTGAAACATGGTCTTCTTCGATTTCACTCAGGGTAGTTGATGGCGAAACCTATGTTTATTACAAAGGCACGAAAGCCGGCCCATCCATAATTACAGTAAAAAGTCCTGGATTACCGGATACAACACAAGTTCAGTTAATAACGCCAGGCGTATTCTCTGAAACTGCTTCATATATTGTAATTAGTCCCCGTAATCCCATTGGAGACGGGCAGAACCAGTGTAAAATAAGAGTCGTTGTAACGGATATCTATTACAATCCAATCCCGGGTGCAACTGTTTTAATTACTACAAGCCGCAAGGGCACTTCTGAGGACACCTGCGATACAATAACCCAGCCTTCCCAGCCCACAGACGAAAACGGAATGGCAACAGGCATAGTAGTTTCTTCGCTTGAAGGAAAAGACACGATTACTGCAACAGTAACCGGAGAACCGGGAAAGATCATTGAACTCACATTCTTTAATTCGGCTCCTGCTGGAAGGTGGGACTTTGATGAGGCAGGCGGAGACATTGCCGGTTCTCCTGCGAACAGCGGAAGGCTCTATGGTCCGACCTGGGCTCAAGGCAAATACGGTTCTTCCCTTTCTTTTAACGGTTCCACAGACTATGTTTCAGTCCCTGACACTGATTCCCTTGACCCCCAGCAGATTTCAGTTGAACTGTGGTTTTATCGCACAGGCACAACAGGCGATTCCTGGATGATAAATAAAGTGACAGATGGAGCCCAGGGTTATCGTCTGGGCTTTGGCGGGGACGGGTATGTGGCATGGCATGTCCCCCTGACTCCATGGAGCCATTACTTTACCAGTCCATACGCTGTGCCGCTTTACCAGTGGACCCATGTGGTGGGAACAAGTGACGGTTCAAAACTGCGCCTGTATGTTAACGGAGTTGAAACAGCAACTCTGGACAGGATAGGGGGCATAAATCCTTCTTCCGGGGACCTTTACATAGGTTCCTATGGCGGAGGCGGCGGGTATAACTTCCCCGGATTGCTGGATGGAGTGCGCATATACAACAAGGCCCTGTCCGCAGAGGAAGTCAGGGCAGATTATGAAGGAAGAAGAAAAAAACCCATTACCTGGGCAGCAGCGTCAAAAATTGCGTTTCTTACTCCCCCCAGAACGATTGTTGCCGGTTCTGCATCTGAGTCAATAGTGGTCCAGGCGCAGTGGTCTGACGGTTCAAAGGCAGATAACTACAATGAAGATTGCGAATTTTCGTCCTCATCGCCAACCGGCAGGTTTTCTGCCGCGCCCGGCGGAGAGAACTGGGCTTCTTCTCTGACCTTAAGGTTTGTAAGCGGCGAGACATACGTTTTCTTCAAAGATATAAAACCCGGTTCTTATACGCTCACAGTCAGAAGCGGGTCTTTGTCTGAAACAACCCAGGCTCAGTATGTCAACCTCGGTGATTTCAGCGAAACCGCTTCGTATATTATAGTTGGTTCCCGCAATGCGGGTATAGACGGAATCACCCCCTGTCCCGTGATAGCAGTTGTAACAGACAGGTGCCGCAATCCTGTTCCCGGCAAAACAGTGGTAATCACTACAAGCCGCAAGGGAACAGCGGATGATGCATATGACACGATTACTTATCCAAACGGGCAGGTAACCGATACAAACGGGTGGTGCACGGGCCTGCTTGTTTCAACCCTCCCGGGAAAGGACACCATTACAGCTTATCTTTTAGGCGACAGCTCAAAAACCATAAAGAATACAATCTTCAAAGATAATCTTCTCGCAGGCGGGTGGAATTTTGATGAGGGAGAAGGAACTGCGGCTTATGATGTCTCTCCATATAAAAACAACGGTTCTCTTACGGGTAGTCCTGCCTGGGCCAGCGGATATTATGGTTCCGGGCTTGAATTCACCGGGACCGGGAATTATGTAACAATCCCTGATACTGATTCTCTGCATTTTAGTGATGAGTTGACAGCGGAGCTGTGGTTAAAACGGGTGGGTGAAGGCACCTGGCTGATGTACATTGATAAGAGCAACAGTTTCCAGCTCCGCCGCGACCCTCTTCCGCCCACAGAGAGTGGAAACTTCACCTCTTTTGTGGTTATCGGCGCAGGCTGGGAGCCAAGGGTAAACAGCGGGATACAGCCGGGTGCAGGAATCTGGTATCACGTGGTAACAACCTATGACAAAAATGCAGGAGCAGGCAACCTTAAGATATATGTTAACGGAGAATTCAAGGCGTCTTCCACAAGGACGGGCTCAATTGATTCAACGTCAAATCCGGTTAATATAGGAACAAGCTGGCCCGGCGTTATTGATGAAGTCAGGTTGTATAATAAAGCATTGCCTGCGGATGAGATTGTGGCAAGTTATGAAGGAAGGCAGAAACCGATTACCTTCAGGATATTGGCTACTCAGCTGAAAATTACAAATTCTCCTTTTAAGGCTAAATCCGGCCAGGCAGTTCCTGTTACTGTTGTTGCTGAGGATGGAGTTGGTAATGTTGACAGCAATTTCAATGAGGCTGCTAATCTCTTGACTTCTTCTGAGAGCGGTTCTTTCTCGCTGACACAGAACTGGGTAAATATAAATACAGTAACCCTGACAAACGGCTCTGCCGCATTCTATTACAGGGACTACCTTATCGGCAGCCCGGTTATTACAATTACCCATTCAGGGCTGACTCCCGCGGCACAGCAGGAAACCATTACTGCTTCCAAGCTGCAATTCCTTTCTCCGCCGTTTGTGATTTCTTCAATACAGGCGTCTGATACTATTGCAGTTGTTGCCAGGGATGAATCGGGCAATACAGATACAGGCTGGAATGAAACAGCGTCTCTGAAATCAACTTCTTCAAAAGGCAGATTTTCACTGGGCAGGGAATCCTGGTCTGACACAAGTATCATCAGGTTCTCTTCCGGCTCCATAGTATTTTTCTATAAGGACAGCCGCGGTGGAGCACCTGTCATTACCATAACTTCTTCTGATATTATCAGCAGTCAGAAGGAAACAATCGTGATGCCTGTTATCCTCCTTGAAAAATTTGTCAGGAACGAACAGCTCACCGGGCAGGATACGCAAACAATTGTTTTACTCTCTGCCGGTGATACTTTAGAATTCAGGCTGAAGATTTCAAATGTTGGAGGAGAAACTGCCATAAATCTCATAATCACTGATACCATAACATTCAACACGGCGGTATACACTCCGGTGGCATTCCTCTCAATGGATAGTGAAACAATTGCTGATTCCTGGACATATGCTGCTGACCCGGCCGGCGCAATATGGGAGCCGTGGAACAGCAGTCCGCCTGCCGGCGCGGAAAACATTAAAGGTTTGCGATGGGGAATAAACACGCTGGGCGTCAACGAACAGAGGAGTATTAAATTTAGAGTGCGGGTTAAATAGGGGGGCCAGTGAAAAGAGTTTTAATCGGCGGATTGGTTGTTGTGATGTTTAGCTGTGTGTTTTTTGTGGTCTGCCATGCACAGATAGAGGTCCCGGGGATCGTTGAGGCTGAGGACCAGGCATTGGAACACACCGGAGGAATGGGTAATATCCCCGGCTGGTGGGCGTTCTGGGCTAATGCCAGTTTGACTGTGAAGTGCAATGTGAAAGAAAAAGGACTTTATAAAGTTGCAGTGCAGTCAGCAGGAACACCTGCATTAGACCCGGATACAGAAGAAAAATGGCCGAAAATGGTTGTTGAGATTGACGGGGGTGATGCGGGGAGTTTTGAGTGGGAGGTGAAAGAAGATATGGGCAAGCCAAAAGTCTATTTCACAGATGCTTTTACTCTTAACAGAGGGGAGCACATTATAAGCATTTCTTTTATAAATGATTATGCAGCAGCGGCATCAGACAGAAATTTATTCATTGACTGGATAGGAATCGGACCTGTGAAAAATCAAGAGGATAAACCGGTGCTCACGCTGGGTGAAAAACTTCTAAAGGAAGACAGGGAATCTGTTTTGCCTGACTGGACATTTGACAAAGAAAAGAACCTGCAGGGCTGGAAAGTATGGCAGGATGCTAAGATAGATGCTGCAGAAGGCGCGCTCAAAATTGTGGCTGCAGGGAAAGAGCCATTGATTCTTTCTCCGCGCATAGAAATCAAAAACATCGCGGATTTTGCCTGGGTTTCATTTATAATGAAGGTGGATAAAGGCACAAAAGGAGAGATCCGCTGGATGAGAGAAGGAGAGCCCGGAATGGAGAGAAGGGTTTTTGACCTTATTGCAGACGAACAGTTCCATGTTTACGCTATAAACATAAGTTCTGCGCCCAAATGGGATAAAAGAGTTATTGCCATAGCCCTGCGTCCTTCTGATGCAAATGGGGCAAGGGCTGAACTGAAGTCCGTCAGAATTGCAGAAAAACCAAAGGGTCCGGCAGAGATGAAAGTGATGTATTTCGGTTTAGAGGAAGCAATCAACAGGGCAGGACAGGATGCAGACCTGATCTGTGTGCTGGAAAACATCGGCGGAGAACCCGGTGAGGAAATCAACCTTTCTGTGTTGCTTCCGGCAGGAGTTCAGGTTATGGAGGGAGAAAGGACCACCAAAAAAATTAAAGTTCTGGAGAAAAAAGAAGAAATTCGCTGGTTCATTCAAGGTCCGAATCCAATTCAGGATATTGCAAGGCTCGAAATTACGGGAAAGAATTTTACGCCTGTCTCTGCATCCGCTGTTCTTTCTTTCACAGCGAAGATTTCTGTTTCTCCTGGAATTGTTGAAGGCAAACCATATGTGCCGGAACCAAAACCTGCGAAATCAAATTACCTGGTTGGCGCCTACTACTTCCCGGGGTGGAAGCAGGGCGCTCATAAAGGATGGGCTGCCATAAAAAACTTTCCTGAACGCAAACCCGTGCTGGGCTGGTATCAGGAAGGAGAGCCTGACATCGCAGACTGGCATATAAAATGGGCTGTGGAACACGGAATTTCCTTTTTTGCATATGACTGGTACTGGGACAGAGGCGCAAGGCAGCTTGACCATGCTTTAAATAACGGGTATTTAAAATCCCGATATCGCAAATACCTTATGTTCTGCATCTGCTGGTGCAACCACAATCCGGACAAAACTTCCTCAGAACAGGACTTGCTCAAGGTTACCAATTACTGGCTGAAGAATTACTTCAAAGAGCCGGAATATCTGAAGATAGACAATAAACCTGTGGTAATTATTTTCAGCCCTGACAGGATAACCAAAGATATGGGAGTTGAGAAGGCAAAGATTGCTTTTGAAAAAATGAGAGAGTTATGCAGGAAAGAAGGTTTTAGCGGGTTGTACTTGGCAGCTTGTGCATATCCCGGAAAGGGAACAGTTGAGGCGCTCAAGGAAGAGGGCTATGACGCGGTTACAGGTTATAACTATCCGTCTGCAGGTGCGAATTCAGGAGAAAAGACTTCTCCCTATGATCTGGCAATACAGGGCTATAATGCCATCTGGGAAGAGATTGCGGGGTATGGATTGCTGGATTATATTGCTGTTACTGACCCGGGCTGGGATGCCCGTCCCTGGCACGGGGAACAGGCATTCACGCGCACGGGTAAACATCCGGATAAATTCAAAAAGATGCTTGAATTGGCAAAGGGATTTACAGACAAACACCCTGTTGGAAAAGATAAACTTAATATTGTTCTGGCAGAAGCATGGAATGAGTTTGGCGAAGGAGATTTTATAGAGCCGCACAGAGAATTTGGATTTGGATACCTGGATGCAATAAGAGAAGTGTTTACCACTGAATCAAAGGGCCACCAGGATGTTATTCCTCAGGATGCAGGTCTTTCAGTAAAACAGTGGCAGGACATTAGCCGGATGATTGCCTGGGAATTCAATGAGGACGGGAACGGAGAGGGCTGGAACCCCCTTATGAATTTAAATGACGCAGGGGTGGCAGGCGGAGTGTTAAAGGGCACATCTGCCACGAATGATTCTGCGTTTAGAAGTTCTGAGTTAGAAATCAACGGAGAAAAATTTCCGTTTATTGTCATACGGGTCAAAATAAGCAAAAATTCCCAGGGGCAAATATTCTGGCTTACAAAGTCGTCTCAGAATTATAATGAACCCATGAGTTTCGGTTTTAGGATTAAAGGAGACGGAGAATTTCATGAGTATAAACTCAATGTTGGGAAAAACTCTCTTTGGTTGTCAGACCTCATCACGGATTTACGATTTGACCCCACCGGCGAAGAAGGAGTTACTGCAGAAGTAGACTATATCCGGCTGGTAGAAAAATAAAACAGGTTAGATTCCTTCTGATTCTCCCTTTTATAAAGGGAGACCGAGAGAGATCAAATTCTTTTTTACAATTAACTTTAATCTTAATCTAAATCTGCATTTGGAGGGTAAAATGAAAAAGGAATTCGGTCTGGTAGCGGTTCTGGTTGTCTGCTGTCTGGTGTCCGGAGTCTGGTGTCTGGCAGCTGAAAAGGAGAAGGGTCTTGTGGGCTGGTGGAAGTTTGACGAAGGTGACGGTGAAGTTGCCAGGGACTCTTCAGGAAAGGGATATGACGGCCAGATTGCGGGTGCCGGGTGGGTGGACGGCAAATCCGGAAAGGCGCTTTTATTTGACGGGAACAGCAGCGTCGAGATTCCTGATGCCGGAGATTTAAGGCTGGCAAAAGGGATTACCATCGAGGCATGGGTCTGCCCGGCTGAAATTGAAGGCTGGCGGTTTATTGTAAACAAGCAGGATGAATACCAGTTGCGCGTTGACCCGCCCCAGGAAAAGAACCAATTCTCTCTGCTCATTTATTCAGACGGGAGCTGGGAGCCCAGGGTTTCAAACTCTGTGCCCGCTCTGTAGAAATGGTCCCATATTGTGGGGATATGGACAGGGGAGAAACTGCAGTTATGGGTCAATGGCAAAAAAAAGGAATCTATCAGAAAAATGGAACCAAGCCCTGCTGATAATCCGGTCCTTATCGGCGCAGGATTTATCGGGATGATTGATGAAGTGCGTATCTATAACCGCGTGCTTTCTCCCGAGGAGATCGCAGGGCATTATGGAGAAAAGGCAAGTAAGTAAAGGCAATGATAAATAGGGACAGCCACCATTTTTTATTACCTTTATTTTTCAAGGGAATTCTGAATACTATAATTAGGGCTCCCACATTAAAGATTTCCACCATAAGAATTGGCGGACAAAGGCGGGTCTTCGAAAAGCCCTGAGTTACGCGATCTCATGATTAATACTGCCGGTTTAAGAATCCGGCAGTTTTATTTTATAACGGATATACTTTGAATTACCCCGCGGCAAGCCGCAGGGTAATTCAATAAATTGCTTGACTTTTTACATAAGCATAGTATAATAATTAGAGTAAGGGGGAATCAGGAATCAAAAATGGATTTTAAGAATAAAGAAAAAATTTAATAAATATCCGTGAACTATCGAGTTTTGAACTATTAAGTGCATTTATCGATTTTGCCTATAACTGTTTTAAAACGATTCGCGATATACAGGTTCGGGAGGCAGAGATGGAACAGCTGTGGCAGGATTTTCCCGGCACGATAGCCGCGGTGTTCGAAGGCATGCTGGACGCTATAAAATCCGAGAACATATACAGGGAGTTCGTGAAGCGGGGGTGGAAGCTCAACACGTTCTGCGAATTAATGCACACGGCTCCGCAGGGTGTAAGGGGGTGCCTTGTGTCAGACGCGAAAGGCGGGTCAATCGCCCGCGAGAACCAGGGCCCTTATTACTACGAGTGCCAGTTCGGCCTGACCGACATAGCGTTCCCAATATTCATCGGGGACAGGTTCATAACCAACGTCTATTTCCGCTCCTGCCTTACAGCCCCGCCTTCCCAGGAGAGCTTCGCGCGGGTCAAAGAGAAGGTGAAGGGGATGAAGATAGACCTTAAAAAACTTGAAGACGCGTATTTTGACGTTTCCGTGGTGCCTGAGATAAGGCTTAAGGAATACCTGAAACTGGGGCACATGTTCTTCAGCTACCTGGGTAAGGCGGAGGAGATACTGAAACTGGGGGCGGCAAGAGCCGCAAAGAGCCCGCACGTTGAAAAGGTTGAAAGGTTCATACAGGAAAATTACTTTGACGACATCAGCCTTGACGAGACCGCGAAAACGGTGAACCTCAGTATCTACCATTTCAGCAGGACGTTCAAGAAGGAGACCGGCTTCACGTTCATAGAATACCTGACCCGCACCCGCATGGACAAGGCGAAGGAACTGCTTTCCACAACGGATTCAAAGATAACGGACATAGGCACAAGCGTGGGTTACGACAACATCACGCATTTCAACAGGATGTTCAAGGACTTGGAGAAGATGTCGCCAAGGGACTATCGAAGCCTGCTGAAGTCCATTGTCAGCAGTCCATAGCAGGCCTTAAATAAGTCCACAGTCCACCCTACTACGCCAAGGCTTCGTAGGACAGGCGGTCGACGGTCTCGCCACTTCGGCGAGTCGCCGTTGAGGCGACCACTGTCCTTAATTTAAAGCGTATCAACGTGTCAACGTATCAGCGTGTCAAAGTTCCAAGCTTATAAGTTTACAAAGTTTACATAGTTTTTACAGTTTACAAAGTTTACAAAGTTTGCAAAGTTGACATTCGTGAAAATTCGTGTAAATTCGTGGTTAAAGGGCAGTTATCAGTTGTGAGTTGTCAGTTGTCAGAAAACCAAAAGATTACTCTGTGCCTCCGTGGTTTATTTCGTGCTTCCGAGGTAAAAATATGAAACGAAAAATGTTGATGATAATTTTGGGTGTGGTCCTGTCCGCCTGCGCCGCGTCAGCCCACCAGGTATACCTGACTGACGGGACCGTTGCCACGGGAACCGTCAAAAGCTACGGCGCGGACGGCGTAACCGTTGAGAACACGGCAGGCGAAATTGTGATACCCAGGGAGAAGATCGAGCGCATTGAATATATCGATAAGATCGAATATGCCTCGGACGCAGGCGGTAAGGACGTGATCTACTTTTTAAACGGCTCTCTTGTCAGGTGCACGATATTAAAGTTTGACACCGATACGATATGGGTGAGGACCGTTGCCGGCGAGACCAGCTTCAGGAAGGATATCATCGCGAGGATCGCGAAGGAAGAGGAGACCGCGGCGCAGCCGGCTCCCGTTGAACCGGCTAAGGAAATAATACCGGAAACAAGCCCTATATACCCGATGCTGGACAGGTGGGGGATCGGGCTGTTCTACCCGGGGATCACTTTCAAGTACTGGACAGAATCGCCCTGGGCCATTGAAATAAGGGGAGCGGCAGGGCCGGGCATCGGGGTCGCGGGGTTCAGGTTCTACTACAACCTGCCTTTGCACCAGGCGTTCTTCCTGCTTTTCGGCGGGGAGGTCGACGTTTCTTTCTTCAGCGTGGACGATATCGACGGCTGGGGGCTTGCGTTCGAGGGCTTTGCCGGAGTGGAATACAGGCTTACGAAAAGCATTTCATTCACCGCGGACATCGGCCCTGCCTGGGTGATGGCTTTTGACCCTCCCGGAGGTTACGCCGGAGGGCTTGATTTCATCCTCAACGTCGGGTTTAACTATTACTTCCCCAAGGGCAAGAAGAAATGAAGGAACTGAGAACAGCGGTATTGGTCTTGATCGCGCTTTTTATCCTGTCCGCGCCGGCTGAAAGCGGATTTTTCGTGGGTATCGTGGACGCGTTCAGGGACAAAATAAGCAAAATGAAGGAAACGGCTTACGCGAGCGAGCTGATATCGGTCGGGGAATATCTTGAAGGCCTGGCAGTCACCCCGGACGGGCAGTATATATACGTGGCCGACGATTATAATGACAAAGTTTACGCGGTCCGCGCCGGTGACAACGCGATAGCCGCTACCATAGCGGTAGGGAGCAATCCTGAGCAGATAGCGATAACCCCTGACGGGAATTATGTTTATGTGTCCCATTCCTATGGTTACAACAATACGGTCTCTGTTATACGCGTTTCTGACAACACAGTGGTTAAAACAGTGATCGTCGGCTCAGCGCCAAAAGGACTTGCAGTGTCTCCGGACGGGAAATACGTATATACCGCGAACGAATTTTCCGATGACGTTTCTATTATCCGGACATCCGATAACAGCGTTACCAGTACCATCGCGGTGGACAGCGAACCCCAGGCCCTGGCGTTCAGCCCGGACGGCGCTTACTTATACGTTACCAGCACGTATCGCTGGCCTGGCAGAGTGGACATAGTCCGTGTTTCTGACGGGACTATCGCCGGCACGGTCACTGTGGGAGAAGAGCCGACAGGTATAGCGGTGACCCCTGACGGACAATACGTTTACGCGGCTAACTACTATTCCGAAAACGTGTCCGTGATACGCACTTCCGACACATCCGTGATAAAAACCATACCTGTGGGCGATTACCCGAGAGTGGCTGTCGCGCCAAGCGGCAGGTATGCCTATATCGCAAGCTGCCCGGAAGATTACTACTCCTCTTATTCAGGCACGCTCTATATTGTAAGCATACCCGGCAACGCCGTGGTCAAGACCATAAGTTTCAGCGGAAGCCCGAAAGGGATCGCGGTTTCCCCGGACGGAAATTATGTTTACGTGTCAGCCTATACTTATTCAAGGGGGCATATAGCCGTCATAAGGACTGACGGCTACAAATAACATGAAAAAGACCGTGTTTTTAATTATGATCCTGCTTATATCCCTGCCGGTTTGCGCCGAGGAGGTATATCTCAAGGATGGCACTGTCATAAGCGGGACAATAACCGGTTCGGACACCGAGATTATGAAGGTCAAAACCTCATACGGGGAAGTGCTGGTCAAGATGAGCGAGATCAAGGACATAGAATACGTAAAGCAGAAGCGCGAGGAAAAGAAGGAGGAAGCGCCGAGAGGCCCGGTTTTCCACGAAGCTGATATTTCAACAAAGGTCTTCTCCATCGGGTTCCACGAGGACGCCTCTTTCTTTTCGTTCTTTGATATAGGCGGAAACATTAAGTGGTGGATCACTCCTGATATAGGGTTCAGGGCAGGGGTGGGTTTCCCCATCCTGAGCTGGTACGGGCCGGTCTCTCCCCTGATAAACCTGGAGGGTTTCTGGGGTTTCAGCCGCAATAAGAGGTATAACCTGTACCTGGGCGGGGGGATGATCATCAATAACCCAGCGAACGCGTGGGTGCCCGGGCTTGTCGGGCTGTTCGGCATAGAGTTCTTCTATCCCAGATCGCGTTACGATACTTACTGGGCGCCGCAAACCGATATCTATGAATATCCCATGCCTGTGTCGCTTGAGATAGGCTATTACTTTAACCCCATGAATCTGGATGACAAGGGTTTTTATTTCCACTACGGAATGGAAATATACCTGTTCTGAGGAAGAAACCGACATGAAAAAGACCGTAATCCTGTTTTTGATCTTGGGTTCCCTTGCCGGAGCGGTATCAGCTGAGGAGATCTACCTTAAAAAAGGGGACGTGATCTCAGGTTCGGTCACAGGTTCGGATTCTGAGAGCATCCGGGTGAAAACTTCCTACGGCGAAGTGCTTATAAGGCAGGAAGAGATACTCAGGATCGAGTACGTTAAACCAGCGCAGGACGAAGAAGCGGCGCCGCTTCAGGCGGAGAAGGCGCCTGCAAAAAAGCTGAAAACCCTTTCAGTGGGTTTCCAGATGGACATGATAGGATATTACAGCGGCATGTTCCTCTGCCCGACCGTAAAATGGTGGGTCACGCCGGCAGCAGCCATACAGTTTGAATACAACGTGTTCGAGCTTTACGGAAGCGGCCCGACAATTATTATTAAAGGTTTGTGGGGTTTCCTGCGCGAAGACATGCGCTATCTGAGCGTTGGCGGCGGGGTTGTGCTTATGAACACCGGTTACGGCCTGAGCACGGGATTTATGGGTATTATAAGCGGGGACGTGCTCAGAGACCCTGAGATCCCGTACGCGATCTCTGCGGAAATAGGATATTATTACGGGCCTGTAAACTCATACTATTTATATTACGGTTCATTTCATAATCTCTGGCTTGCAGTAGGCTATAATATTTACCTGTTCTAGAGATGTTGTTTGTTAGAAATCGTTGTATTGGTTAAAAGGGTTAAAAAGGTTAAAGAGGTTGAAAAGGTTAAAGAGGTTGAAAAGGTTGAATTCGTGGAAAATGGTATTTCTCTGTGTTCTCTGTGGTAAAGGACTTTCGAGTCAGAACGGTATTTTGTCCCTGTCCCGCCACGAATATTGGCGGGTAACACAGGGACCTTCGCGCCAGAACTGAGCGGATGGCGCTACGGCAATAAACGTAAAGTGTAAGCAAGAAACGTAAAATAGGCAAATTCAGCGGTTTTTATCGAAGAGCCCTGTGTTTTTTCCAACAGGGCTTTTTTTATTGCCTTTTTCCCTCTTTCCTCAGTTTTCCCCCGGTAATTGTTTTCTTCCCGGCCCGCCTTTCACGCTAAATCCGTGTAATCATCCTCTAAAGTCTGTGTAATCATTTTTTATAGCAAGATACGTAAAGTTTGGCCGAAAACCGTCTGTTATTATTAAAAAATTGTGGTATAATGATAGGCGTAGAAAATGAAAAACCGCAAAGATTTGATGCCCGCCCAGCAAGATCGGCGGGCTGTTCCCCGGAAAGCAGGAAGGGGAGCCAGCGGGAAACAGGAGGTTAAAATGTTAAAAGGTGTGAAAGGGGCAGTTGCGGGAGTAATAATGGTTCTCGCGGTGGCAGTATGGAGCGCAGACGGCTGCGCGGCAAAGCTTTACCTGAGGGACGGCAAGGTGCTTACAGGCACGGTCACGTCGTCTGACACGGACTTCGTGACGCTGTCAACAGACTTCGGCAGGTTTACTGTTCCCAGGAACAAGGTTGAGCGGCTGGTGTATAACGAGGTGCCGGCCCAGGATGAAGGGGAAGAGGACCCGGTTGACAGGGCTGAAAGGTTATATAAGGAAAGCAGGATAGCCAACGGGCTGGACGGCACTGTGGTCACAGCGAACAGGGGAGAGTGCATGCTTTCAGACCTGCCTGTGGTGGTGGACATTATAACAAGGAAAGATATCGAGAAGACCAACGCGAAGAACGTAGCGGACGCGATCGCGAGGAACTGCGGGGCTGACATCATTTCGTACCCCGAAGGGTTAAGCGACGTAGGCATAAGGGGGTTCGCGCCTAATCCCGGTTCGAACATGAGGCGCACAGCGGTTTTAGTGGACGGCAGGAAGATCCTGACAACAAATCTTTCCACTATCTTAATAGACGATGTGGAAAGGATAGAGGTTTTGAAAGGGCCTGCTTCCTATTTATACGGTTCAGGCGGCATGGGAGGCGCGATCAACATAGTCACAAAGCACAGCAGAGAAAAAGTGAAGGGCGAGGTAGGTTATGAGTTCAGGACGTTCATGGCATGGAAGGGTTTCGCGGATATCGGCGGTTCGGCGTTCCCGGGCACTGATTACGACCTCACTTTACTCGCGTTTGAAGAGGCGCAGTACCCGGTACCGCCTGCGAACCGCCTTTGGCTGGGCAACAGCTGCACCAATTACAACGGCGCTTACAGGTCCGGCTTCAAGCTCACGGACAACCACAGGATCGACTGGCGGGTGGATATGTTCCTCGCCCAGGACATGAATTACGCGGGCGATTTCGAGAACAAGGTGCAGGATCCGGGCAAAAAGGACATGAGCAGGCTTACCTACGACGTGATCTACGGAGGGAAAACAGAGACCGACGAGCACATGTGGCAGGCAAGGTTTTACGGCGGCAACAACGTTTCAGCCTATAAGTCGCAGGCAGGTTACAAAACAAACGATTCGCGCACCGATTACATGAACATATCCGCGCAGGACAGGGAGCGTTTTTCCGACCACCACGAGGTGGTTTTCGGCGCGGATTACAACTGGGACAAAACCGTGAACGGCAGGTGCGCAAACGGGGCAAATACCGCACCGCTTGCGCCTGACAGCGAAAAATTCAATTTCGGCGTGTTCGCCTGCGACAGGCTGCGCGTAATGGACGAAAGGCTCATGCTCACACTGGGCATAAGGTATGACGGGTACAAGCTGGACGCGCTTTCAACCGACTTTCTGAAAAACTCTCCGGGGGAGGAGTATTCGTCAAGCTTCGATCCCAGGGTCGCCGCGGCGTGGAGGGTTTCGGACATAGCGCAGGTGCACGCGTCAGCAGGCACTGGATTTGTTGTTCCCGAGCCCTATCAGAAGATCGGTTCGTTCACCCCGCCAACAGGCGACACGCGCGCCGTGCACGGGAACATTGATCTTCTGCCTGAGAAAAATGTTGTTTACGACGCGGGAGTGACCTTCAACATGCCGGCGGTTTACGCGGACATCTCATATTTCTATTCCTTTCTTAACGGCGGGATAGAGAAAACGACAACCGGCGCCACGCTGACATACCAGAACGCGGTGAACGCCGAGGCATACGGCATAGAAGGCAAAGCAACAGTGGTTTTGAGCGACATCTGGGGCTGGTCAAAGACAGTGAGGGCTTACGCGAATTTCACCTGGCTTCTGAAAAACTGGGACATCACGAACCAGAGGGATGTGTACAACGTCGGGAAATTCAAGGCGAACTGCGGGGTTGATTTTGAGGGGAAGAGGATGAACCTGAGGTGCAACTACAGGTTCGTGGGAGATCGCAGAGACCTTTACCAGCCCCTGAACGAACCCGCGCAGGTAAAGCAGGTGGGCAACCTTAACATCGTAGACGTGAACTTCAACTACAAGATAGTTGAGTGGCTGCACGCTTCGATCAAGATAGACAACCTTCTTAACCAGCGCGTTGAGGACAAATACGGCTACCCCCTGCCCGGGACAGTCGTGTTCGGAGGCATAGCGCTTAAATTCTAAAAATCAATTATGAATTATGAGTTATGCCCCAAGGGGCATTATGAATCAACAGCATGGAGTTTCATTCAAATTAAATACCTTGTTTTTGGCTCATAACTCAGTATTCATAATTCATAATTAAGGAAGGTGAAGAAGGGTTTGTCATAAAAAATGGGGACTGTCCCAATCCCTGTAGCCCCGGTGAACCGGGGCTGAACACAGGGACCTACGAGTCAGAACTGAGCCAATGACTCTGCGGTCGGGACTGTCCCCATTTTTAACTCTATTATCATGCTTCTTGACATATAAGAGTATTTATGCTATAATATAAAGCAGAAAATATAACCTGTGAAACTGGAATATCTTGCGGAAAGCGGACAGGAGGGTAAAATGCTGATGGAATATATTCAAAAAGCTTTGCAAAGGGCGCAATATAAAAAACTCGAGGATAATACCTGGTTTGCCGAGATACCTAAGTTTAAAGGCGTGTGGGCGAATGGCGGAACCGTAGAGGACTGCAGAAAAGAACTCACCGAAGTTTTAGAAGAGTGGATTCTGTTAAAAGTTAAAGACGGGGATCCCTTTCCGGTTATTGATAAAACGCAGATCCGCGTGCAGGAAAAAATCCGGGTATGAAAACAATTTCACGGAGAGAACTCATAACAAAACTTAGGGGATTTGGATTTGATGGTCCATTTTCCGGAGGCAAGCACCAGTTCATGATAAAGAGTTCTCTTAAACTCAGGATCCCGAATCCGCATGGTTCTAGAGATATTTCGTATCCTTTGCTGAAGGAGATTTTAAGGCAGGCGGACATTTCAACGGAAGATTGGGAGAGCGATAATGCCTGAAACCGATAAGGATATTGGCAGGATAAACCCATTTCCAGTCTTATGCTGAAAATATAACCCACTCGACAGAACCTAACCGAGTGGGTTTTTTATTATTATCAGGAGGCTAAAAATCGAGAAAATGATTACTTTGGAAAGGGACTTACATTAATTTTTTCCGCTGGAAAATAATGAGACCGTATGAATTCCAGCCTGCAAGGTTGTAATTGATGATGATACTGCCGGCTTAAAAACCGGCAGTTTCTATTATATAGAATATACTTTATTAAATTGCTGTGCGGAAATAATCAAAAGTATACCTGGGGAACAATCAGAAGTATACCTATCTGGGGGAAATTGATTTAGGCTGGCTGGTTTAAAAATCAGGTAATAATCACCCTCTCCTTTATCCTCTCCCCTCG
>Ga0210056_1002208_pt1 | contig 16568 bp, 14 predicted proteins | sample CryGeyCG2014_080_2_FD_183965 | JGI IMG/M metagenome (GOLD analysis project Ga0210056, IMG submission 183965) | Groundwater microbial communities from aquifer - Crystal Geyser CG07_land_8/20/14_0.80 (SPAdes) (version 2) | ecosystem: Environmental > Aquatic > Deep subsurface > Groundwater | place... | reverse complement strand
CCTGTGCCGGCCCTCCTGTGTTTCGCGATATGGGCGGTAGTTGTCAAGATATGGAAATATATCTCGCTTGGGTCCATAATAGCGTCTGCGGCATTCCCGTTTTTTGTCTTCTTTCTGGAATGGCCGGTTTCCAACCCCATGATAGCAAAGATACTTTCGATAGTTGTTGCGTTCTTTATTATCATCAGGCACCGTTCCAATATTAAAAGGTTATTTAACGGAACAGAACCAAAGATCGGCAGCAGCACAAAATAGTTTAATGTAGGGCAAACCTTTAGGTTTGCGTGTTTAGGAGTAGGGGCTTTAGCCCCGTAATATTACGACCCTAAAGGGTCTATTCCTATATATTATAATTAAGTTGGAGAAAAGGTGTTATGAAAGAACCCTGGCAGATCAATACCGAAAAACTTGCTGATGAAATAAAGGAAATCGCCCGAAGAGCCCAGACTGAAGAAGACCTGAAGATGGCCGTTGAGCCACTCTTACAAAACGCATTTAAGAAAATTGGGGTGGACATAGAATCTGTCGGTTACGAAAGGACAAGTACCGCTTTAAAAGGCAAAAGGACTGATGCGGTTTACGGATATTTATTGATTGAATATAAGGTACCGGGGAAATTATCGAGCAAACCTGGAATAAAGGCTGTCTCAGAACAGATTGAACATTATTTGGCAGGGCAGGCAGTTCAGGTTGGCCAGCAAAAAGAAGATTTCCTTGAAAAAGCAGTCGGGGTTGCCTTAGATGGAGAGAGGATTCTCTTCATAAGGTTTACGAAAACCCCGGTTTTCCTCCAGCCTCCCATACCGATAGAAGGAACCGAGAGAGAACTTTTTCCCGAGATAAAAGTAGGCAGGGGATTTCAGGTGCTGGGTCCGTATCCTGTTAACAAAGATAGTATAAGCAACCTGTTGATTTTTATAAGGGCTTCGGGAAGAAGGCCGCTTACCGCAAAAGGTCTCGCTGACGTTTTTTCGCCAAGCTGCCTGTTAACCCAGAGAGCGGTGTCGGAATTGTATTCAGCTTTGGTCGGCGCTCAGAGACGGCAGGTGCCTTCCCGCATAAAGACGTTCTTTCAGGAATGGAATAAGATATTCGGAATTGTTTACGGCCAGGAACTTGAAAAAGCCGAAAAATCAGCGGAAAAGACCGCGCAATTATATAAAATGCCCGGCGGCTCCCGCCTTCAGCAGCTCCTATTCGCAATTCATACCTTTTACGCTTTTCTAATGAAATTAATGGCAATTGAACTTATTTCTTTGCAAAGAAAGAGCACGATTGAATCGTTTGTAAAAGACGCGTCAGCTTTAAGCGATGACAAGTTAAAGGAAAAATTAGCTTATCTTGAGAGTGGAGCAGGTTTCACCGCGGAAGGAATAGAAAATTTCTTGGAAGCAGACTTTTTTTCCTGGTATCTTGACGGTTGGGATTCAGGAATAGCAAATATTTTCCGTGATGTTATAAGGGCGCTTTCTGATTTTGAACCGGCTACCCCGATTTTGGAGCCGGAATGGACAAAAGACCTTCTTCAGAATTTATATGAGGCAATAGTTCCGCAGGAATTAAGGCACGATCTGGGTGAATACTACACGCCGGATTGGCTTGCAGGTTATGTTGTTGATAAAAGTGGGTACAAAGGTGAAGTTGGCGTTAGATTCCTTGATCCTGCCTGCGGTTCAGGAACTTTTTTAGTTCAGGCAATTCACAAGGCAATAGAGAAAGTAAAAACTCAGGAGAAAGTGGATATAAAAACAGTCGGCACTCATATACTAAACAATATCGTTGGTTTCGATTTGAATCCCCTTGCGGTTTTAACAGCCCGCACGAATTACCTTATCGCTTTTTCAAGATTTATATCTTTTGTCAGGCCTATTATAATACCCGTTTATCTTTGCGATTCTATTCTTGCGCCAACCCGATATGAAGAAGAGGGTGAGTTTCAATTTGAAAACACGCTAATTTTTAAAACAACAAAATGCGATTATAAATTTCCTATTTCTATTCAAAATAAAGAATATATTGACAGATTTACTTCTGAGGTTGACGTATCTTTAAAAGGAAAAATGAATCCGGATAATTTTGAAAAGCAATTACAGTCAAAATTCAGCCTTCCAAAAGAAGACATAAAGCTTTTGGCTGAAATTTACAGACAGATTAAGAAGCTTGATGACAATAATGAAAACGGTATATGGGCGAAATACATAAAAAATGCTTTTGCGCCTGTATTTCTGGGTAAATTTGATTACGTCATAGGTAATCCCCCCTGGGTAAGATGGGATTTCCTGTCCGATGATTACAGAAAGGCAACTCTGAAATTATGGGAGAAATATGGACTTTTTTCCTTAAAGGGATATGAAGCAAGGCTTGGTGGAGGAAAGAAAGATTTCTCGATGCTTTTTACTTATACCTGTGCTGATAATTACCTGAAAGACAAAGGAACGCTTGGCTTTGTGATTACTATGGAAGTTTTTAAGTCAAAGGGTGCAGGTGAAGGTTTTAGGCAGTTTGAATTGAAAAATAGGAAAGTACCATTGAAAGTTTTAAGCATGGAAGATATGGTAAATTTAAAACCCTTTGAGGCTGCTAATAAAACCTCGATCTTTTTTCTGAAGAAAGGTGAAAAAACTACTTATCCAGTTCCTTCAATAGAATGGAAGCGGAAGAAAGGTATTGGTAGGGTTCAACCTTTCTGGCAAATGGATGAAGTTTTAAACAATACCATAAGAAAAAATACGAAGGCAATACCAGTTGTTTCAAAGAAAATTACTTCTTCTTGGCAAACTGCATCAACAACAGAATTGAAGGTTTATTCTCAAGTCAAGGGAAGAAATTCATACAGGGCTTATACCGGAGCTTTTACTACTCCATATGGAGTTTTTTGGTTGAAAGTAAAAGAGGTAAGACCAGATAAAAAATTATTTATTGAAAATATTTACGAAAGAGGAAAGTGGCAGATCAAATCTGTTTCTTCTTCGATTGAATCAGATCTAATATTTCCAGCAGTTAGTGGTGGCGAAATAACAAAATTTGGAATAAAAGATAGCTTCTGTCTTTTAATATCGCAAGATCCTAAAAAAAGGCGTGGTTATGATGAAGATTTTATTAGTTCAAAATATCCTTTAACCTATGCTTATCTTGTACAATTTAAAAATATACTTATTAAACGCGCTGCCTATAAGAAATATTTTTGTAAAGACGGGAAACCTTTCGCCCCTTTTTATTCGCAGTTTGATATTAGTGAATTGACATTTTCTCAATTCAGAGTTACATGGAAACAAATGGCATCAAAAATGTCAGCAGTAGTTTTATCAAATACAAAAACCGATTTTGGAATAAAGCCAATGATTTCAACTCACACAACGGCATTCTTTGTTGCTGATAACAAAAATGAGTCACATTATTTGTGTGCATTACTTAATTCAAATTTAGTTAATGATTTTATAAGCAGTTTTTCAGCAGCTGGACGCGGTTTTGGAACGCCTTCAGTAATGGAAAATCTTGCCATACCGAAATTTGACCCTAAGAATAAAATCCATATGAAGCTTGCAGAGCTTTCAGAAGAAGCGCATAATCGTGTTAAAAGAGATGCAGGTATTTCTGAAATAGAAAAGGAAATAGATTCTGAGGTAGGAAAACTATGGAACATAAAATAATATCCCCAAAAGATAAAACTTATTCTGAAAAATTGGCAAAACGTCTTAATCCTGATAACCAGCCAAAATTATATTATTCTGGTCCTTTGAATTTTTTAAATAAATTTACTATGGCTGTGATTTGTTCAGACGAAAGCGGCGGTGTTACTTTAATGGAAACTAATCAGCTTTTATTCACCATAAGAGAATATGAAATGAACTACATCGGAAGCTGGCATTCCATTATTGAAACCGAAATTTTTAGATTGGGACTTTTTCGAAAAAACACGACCGTGACTCTTTTTTCAGCGAAAGGGTTAGAATCGGAAAGTTATGAATCCTACTTGCTTGATAGATTTTATCCGCCCTTGGATAAATTCCCGGAAAGAGACGAATTTTTTAGAAGATCAAAAGAGAACGAATTGCTTATGCTTTCCGTAAGCGAACCGGATGACAAGAAACAATCACGCCAAAACGTTATGAGAAGGAACTGGATTGCCTGTATGCTTGCCGACATTGTTTTTATTCCTTATGGGCCCAAAGGTTCCAAGACTTATATCACGGCTAAGAAATTAGTTGAAACAAAAATACCTGTTTTTACTCTTGAGCTTGAGGAATGCAGTGATCTGTATCAACTCGGTATCCCCCAATTTAACCGTAAAACAGTCTCAAAATTTCTTGATGACAACGGCGCAAAATTAGCGGTAAAAATAGATAACAGCTATAATGTTATTGAACAAGTTAGGACAAACAAAGAACAACCAGCAGTTATTAAAGAACCAACGCAATTGAAGTTAGATTATGAAAAGAAGTAATTTTTTATAAACAAAAAAGAGATACTTAATGAAAACTATTATCAAGGGGCGGAAATATAATTTCTATGTAGTATCAGATGGAATAGAGTTTTATATCAAGGCGCTGCATCGCATTTCTTCAAGAGCCTCGTTTATTAATAACGTTAATGCGATTCTGTCAGAATTTAACATTGACATAAATGATAAAAAATCTGCAGAGTCGCAATGGCTTATTTCAGAAAAATTAAGTGGTCAATTTTTTAAAAGAGCAAAAAGCTTTTTGTCGGATAAGAATTATCGTGATTATATTGAGAAAAGGTTAGACGAAGATAGGGAATGCGGTGAATGGGAAAATCCCCAAAAAAGCTAAAATATTTTCAAATATGAAGGGTACATCCGTGTTCATCCGTGGCTGATATGCTTTTATCCGTCTGCATCCGCAATAATCCGTTTGCATCGGAGTATTTATGAAAAAAATAGCTGTGCTGGGTGCGGGAAGCTGGGGAACAACCCTTGCCCTGCACCTGCATAAAAATGGGTACAGGGTTACGCTCTGGGAGTTCTTCCCCGAATACGCGGATGTCCTGCGTAAAAAAAGGGAGAACGTCAGGTTCGTGCCGGGCTTCAGGATCCCGGAAGACATACTTATAACTTCGGATATTGAAACCGCTATTGATGGCGCGGAACTGCTCGTGCTCGCGGTGCCGTCGCATATAATAAGAAGCCTGTGCAGGAAGCTGAAACCGCTTGATCTGAAAGGGAAAATACTTGTAAGTGTTGCCAAGGGCATAGAGAACAAGACCCTGATGAGGATGTCAGAGGTCATAGCAGAGGAGCTTCCCGGCTCGCGGAATGACGTCGTTATACTATCAGGGCCCAGCCACGCGGAAGAAGTGGTGCGCGGCATTCCGACAGCCATTGTTGCCGCAAGCAAAGACATAAGAAAGGCAAGGATTGTTCAGAAGGTCTTTTTGGGCCCTAACCTGCGCGTTTACACAAATACGGATGTTGCCGGGGTTGAGCTGGGAGGCGCGCTTAAAAACATCATCGCGATTGCCTGCGGTATAAGCGACGGCCTGGGGTTCGGGGACAACACAAAGGCCGCATTGATGACGCGCGGCATGCACGAGATCTCCCGCCTTGGCATAGCAATGGGTTCAAAGCCCGGGACCTTCGCCGGGCTCACCGGGATCGGGGACCTGATAACTACCTGCATCAGCAGGCACAGCAGGAACCGCAATTACGGCGAGATGCTGGGGAAGGGGCTTACCCCCGCAAAAGCGCTTTCCCGGATGGTTATGGTTGTTGAGGGAATACGCACAACAGAATCGGCATACCAGCTTTCAAAGAAACACAGGATCGAAATGCCCATAACAGAACAGGTCTATGCCGTGCTTTTCAGAGGAAGAAAGGCCCGCTCGGTTGCCGGCGCGCTTATGATGCGGAACGCCAAGCCCGAACATTGAAAAAATGATGGCAGCGATTTAAGAAGACGATGACAGCGATGTAAATTATTTTTTAAATTGTCTTTATCGCCGAAATCTCATTTATAATCACTGCAATCATCTTCTGATAATCACCGTAATCATCAGTTAGAAATCACTGTAATCAAGGAAGTAAAAATGACAAGGAAAGAAATAATAGCAAAGGTTATGGAGACGGGGCTCACGCATAACGCTGCCAAAGCCGCGGTGGATACGTTCCTTGCCGGGATAGCGAACGCCATGGGAGGCGGGGATTACGTGAAACTCTCGGGCTTCGGGACGTTCTACATAAAGAATAAAAAGGCGCGCAGGGGGATGAACCCGAAAACCGGGGAAAGGATACAGGTGCAGGCGAAAAAATATCCCGCGTTCCGCGCCAGCCCGGAGCTCCGTTTGTTAATAAATGAATGATTACGGTGATATTTAAATAATCACTGTAATCTATTTTACAATCACTGTAATCATACAAAGAGGTTAATATGGAAGAACTAAAATTGTTTTACACGATCGCCGAGGTGAGCAAACTCACCGGGATAAAATCCTACATACTGCGTTACTGGGAATCCGAGTTCAAGCATTTGCAGCCGGAAAGGGAGAAGGGAAGGCGCCGTTACAGGAATGAAGACGTAAAGATGGTCCTGTGCATAAAGAAACTCCTTTACGATGAAGGCTACACCATTGCGGGCGCAAGATCAAAGCTCAGGAAGGAACTGAAGCTTGAACCCGAGCCTAAACCGGTTAACCCAAGGGAAAACGGATATAAAGAGACCATTAATAAACTGAAAAACCAGCTGGAAGCTCTGCGTGAGATCGTAAGGAAAAAAGAGTAAAAAAAAGGGGACAGGCGAAGAAGCTCAGTAATTAGGCAAAGTCCTATGCTTTCGTAGGGCAAACCTTTAGGTTTGCAAAACATATCAGCGGTGAATAAATGAATTAATTTACGCAAGGCTAAAGCCTTGCCCTACGATAATCCAAAAGCTGCCAAATTAATGAGTTGACGCACCGGTCCCCTTTTTCTAAACAGGTGAAAAGATGATCATAGATTACCACATACATACGGATCTGTGCGGGCACGCGGAAGGCGAAATGGAGGAATACGTGCGGTCCGCGGTCGCGAAAAAGATGGACGAGATCGGGTTTTCAGACCATTTCCCGCTCTTCCATGTTGTTGCGCCTGATCTGAGCATGAGCTTCGACGACCTGCCTGCCTATATTAATAAGGTAAGGGAACTGTGGAACTCGTATAAGAAAAAGATCAGGATAAAACTCGGTATAGAGGTTGAATACACAGCCGAGATCGAAAAGCAAACCAGGGAACTGCTGAAAGGATACAGCTTTGATTACATCATCGGCTCTACGCATTTCATAGGTAAATGGGTTTTCGACCATCCTGACCATAAGGACGAGTGGGAAAAAAGGGATGTATACCGGGTCTACGAAGAATATTTCGACCAGCTGTGCAGGATGGTAAGCTCCGGTCTTTTTGACATCGTGGGCCACGCGGACCTTGTAAAGAAGTTCGGGTACAAGCCAAAGCAGAAATTGACAGCCCTGTATGAAAAGCTTGCAGGGCTGGTTAAAAAGCAGGATATGTGCGTGGAGATCAATACTTCGGGCCTGCGCAGGCCTGTTAAGGAAATTTACCCGGCAGAGGAACTGCTGAAGATCTGTTTTGAAAAAGGCATTCCGGTGACCCTGGGCTCGGACGCGCACGCCCCGGGAGATGTGGCAAGGGACTTTGATAAAGCCTTAGCGTTGATCAGGAGAGTGGGCTACAGGAAGATCGCCGTCTTCTCCGCGCGCAAGCGCCGTCTTGTTCGCCTATAAAGAGAGTTTACACAGTTTACATAGTTTGCAAGTTTACAGAGTCAAATCTCGGAGAATTACTGCTTAATCGAAGGGTCTCCGAAACGGTGATAATCTATTCAGCGGTTAATCAAAGCAGTTTACAAAGTTTACACAGGTTATCCCAAAGGGATCCCTTTGGGACAAGTTTACAAAGCTTAATTTTTAACTATGCAAACTCTGTAAACTATATAAACTCTGTAAACTTTTTATAAGGTTTAAACGATGTTATTCGAACGGCAGATCTCAATACAGTCGAGGGTTGCGTACCGTTACGATTCGCTTGCGGGGCTCATATTCGGGTTCTTCAGCGGAATGGTCCTTTCTTTTGTCCCTGTCGTTGCCAGAAGGCTGGGAGCAAGCGCGGGTCAGATGGCGCTTATTTCCAGCTCTTTTGCTTTCGGCCTGCTGCTGATGTTCCTCTGGACCTACCTGAGCATACTCGGCAGGAAGATGCAATTTTTCTACTGGCCGAACATGGTTGCCCGTTCTCTCTTTTTCCTGACCCCCCTTGTTTACAAGCCCGGTTTGCTTGTCACTATAGTAATACTCTATAACCTGCTGGGTTCAATGGTGGGCACGGCATACGGCGCCATAATGAAAGAGATATATCCGGAGGATGAAAGGGCGAGGACCATGGGCTACTCAAGGGTTGTGACGAACCTTGCGGCGCTGGTTGCCGCCTTCCTGGGCGGATGGCTCATGGATATGTGGGGCCCTTACAGCTTTAAGATAGTTTTTCCGATCGGCGCGGCCCTGGGCCTGATCTCTCTCAATACGTTCAAGCGCATACCTCTGAAAGAAGAAGTAAAAGACAGGCAGCCGCTGCCAATGCGCGCGATGCTCAAAAACTGGTTTTCCGACAAGGGCATATGGAAGATGGGGGGCATTATTTCCGTTGCCGGGTTCGGGAACCTGCTCCTGGGGCCGCTTGCTCCCATATTTCTGGTTGACAAGCTGAAAGTTTCGCTTTCGTTCGTCGGGATCATGAGCGCTGCATCCTCCGTGGCAATAATCGTATCGTATTATTTCTGGGGCAAGTTCATCGACCGCAAAGGGCCGATGCTCTGCCTGCGCGCCTCGTTCCTGCTGATATCGCTGCCCCCGCTGCTGTACCTTGTCGGGGAGAAATGGTCCGTGCTTCTTGCCGCGGTTTTTTCCTCGTTTGCCGCGGCCGGGTGGGATCTCTCGTGGTTCAAATATGTCTGCATGAGGGCGGATTCAAGCGAGAAGGTCCAGATCGATACCGGAATTTACAATAATCTTATGGGAATAAGGGGAGTTATCGCCCCCTTTGTCGCGGTCTGGCTGATGAAATCACTGGGTTTGAATACCGCTTTCTTTATCGCGTTCCTGATAGTGATATCAGGTTTCGCGCTTTCCTGGGTGTTTGAGAAAAGCCTTATCCCCCAGCGCGTCATAAGTTGACTTGACATTTATTCTAATAACTGATATACTGTTTTAATATAGTAATAGTTATGAATGCTGAATTATGAATCAACGGCAAGGTGTCCCTTCGGGACAATTTAAATATATTCCTTCATTCATAATTCATAACTCATAATTCATAATTGTCTTTTGCACTAATTAATACAGGGGGTTACGCATGGGAATGTTCGTGGGATGGGGAAGGAAGGCAAGGGTTGCATACGGTTTTAACGAGGTCGCGCTTGTTCCCGGCAAGGTGACCGTGGATCCGAACGAGGTTGACGCTTCCTGGAGCATAGGGAATTTTAAATTCAGGGTTCCGATAATCGCTTCAGCCATGGACGGCGTTGTGGACGTGAAGTTCGCGGTGGCTATGAGCAAACTCGGCGGGCTCGGAGTGCTTAACCTTGAGGGCATCCAGACCCGGTATGACGAGCCGCAGGAGATAATAGACAGGATAGTCGCCGCGACCCCGGAAGAGGCAACAAGGATAATCCAGGGCCTTTACACCCAGCCCATCAAGAAAGAATTAATAACAAAGCGCATAAAAGAGATAAAGGCGAAGGGCGGCATAGCGGCTGTTTCAAGCATCCCGCAGAACGCCGATGAGTTCGGCAGGCTGAGCAAAGCGGCAGGAGCGGATATTTTCGCGGTGCAGTCAACGGTCATTACCACCAAATACATTTCAAGGGCCGTAAAGGCGCTTGACCTTAAAAAGCTGGTGAAGAATATGAAGCCCATCCCGGTCATTGCCGGAAACTGCGTGACATACGAGGTCGGGCTTGAGCTTATGGGCACCGGGATTGACGGCGTGCTGGTGGGCGTGGGCCCGGGCTCAGCCTGCACCACGCGCAGCGTTCTGGGCGTCGGCGTTCCGCAGATAACCGCGACATCGGACGTTGCCGCGGCAAGGGATTTTTATTACAGGGAAAAAAGGAAATACGTTTCTGTCATAACGGACGGCGGCATGACAACGAGCGGGGATATCTGCAAGGCGTTCGCCAGCGGCGCTGACGCCGTAATGATTGGCGGCGCGCTTGCGCGGGCTGAGGAAGCTCCGGGAAAGGGTTTCCACTGGGGAATGGCTATGCCAAACCGGGACCTTCCGCGCGGAACAAGGGTGAAAGTGGGAGTGATTGGAGGGCTGAAGGAGATACTGCTTGGCCCTTCCTCTTTCGACGACGCCACGCAGAACCTTTTCGGAGCGCTGCGCAACTGCATGGGCGTGTGCGGGGCGAAAAACGTGCAGGAAATGCAGTTGACCGAGATAATAATAGCCGGTTCGATAACAAGCGAAGGGAAGGCGTGGCAGCGTGAACAAAAGGTCGGGATGGGCAAGTAGTTTCCTAAATACATTGCAAAAGTCAAATTGTAAATTGTAAATTTCAAATTGAGAGAACAGAGAAAATATAGATATTTAACAAAAAGCTGTTTTGCAAAAGTCAAATTGTAAATTGTAAATTTCAAATTGAGAGAACAGAGAAAATATAGATATTTAACAAAAAGCTGTTTTGCAAAAGTCAAATTGTAAATTGTAAATTGCAAATTGAAAGATAAGACCACATTGAAAGGTATAATATGCAGAGTGAAGCCGATGCTTTGGCGCAGCGATTGCTCAATTATGCAGCAGAAATTATTAGAGTTATAACAAAAGCCAGAAAGGCCATAGTTGCAGGATATGTATATAATCAATTGATTAGAGCTGCTACTTCAGCAGGTGCAAATTACGAAGAAGCCTGCGGGGCTGAGAGTAGGGCAGATTTCATACACAAGATGCAATTGGTGTTAAAGGAACTGAAGGAATCAAATTATTGGTTGAAACTGATAATTCGAGCTGAACTTATACCAGGTTCTGAAATAGAGAAACTATTAGAAGAAGCAAAGGAATTAAGCAGGATATTTGCTAAAGCAGTATTGACCGCGAAGAGTAATATAAAATGACCTTTACTTTTGTTCCGAAGGAATCCCTTTGGGACATTTTGCAATTTACAATTTGAAATTTGAAATTCTTTGGAGGTGTACCATGATAGCACGCTACACTTTACCCGACATGGGCGCGATCTGGGAAGAGAAAAACAGGTACAGAACCTGGCTGGACATCGAGCTCCTTGCCTGTGAGGCAAACGCCAAACTGGGCAAGATCCCCGCGTCCGCGATCCCTAAAATAAGGAAGCGCGCCAAGGTGAACCTTGGAAGGATACACAAGCTTGACGAAATTACCAACCACGAGGTTGTCGCTTTCGTCCGCTCCCTTGCCGAACAGGCCGGCAAAGAGGGCAAATATATACACCTCGGCCTTACGTCATCCGATATAATGGACACGGGATTTTTCCTGCAGGTAAGGCAGTCCGCGGAGATCATTGTAAAGGACATGGAAGGCCTGGTCAGGATATTGAAGGCGAAGGCAAAGCAGTACAAAAATACCGTGATGATGGGCCGCACGCATAACGTTCACGCCCAGCCGATCACCTTCGGGCTGAAACTCGCCATATGGTACACGGAGATGCAGCGCAACCTGCAAAGGGTCAGGGATGCGGCAGAGCAGATAAACTGCGGCAAGATCTCCGGGGCTGTCGGCACATACGCGGAGGTTGAGCCTTTCGTGGAGCAGTACGTGTGCGGGAAGCTTGGGCTGAAGCCTGCTCCGGTCTCAAACCAGATCATCCAGCGGGACAGGCTCGCGCATTTCCTCTCGGCGCTTGCCATAACCGCAAGCTCTCTTGACAAATTCTGCCAGGAGATAAGGAATCTGCAGCACACGGAAATACTTGAGGTTGAGGAATATTTCAGCCCAACGCAGAAGGGCTCTTCCGCCATGCCCCACAAGCGTAATCCCGTGATCGCGGAAAGGATATCAGGCCTCAGCCGCGTCATCAGGGCGAACGCCCTCGCTGGTTTTGAGAACATGCCGCTGTGGCACGAAAGGGATATTTCGCATTCCTCTGCCGAACGGGTGATAGTGCCGGATTCCTGCATACTTGCGGACTACATCCTGCGCAAATTCACAGGCCTGGTCGAAAAAATGAACGTGTATGCCGGAAGGATGAAGGAGAATTTCAGTGCCAGCCGCAACCTTATCTTTTCCCAGCGGGTGCTCGTAAGGCTCGTTGAAAAGGGGATGGACTCAAAAGCCGCGTATGACCTTGTGCAGAAGAACGCGATGAAGACCTGGAAGGATGAAACTGATTTTAAAGAAGAAATAAAGAAAGATCTGGCGGTAACAAAAATCCTTTCGGGCAAAGAGATTGAAGGATGTTTCAACCTCTCGCACTTCCTGCGCCACATCCCCAGAATATTCCGCCGTCTTGGAATTTAAATACAGTCACGCGTCATGAGTCATGTGTCATGAGTTTATATTTGATAAACGGATTAATGGCCTAAAGGTTAAAATTCGTGGAAATTCGTGTTAATTCGTGGTTAAATTTTTTTATGGTTTCGTGGTAAGGTATATATGCTGGAAACTAAAACAAGAAGATCTGAGAAGCTGCGCGGCTGGTGCGAGGACCTGAAAGTTTCAGTGGAGAAAGAAGCCGCTGAATACAGGGAAAGGTCTGTGCTTGCCGCGGAATCCTTCAGGCAGACCGAAGGGGAAGGATCGCGCTGCCTTAGGGTAGCCAAGGCCACCGCCCATATTTTTAAGAACATGCCCCTCAGGATAAGAAAAGGCGAGATACTCGCAGGCTGGCACCCTAATTCACATCCGGATGACGGAACGGGCCTGAAAAAAATACAGGAAGCTGAGAAGTATCTGGGAGCGCAGAATTACTGGGTTTCAGCTTCAGAGGGCCACATGGCCCCTGATTATCCGTCGATCCTCGGAACAGGCCTTGATAAAATAAAAGAGCGGATCATTGGGCTTGAGAAATCGGTTAGTCCGGGTCCGGGTAAGGATTTTTATAAGTCAGCCCTTATATCTATTAAGGCATTCCAGGAATTTATCCTCAGGTACGCTGAACTCGCTGCAAAGATGGAAGAAGAAGAAACCGACTCGGACTGGAAGGAGGAGCTGGGCAGGATCAGGGACATATGCAGGCGGATATCCTCAGAGCCCGCAAGAAATTTCAGGGAAGCCGTCCAGCTTTCCTGGTTTGTTTTCCTGGGCGTGGCCCTGGAGAACGGTAACCACCATGCCTGTTTCAATCCCGGCCATATCGACCGGTATCTCCTGCCTTATTACATGGCTGAAAAAGCTTCAGGGGAACTTGACGATGCGGAGGCTGACGCTTTTTTAGACCAGCTCTTCATAAAGTGTAACGAGTTTTTAGGGCCAAGCATGTCGGCTGTGATAGTCGGCATCGCGGGCAGGAACCCGGACGGGACAGACGCGGCCAGCGAGCTTTCGTTCAAAAGCCTCGAATCGTCTGACAGGGTCAGGATGTATTACCCGGGCATTGACATAATGTGGCACGAAGGCATAAGCGAAGATTTCATGAAAGCCGCGTTCAGGCTCCTGAAAAACGGCATGGGCCAGCCCTCGTTCTTTAACTTTGACCTGATAGCAAAAGGCCTGAAGCGCTACAATATACCTTTTGAGCACGCTGTTGACTACCTTCCCAGCACCTGCACGGAAGCTTCGATACAGGGCAGGACAAACCCCTGGGTTGCCTGGCCTTACGTCAATATACCGATGTCGCTTCTGCACGCGATGTTTGACGGGTGCAATCCGGCGACAGGCAAACAGGAAGGCCCTAAGACGGGAATGCCGCGGAATTACGAAGAGCTGAAAAAAGCTTTCATGGAACAGATCGAGCGCCTGGCAGGGAACGCTGTCTCCCAGGGCGTGAATGACCAGAAGAACGAATCATTATACCGGCCGTTCCCCCTGCTTTCGTGTTTTGTCCAGGACTGCCTTAAGAACGCGAAGGACATATCAAACGGCGGGGCGACCTACAATTTTCTCCAGCCCGAGGCTGTGGGGATCTCGAACGCGGTTGACAGCCTTGCCGCGATAAAAACGCTTACCGGGGACAACCGCTTCACGCTTGATGATTTCCGCTCAGCGATAAAAGGCAATTTTGAGGGATGCGGCGAGCTGGAGCGAGCCGTCCTTTTTGACTGCCCGAAATACGGCAACAATACTGGGTGGGTGAACGATCTTTTTGCCGAAGTTGCCGGTAAGTGGTGTTCTTCGATAGAAGGGTCCGGGAATTTCCTGAACGGCCCGGTTTTTCCCGGGTTCCTTGGCTGGACTGTCTGGATACAGATGGGAAGGGAAACGCCTGCCACTCCCGACGGGCGAAAAGCGGGCGTCCCGCTTGCCAACTCGATCGGCCCCTGCACCGGCGTGAAACTGCAGGGCATACTGTCAATGCTGCTTTCATCCCTGGAATTCGACCAGTCAAGAGGGCTTGGAGGCACGGTTTTTAACCTGCGTTTTTCCTCAGGTTCTCTCGAAAACGACAAAGGCATTGAAAGTATGAAGGACGTTATTGAAACGGCTTTCCGAAAAGGGCTTTATCAGGTGCAGATAAACATTACCGGCACCGATGTCCTGAAGGACGCGCAGGAGCACCCGGAGAATTTTCAGAACCTTCTCATACGCATAGGAGGGTACCTTGTTCCTTTCACGCTCCTGCCCAGGGACGCTCAGGACGAGGTTGTTGCCAGGGCAGAGATGGGCTTATGAAAGGTCCGGTTAAAGGCATTATTTTCGCGGTTGACGAAACCGCTTCTCATGACGGGCCGGGCCTGCGCATGAACGTTTACCTTAAAGGCTGCCCGCTGAGGTGCGCATGGTGCCACAGCCCGGAATCTATTTCTCCTGAGCCTGAAGTTGTGTGGTATTCCGCGAAATGCAAGAAGTGCAATGAATGTTCAAAAGCCTGTCCGGATAAAATAATATCCTTTGGCAGGATCGACCCTGAATTAAGGAATAAATGCAAAAAATGCCGCCGAATGTGCCTCCGGGCATGCATGAACGGCGCTCTTGAAGTAAAAGGGAAGGAAACAACCGCGCTTGAGATAGCAGAATACGCAGAAAAGCTGGCTCCTTTTTTCCGAAGGTCCGGCGGGGGCATAACGATCACGGGCGGGGAACCTGCCTTTCAGATGGATTTTACGGTTGAAGTTTTGAAGCTGTGCAGGTCAAAAGGCATGCATACAGCGGTGGAAACCAGCGGTTACGCTCAGTGGAAAGTTTTTGAGAAGATCGCCGAAGTTACGGACCTGTTTTTATTCGACATAAAGCATCCTGATGACAAGCTGCACCGCGCTTATACCGGCGTATCCAACAGCCTGATATTCGGGAACCTTGCCAGGCTCATAAAGAAAGGTGCAAACGTTGTAGTGCGTTTACCCCTGATACCCGGGTACAATGATTCCCTTCAGACGGTCAGAGAAACTGCAGGCAGGATAAAGGAAACAGGCGTAATAAAAGTTTCTTTGCTTCCGTTCAACCCCGCGTCCGCAGGCAAGTATTCCTGGCTTAATATCGAATATCCGCTTTCCGGCGCCAAACCCCAGCCCGTTGAATACATAAAAGAACTTGAAACGATAGCAGTCAACGCAGGTTTAGAAGTCGTGCATTATGGCTAAGAATTGTTAGATTGTCATTGCGAGTCCGAAGGACGCGGCAATCTCAGTGATTACGCGTAGGTCCGACGATTCTGTCGGACTCCGCATCCCCGATGTAACATCGGGGCATCGGAGGCAAGCCTTTTCGTAGACCCCCGCCAAACTAACTGGCGGGCAAGCTGCCAATTTTTAAGGTGGGAGGCTTGCGTCCTTTAAGGAGTAGAGGCTTTTCGAAGACCTCGACCACGAAGCGGGCGGGAGCCTCGTAATATTGTAGGTAGCCGCAACCTTCAGGTTGCGTGATTTGTCCGCCCCGATGTCCATCGGGGCGGGAGCCCCAAATCCTTGACAACAGAGTATAATGGGCGCTGCCAGGGCTGTCCCAATGGCTTCTGTGGGGCTTCCTGCTTAGGAAAGGACAAGTATTGAGGCTTGAAAACAGGGCTAAACCTGGCAAGCAGGCAAAGGAGCCTGGAACGGACAAAAGCCTGAAAAATAGGGAAAATAGGGGTTTTTATTGATCACAGTACTGGTCACAGTAGGCTAAGAGTGAAAGTAAAAAAATGAGGGCCTGGAATAATACTTGTATCATAAGGGGAAAAAAGAGAATTTGCAAAGAGATAGGACATGGCACTGGTTTATGAGAACAGGGGCTATAATTAGGGAAAATGACATAAAAAATAGGGTAGAAAAGAGAGCTGGGACGGTGCCAGAAAGGTTTAAATTGGATGAAAAGCATTACAATACTATTTTTTCCTGTGCGGAAATAATCAAAAGGTCACATTGGGAACAATCAAAGTGTCACATAGCCGGGGGAAAATTATTTAGGCTGGCTGGTTTAAAAATCAGGTAATAATCACCCTCTCCTTTATCCT
>Ga0210056_1002207_pt1 | contig 16568 bp, 13 predicted proteins | sample CryGeyCG2014_080_2_FD_183965 | JGI IMG/M metagenome (GOLD analysis project Ga0210056, IMG submission 183965) | Groundwater microbial communities from aquifer - Crystal Geyser CG07_land_8/20/14_0.80 (SPAdes) (version 2) | ecosystem: Environmental > Aquatic > Deep subsurface > Groundwater | place... | reverse complement strand
GAAAGGTAGCGAATACCTTTAGACGAGTGGTTATCGGAAAGCCGTGTGAGGGAAAACCTCACGCACGGTTTGATGAGGGGGCGGTGGAAACACAATTCGGCTGTGCGCCACTGCTCTACTCTACTAAACGCTTTATGTTTTAATCTGTGTAATCTAAAATTAATCTGTGTAATCAGGTATAATCCATAATTATACCTGAAGATTATACCAGGGAATATACCATAATGCCCTAAAACTAGCTTTGGAAGAGGCAGATCTAAAATACCAGACAGAGAAGGGATTTACAGTCTTCTTTCAAGATAAAAGAGTAGGTTCTCTTAAGCTGGATTTAATTGTGGAAGGCAAAGTTATTATTGAAGTTAAGGCGTTAACCGGTAATATTCCGGATGTATTTAAGTACCAGCTACTTTCTTATTTAAGAGTGTCTAATTTACATGTAGGTTTATTAGTTAACTTCGGTAACAAGAGCTGTCAGATTAAACGCTTTATGTTTTAATCTGTGTAATCTAAAATTAATCTGTGTAATCAGGTATAATCCATAATTATACCTGAAGATTATACCAGGAGCTCAAGAAGTGAAAAAATGTCCGTATTGCGCGGAAGAAATACAGGAAGATGCTATAAAGTGTAGGTTTTGCGGCGAATTCTTAAAGAAGAAGAAAAAATGGCTCAATTGTCTCTTAGGGTGCTTGATTAGCGTAGTGGTTTTTATTGTTCTGATTAACCTTTTTGTGTTCTTTATTTTTATTGTCTTTAGGGCGTTCGTTTACAGATTTTTCTATCAACCGGAGCATTACTACTCTCCGATTATTTCCGGATATGGGGTTGAAGGCATATACCGAGACATCGTTGAAGGAATCAGGTTATTCTTAGGGAGGTTTATACTTTAGATGGAGAATGTCTTACCGGATAAAACAGGGCACTTTGCGGAGTTTGGCGGGAGGTTTGTGCCGGAGACGCTTATATTCGCCTTGGATGAGTTAGAGGCGGAATATAAAAAGGCAATGCGGGATAAGAAATTTACCGCTGAGCTAGATTATTATCTTAAGAATTACGCCGGTAGGCCTACGCCTCTTTACCTTGCCAAAAACTTAAGCAAATATTTAGGCCTAAGGAAGGTATATTTAAAAAGAGAAGACCTTTTGCATACAGGCGCGCACAAGATAAATAATACTTTAGGCCAGGCCCTCTTGGCCTTAAGGATGAAAAAGCCGCGTGTAATCGCTGAGACCGGCGCGGGCCAGCATGGGGTTGCCACTGCTACCGTCGCCGCGCTTTTCGGATTAAAATGCGATATCTATATGGGCGAAGAGGACATGAAAAGGCAGGAGCCCAATGTTTTCCGGATGAGGCTTTTAGGCGCTAGGGTAATTCCGGTTAAAACCGGCTCTCGGACATTAAAAGAGGCCGTGACAGAGGCCTTGCGTGATTGGGTTACTAATGTATCTGATACCTACTATATCATCGGGTCTGTTGTAGGGCCGCATCCCTATCCTATGATGGTAAGGGATTTTCAGTCTGTAATCGGGAAAGAAACTAAACTTCAACTTAAGGCTAAGGGAATCATCCTGCCTGATTATTTAGTTGCCTGCGTTGGAGGCGGAAGCAACTCTATGGGTTTATTTCATCCATTTTTTAAGGACAGAAAAGTAAAATTTATCGGAGTTGAGGCAGCAGGGAGGGGTTTGTCTTCGGGTGAGCATGCCGCAACTCTTGTAAAAGGCGATATCGGAGTATTGCATGGTTCAAAGTCAGGATTGTTAGAAGACAAATTTGGGCAGGTTAATCTCACGCATTCTATTTCCGCGGGGTTAGATTATCCCGGAGTAGGGCCGGAGCACGCCTATTATAAAAAAATAGGCCGCGCCAAATATTTTGCGGTTAGCGATAAAGAGGCCCTGGCAGGATTTGAATTACTCTCTAAATTAGAAGGTATAATTCCGGCGTTAGAGCCTGCTCATGCAGTCGCCTACTTAAAGAAAATGGCTAATAAGATAAATAAAGACTCTATTGTTGTTGTTTGTTTATCCGGCAGGGGAGATAAAGATTTAGGTATTGTTACCCAGAAACTAAAAATATGAACCCCGCACCTTCTAAAAATTCAATATGTTAGGAGTATGGAATATTCAGATATTAAAAGGCGTAGAGGATTAAAACGAATGAATAACAAAGAAGGTGCGGGGTGAATCCTGTTACAAACTATTGTGTAACGGGGAAAAATTTGGAGGTTTGTAACGGGATGAACCGTATAGAAAAGAAGTTTAAGGAGTTAAAGAAAGTTAGGCAGAAGGCGTTTATTGCCTTTATTACTGCCGGTTATCCTAATTTAAGTATTACTGAGAAGTTAATTAGGAAATTTGATAAATCCGGGGTAGATATCATAGAATTAGGCGTGCCCTTTTCTGATCCTATGGCTGATGGGCCGGTAATTCAGGAAGCTTCCCAGTGGGCGTTAAAGAAGAATACCCGTCTTATTGATGTACTGAATTTAGTAAAAAAATTGCGAAAAAATATAACCTGCCCGATACTTCTTATGACTTATTACAATCCTATATTCTGTTTTGGCGATGATAAATTTATTAAAAGGGCGGTGCAATCCGGCGTGGATGGGGTGATTATACCTGATCTCCCCCCTGATGAAGGAAGGGATTTTATCCGCAAGGCTAATAAATCCGGTTTAACGAATATATGTTTTGTTTCTCCTACTACTAATATTAAGCGGATAAAGTTTATCTCTTTGGCAGCAAAGGGTTTTATTTATTATGTCTCTTTAACCGGGGTTACCGGGATGCGTAAAACCCTCGCCTCTAATCTGAGGCAGAATATCAAAACAATTAAGCGATATACGGATAAGCCCGTATGCGTTGGTTTTGGCGTATCTAACCGGATTCAGGTAAAAGAGGTTGGAAAAATAGCTGACGGCGTTATTGTAGGCAGCGCTATCGTAGGCAAGATAAAAGAAAATATTAATAATCCCTGCTTAATTAAAAGGGTAGGTAGATTTGTCCAAGGATTAAAAAGAAGATGAGCCCCGTATATAATAAAATTATATTAGATAACGGATTGAAGATTATCGCGCATCGCATGCCTCGGATGCAGTCATTATCTTTAGGTATTTGGATTAAGGCGGGGGGCAGGTATGAGAATAGCGCAAATAAAGGCGCAGCGCATTTCTTAGAGCATCTTCTTTTTAAGGGGACTAAAAAATATTCCTGCCGGCAGCTTAAAGAATCTATTGAGGGCATAGGGGGTTCGCTTAACGGCTTTACCTCGGAAGAGCTGACCTGCTATCTGGTCAAGATACCCGCTATTTATTCAGCTAGGGCGCTTAATCTCCTCTCGGATATGGTAATTAATCCTACTTTGCCCCCGCTTGAAATAAAGAAAGAGAAGGCCGTAATCTTGGAAGAGCTTAAGATGTACCAGGATCTCCCGCAAAGTTATGTATATGAACTTTTGGATGAACTTTTATGGCCTAAGCAGCCCTTAGGTTTGCCTATTATAGGTACGATTGATTCAATCAACCGGATTGGTAGGAAAGGCCTCGCCTTATTTAAAGAGGAGTATTATACCGCATCCAATATGGTGATTAGCGCAGCCGGAGAGTTGGACGTTAGAAAATTGGAAGATGCGGTAGCTAAAATCTTTTCCCGTCTGCCGAAGAAGGGCGATAATATTTTTCTTAAAGTAAAAGAGGCGCAGGATGGCATTAGGCTTAAGGTATTCTATAAGGATACCGAGCAGACGCATATGGCTTTAGGTTTTAGGGGTTTTAAACGTGATCATCCCCTAAGGCATGCCTTGGAGTTATTGCATATTATATTGGGCGCAAATATGTCTAGCCGGCTTTTTAATGAGCTAAGGGAGAAAAGAGGATTAGCTTATGAAATCGGGACAATGGTTAGGCGTTTTTATGACACCGGCGCTTTCTTAGTGCACGTCGGCATTGATAACCGCAAGGTGTATAATGCCATACCTTTAATCTTAAAAGAGCTTAATAAAACTAAGGATAATTTGGTTAGTAATGATGAGTTCAAAAGGGCAAAAGAATTTTATATAGGGCAATTGAAATTAGGGCTTGAAGATACTATGGAGCACATGCTTTGGATAGGGGAGACTACTGCTACCTTAGACAGGACCTATTCTTTAAATGAAATCATTACTGAAGTTAATTCTGTGAAAAGAGATGATATCCGTCAGGTTGCCCGGTATCTTTTTAAGGAAAGCAATCTTAATCTAAGTTTGATCGGCCCCCTCAAAGGTGCTGAGGCTAAGATACGCAAACAGCTTGTTTTATTGGTGGCTCAGTAATGTTAACGATGGAGAATATATTAGTAGTAATATTATTCATAATTTTGGCGGTAGTTTCATTTTTCTTATCCGCGTCCGAAACATCGGTTATCGCCCTAAGTAAGATACGGTTGCGTCATATGGTTTCCCAAGGGGTTAAAAGGGCGCAGAGTGTCCAAAACCTATTAACAAAAATGGATAAGTTTATTGCCGCCATATTGATAGGCAACAATTTTGTAAATATTGCTATGTCTGCGATTGTAACCGCATTATGCATACCTGCATTCGGATTTAATTGGGGCGCCATTATAGCGACTTTTATCACAGCATTCTTTGTTCTTGTCTTCTGCGAAATTACTCCTAAGATGCTTGCTACAAAGCATACCGAGAAGATTGCGCTTTTAATCGCCCCTGTTATGGAGAAATTTGTAAAGGCATTTAATCCTCTCTCTCGTTTTTTTATCGGGATTAGTAATTTTTTGCTTAAGATATTCAAGATTGGCCCGATTAAACGCTCGCCTTTGATAACCGAGGAAGAGCTTAAGCTTATGATTGAGGTGGGTAAAGAAGAAGGCGTATTAAGCGACGAAGAGAGAAAGATGCTTCACCGCATCTTTGAGTTTGGAGATACCAAGGTTAAAGATGTAATGGTTCCTATAGATAAGATGACTGTGGTCAATATAAACTCTAATTCCGAGGACCTTCTAAATATGTTTGTAGAGGAGGGGCATTCCCGGATTCCGGTATATAACGGGACTATTGATAATATTGCCGGGGTGATTTATGCCCGCGACCTGCTTTATATATTAAGGGATAAGGGATTATTTTTACTTCAGGATCTTATACATAAAATCTATTATGTCCCGGAGGCTACGCGTGTAAATGAGCTATTGCGTAAATTTCAGGCAGATAGGATTCAAATTGCTATAGTAGTGGATGCGCATCAGAAGACGTTGGGCCTATTGACTCTTGAAGATTTGATTGAGGAGATTGTCGGTGAGATAGAAGAAGAGTACCCCGCCCCTGCATCAGGGGCGGGGTATAAATAAAAATTGACCTTTGTTTTTTTTAATATATAATAAGTGAAGTCAGACCGAACTATCCCGGCAGCAAAACGCTTGGAAAATTTGTTCCAAATTTTCTTGCAGCTGGCGGGCTCATTAAAGGAGGAAGAGAAATGGCAGAAATAGGTTATTGCGTGAAATGCAAAAGTAAAAAAGAGATGAAGGATGAGCAGAAGGTAACTATGAAGAATGGCCGTTCGGCCGTAAAGGGAAAGTGCGTTTCTTGCGGGACAGGCATGTATAAGATTTTAGGGAATAAATGAGATTGCTGAAAAAAATCCCAAAATAAACAGCAATCTCTGATTAAAAGATTAAAACCAGATTACACAGATTAAATCTCCAACGAGACAATCTGTGTAATCTTTCTAAAATCTGTGTAATCAGAGGTCGCTGGTGTAGTTTTTAGTAATTTTTCAGCGACCTCAATAAAAAAGAGGCAGGTTCAAAATAGAAACAAAAAATTTAGCTCAAACGATTGCAATAGCTGCTAAGTCGAAAAAAGCGCAGAAGGTGGTAATTTTAGATATGCGTAATGTTGCCACTTTCTGCGATTATTTTGTTATAGCGAGCGCGACTTCCTTGCGCCATGTAAATGCTATCGCTTCTGGTATTGAAGAGGGTTTGATTAAGAATAAGATAAAGCCTCTTTTTAAACTTCCCTCAAATGACGCCTCAGGCTGGGTAGCCCTTGATTTTGTTTCAGTGATTGCGCATATATTCTATAAGCCGATACGCGAATTTTATGAACTTGAGCGGCTCTGGTCTGACGCAAAGAGGATAAGAGTAACCAGCAAGAAACTAAAGTAGCTCTCTTTTATATCCCTCCCCGAAAATCCTTTAAGTTATATGCAAGAAAACATCCAAGAAAAGATAATTCAGTTGATAAGAGAGTCATTAAAAGGGCTGGGGATAGATAATACCTTACCCGAAGATTTACGCTTAGATTTTCCCCAAGACTCCCGATTCGGAGACCTCTCTACAAATATCGCCATGCGTTCAAGCAAGCTGCTCAAGAAACCTCCGCGTGAGGCAGCGCTTAATCTTACAGCTCTCATTAATTCCGGATTGAAGGAGTCTTGTTTAAAAGACTATATTAAAGAAGTGAAGGTTGAAGGCGCGGGTTTTATAAACTTTTACTTTAGCGATAAATATCTCTATAGAGAGTTGCAGGCAATATTAAAAGGGGGGAAAGAGGCATTGCGTTTGGACAAGGGGCAGGGTAAGCCTGTATTAATTGAATTTGTCAGCGCAAATCCTACGGGTTCTCTTTCAGTTGCTCACGGCCGGCAGGCAGCGGTGGGCGATGCCTTCGCAAATATCCTTGATTTCTTAGGCTTTAAGGTAAAGAGGGAATATTATTTAAACGACGAGGGAAATCAGATTAATATCCTAGGAAAATCCGTGGGATTGAGGATAAGGGAATTAGGGGGCGAGAAAGTCGATTTTCCGCAGAATTATTATCAGGGCGAATATATCTATGATATAGCCAAAGAAGCTAAACAAAAAGGAATAGAGGCAGATAATTTAGGGGATTTTGCCGCAGATTACATTTTAGCGATCATAAGGCAGGAATTAGATGACTTTGGAGTAAAATTTGATTATTGGTATTCGCAGAAGGAGTTAGGCAAAAGCGGCAAGATTGAGCATGCCTTTGAGCTATTAAAGAAAAAAGGATTTTTATATACCCAGGAAGGCGCATTGTGGTTTAAATCCACTGTCTTTGGCGATGATAAGGATAGGGTAGTCGTAAAAAGCGATGGGGCTTATACGTATCTTGCCCCGGATATCGCCTATCATGATGATAAATATAAACGCGGGTTTAAGTGGCTGATTAACCTTTGGGGCCCCGACCATCATGGTTATATCAACAGGCTTAAGGCGTCCATTGCGGCATTCGGCAGGGATCCGGCTTCGCTCTCCATATTGATCGTGCAGTTGGCTACGATATTCAGGGATGGAAGGTCGGTGCAGATGTCTACCCGCCACGGAGAATATATAACTTTGAGAGAAGTTTTAGATGAGGTAGGTAAAGACGCGGCCCGCTTCTTTTTTATGGCTCGGCGCATCTCAAGCCACCTGGATTTTGATTTGGATATCGCCAAGAAACAGACCTCGGAGAATCCGGTCTATTACATCCAGTATGCCCACGCCCGGATTTATAGTATTCTGCGCAATAGCGCTGTAAAACTGAATAAAAATGCGGGGCTCTCATTGTTAAAAGAAAAAGAGGAGTTAGCGTTGATTAAAAAGCTGCTCCAATTTTCTTATATCCTAACAGTCTGCCTTAATACTCAAGATCCTTACATGCTTACAGTTTACCTTCAGGAGCTCTCAGAGGCATTCCACAAGTTTTATGACAGCCACCGCGTCTTAAGCGATAACGAGCCGCTTACTTCTGCCAGGCTTTCTCTTATTGAAGGTGTTAAGATTGTCATTGCCGTGGGCTTGGATTTATTGGGAGTCTCAAAGCCGGAGAAGATGTAACCTATGTATCATAGTCACAAGATACTCAATTTCGCTCCGCTAAATTCCCGCCTTCAAGAAAAATTAACCAGAGAGTTAGAGATACCTAAGATGCTTGCCCAGATTCTAATTAATCGCGGCATAACTGATTTAAGGCAGGCCGAAAAATTCATTAATGTAAAACTCGCAGATTTGCTTGACCCTTTTTCATTTTCTGATATGGCTAAGGTAGTTTTAAGGATTAAGCAGGCCTTAAGAAAAAAAGAAAAAGTTATGATTTTCGGGGATTATGACGTTGATGGGATAGCCGGCATAGCAATTTTAGAGCATAGCTTGAAGAAGATGGGTATAGATACTCAACATTATATACCTCATCGTATCAAAGAAGGTTATGGTTTAGCCAAGAATATCCTGAAACTCGCCGGAGAAAGGATGATTAATCTTCTTATTACCGTTGACTGCGGGACAAGCAATATCCGTGAAGTAGAGGATTTAAAGAGGCATAATATTGATACTATTATTACCGACCATCATGAATTTTTGGGCCAAGCATTGCCGGAGGCAATAGGTATTATCAATCCTAAAATTAAAAAGTCTACCTATAAATACCGGGAATTAGCGGGAGTAGGAGTTGCCTATAAGTTATGCCAGGCGCTCTCGGGATCAAGGTTGGCTGAGGAGCTGGATTTAGTTACTTTAGGAACTATTGCCGATGTAGTTCCTCTTACCGGAGAAAACCGCGTAATTGTAAAAGAGGGCTTAAAAATTTTGCCACAAACAAAACGGCCGGGGCTTAAGGCGCTTATTAAAAAAGCAGGAATAAAAAATAAAGAATTTAACTCTGCCTTTGTCAGTTTTATACTTGGGCCAAGGTTGAATGCTTCAGGCCGCATGGGTTCAGCCGAGGTGTCTTTAAGGCTGCTGATGAGCGATGATGAAGTTGAAGCAGAAGAGTTGGCAGGGGTTTTAGAGGAGTGCAATCGGACGCGTCAGCGTGTAGAAAGCAAGATTTTAGAAGAGGCCGAAGTGATTATTAATAAGGAGGTAAATTTTAAGGAGCATAAGGTAATTGTGGTGGCTAAAGAGGGCTGGCATCAGGGTGTCTTGGGCATAGTTGCCTCAAAACTTGCAGACAGATTTTATCGGCCGGCAATCGTTATATCACTTAATGAAAAAATGTGTAAGGGCTCGGGCCGCTCTATAAAGAATTTTCATCTTTTCCACGCGCTTGGCGAGTGCAAGGAATTTTTGCATTCCTTTGGCGGCCATACCCATGCCGTAGGCTTAATGATTACCCGTGATAACATCGGTAATTTTAGGGATAGCATAAACCGCTTGGCGCAGGATAAGTTATCACTTGGGGACTTGCTGCCTAGCTTAGAGATTGATATGGAGTTAAGCCTTTCGGATTTAAACGCGGAATCGGTTAAAGAGTTGGAAAAATTAGAGCCTTTTGGCGCGGGTAATCCCGAGCCTTTGTTTTATACGCGGGGCCTTAAGTTAAAAGGAGAGCCTAAAGATTTGGCGCGTGAGACCATAAAATTCTGGGTTACTGACGGCAAGAATACTCGTGAAGTAATAGGTTTTGGAATGAGTAACTTAAAGACGAGCCTTAAAGAAGCAAATACCTTTGACTTGGTTTATGCCGCCCGTATTGATAATTGGTTAGGTGATTCCTCGGTGATTTTAGAGGCAAAGGATATATTCTTCAGGTAGGTTTTTCTAAGCTTTTTTAAGGTTGCCTTTTTTGATGCACTTGGTGCAGACATAAACTCTTTTGGGATGTCCGTCAATAATGATGCGTATCTTCTGCAGATTTGGAAAGAATTTACGCATCGTCCAGCGGCTAATCTTAGAACCTGTTCCGCCTTTGGCCTTATATTGGCCTTTGCGGGTTACGGTTTTACCTTTAAGTGCGCCTTTTCCACATAAAACACATTTTCTAATCATCTTTAACCGCTCCTTAATTTTATTTAAGTATACTTGAAAAAGGAATGTTGTCAAGGGGTAATAGAGGAGATTGCTGAAATATTCTAAAAATAGGCAGCAATCTCTGATCAGAGGTCGCTGGTGTAGTTTTTAGTAATTTTTCAGCGACCTCATAGAGACAACCCCCATTTTCTAATATGGAATTTAATATGAAAGAACCAGATTTTTTGGATACGGATAAGCAGCTCTTCATAGTTGAGGCCTCTGCCGGCTCAGGCAAAACCTATGCCCTTGCCCGGCGCTACTTGAAACTTCTCTTAAATGCCTTAGCCAAGCCAGAGGGCAGTGGTTTGGCCTCCGATGGCCAAAGCCATAGCCGCAGCCACAAGCCAGAAGGCAGTGGTTTGGCCTCCTTTGGCCAAAGCCACCGGCAGGAAGAAGGCGCGCTGCGTTCGATTCTGGCTATTACCTTTATGAACAAGGCGGCCGTAGAGATGAAGGAGCGGATATTAGAGCTTTTAAAGCAGCTTGCCCTGGATACGTTTAAAGACGAATCCCACAAGAAGGATTTGCTTGAATATATCGGCCTTGAGGAAAAACCCTGCCGGGACGCATCTTTTCGGGCGATGCAGGAGATTATCCGGCGCTATGATTATTTTCAGGTGCAGACCATTGACAGTTTTATCAATTCTCTGCTTTTAGGCTGCGCCTTCAGCTTGGGGCTCTCCGCGAATTTCAAAATCCGCGAAGATTACAATAAATATATTGCCTCAAGCCTTGACCAGCTTTTGGATTTGGCTGCTCAAGACAAAGAAGTAAAAAAGATGTTTCTTGATTTTGTGTGGCATTATTTAAGCATTGAGAACCGCGGAGGCTGGCTGGCTAAAAATGATATCCTTTCAATAACAAAATCGCTTTTCTCCGAATTTAACCGCTATGGCGTGCCGTTTTATATTCATCCTGCGGGGGATAAAGAGATTATTGCTAAAAAGAATGAATGTTATCGGAGAATAGTTAAAATAAGCAAGGAAATTGAATGCGATGGCGTAGATAAAAGATTTATCAAGGGAATTAAGGATAGGAAGGCCGGCCCTTTCGGGTTAGACTGGTTAAAATCAACGAGCTGGCAAAAAGAAGAGATTCCTTGTAACAAGGGCGCATCGGTTTCGGGAGAGCTTAATGAAGAGTGGAGCAAGCTGCGGTTAGAAATCAAAGAACTTTGCGAGATGGAGGCGTATTCCCTGTTTAATCCTTATATACAGATTTTTAATAGAGTTCTCGGATTTTTTCTAAAGCAAAGCCGGAAAGAAGACATCCTTTTCCTTGAAGAGTTGAATTCATCCGCCCGCCAACTCTTTGGTAAAGGCACGATTTCCGTGCCTGAGATTTATTATCGCATCGGCAGCCGCTTCCGTCATTTCTTAATTGATGAGTTTCAGGATACAAGCGTCCTGCAGTGGAACAATATTTTTATTCTGGCAGAAGAGGCGCTTTCAACCGGAGGCACGCTTTTTTATGTCGGAGACAAAAAGCAGGCGATTTATCGTTTTCGCGCGGGAGCGGTGGAGCTGTTTGACGGGGTGAGGAAGGAATTAAGCCAGTTTGGCCAGAAAGAAGATGTGCTTGGCCGTAATTACCGCTCATCCAAAGAAATTGTTCAATTTAATAATCGTATTTTCTCCCCTCAAAACCTGAAGCGTTTTATTAATACTTATAACGCGTATTTTGAAGCAAAGCCAAAGAATGAGGCGCATTTTAGATTTTTCCTTGCCTTTGAACAGAAATTACTGCAGGTTTTCTCGCATTCCGAACAAGAACCTTATTCGAACAAGCCAGAAGGCGATGGTTTGGCCTCCGATGGCCAAAGCCATAGCCAAAGCCATAAACCCGCCGGCTATGTCAGCGTTGAACGCTTTGATATTCCATCTGGCAAGCCAGAAGGCAGTGGTTTGGCCTCCTTTGGCCAAAGCCAAGAAGAAAGGCCGGATATCGTCAGGGAGAAGCTATTGGGATTAATTAAAGACCTGCGCAGCCGTTCCTTTGATTTTAAGGATATTGCCGTTCTTTCCCGCAGCGGCGCCAGGGTTGAGGAGGTATCCGGCTGGTTGATAGAAGAGGGGATTCCGGTAGAGTCAGAGAAAACCTTAAATATCAGGGAAAACGGTCTAATTAAGGAAATCATCTCTTTTCTGAAATTTCTTGACTCTCCTATTGATGACCTTGCCTTTGCTTCATTTATCCTCGGTGAAATATTCTGCGCTGCTTCAGGGATTTCTAAGGAAAAAATTGTGGATTTTATTTTTAGGAACAGGATGCAAAAGAAAAAGGAAAATGTTTTTGCGGCGTATCTTTACCGCGCCTTTCAGGGAGAGTTCCCGCAGGCATGGCAGCAGTATATTGATAAATTTTTTAGGAACGTCGGCTTCCTGCCTTTATACGAGATGTTAGTAACGATATACGCGGATTTTGGCATATTGGAAAGGTTTCCCGGAAACCAAAGCTTCTTTATGTCTTTTCTTGAGCGGGTTATGGAAAAAGAGGATGAACATAACGGCGTAAAGGCATTCCTTGAATACTTTAAGGATGCTCCTAATGATGATCTTTATGTAAAATTCCCGGTTAGCAATGCGGTCAAGGTGATGACCGTGCATAAGGCGAAGGGCTTGGAATTTCCGGTGGTCATTATCCCGTTTCTTAAAATAAGCCCCAGGGCAGAATCAATTTCGGATAACCGCGGCACCTCCTATACTCTCGATCTCAATCGTAATGAAAACACTCTTAGGCTTTTGCACTTAAAAGAAGTTTACCGTAAGTTCTCCCCGGAAATACAAGCTCGCTATAATGAAGAATATTTCCGTAGCTTTCTTGACGAGCTAAATAATATTTATGTTTCCTTTACTCGCGCCAAACAGGAGCTTTATATTTTTATACTCAAGAAGCCTGGTGTAACAGAACCTGTAGAATTATTAATACCCGATAATTTTATAAAGCTGGGCAAGAAAGGCGAGCCGGAGAAGCAAGAAGAAGGGCAGCCTCTTGTCTTATCGGATGGCAAGGGCGCCCTTTCTGGGCAGCATGTTTTAGGCCCCAGCCGTTACAGCGACTGGATAGCTCTGCTTAAGGATGAATTTAAAGATTACAGCCAGATAAAATTCCACAAGCAGCTCAAAAAAGGCGAGGTTATGCATTATATATTCTCGCTCTTAGGAAATCTTTCCGGCAAGGATCAGGATGCCGAACTAAATAAGTGTTTGCTTCTAGCGCAATCGCGCTTTCCGGAGTTCAAAGATTTTGCCGGAATAGAAGCAAAGATTAGGATGCTCTTAAAGGATGCCCGCTTTAAGGATTTATTTTTCTGCGAAGCCGGCAGGGTATTTACGGAAAAAGAAGTAGTCAATCGTTTCGGAGACACCAAGCGCATTGACCGGTTGATTTTAAAAGATGATGAGGCAGTTATTATTGACTTTAAGAGCGGAACGGAAGTTGAGGATCAGGAAAAGCAGGTAAAAGAATATATAGATTTAATTTCGGCAATTTATCCTAAGAAAAAGGTAAGCGGCTGTCTTTTGTATGTTGATGATCTAAAGATTAAAGAGGTTAGCTAATGGAACAGATTAACTCAATAGCTTTAAACGATAATTTTATCCATAAGCTTGCGGATATTCTACAAGAAGATTTTATCCGTCAGGGTATTCCTTTGGAAAAGGTTGCGGTAGTATTCGGCGGAAAAAGGCCGGCCTTGTTCTTAAAAAGAGAACTTAGCCGCCGGCTTAATAGCGCCTATTTTCCTCCTGCGTTCTTTTCGATGGATGAGTTTGTGCGGGAAGTGGTTTGGCGAAATGGCCCGGTTAAAATGACGAGTAGCATGGACTTGGCATTCCGTATTTACGAATTGGTAAAGTCAGCGCATCCGGCCCTTCTGGGGGGTAGAGACAGCTTTGCCGCGTTTCTGCCTTGGGCAGAGGAGATAAGCGCCTTTATTGAACAGTTAGACTTAGAGGAGATTGATGACGATAAACTGCGACAGGTAGAGGAGAGCGCAAAGATAGGTTTTGATACTTTAAAAGAAGTAAACTTTCTCTTGGCAGATATTATAAAGCTGCGCCAAGAGTTTCATGGAGCTTTAAAAAAAGAAGGCAGTCTTACCCGTGGCATGCTCTACATTAGTGCTGCCCAATGCGCGAAAGATGTTAATTTTGATGATTTTGAGGCAATTATATTCTGTGGTTTCTTTTATTTGCATAAAACCGAACAGAAACTGATTAAGGGGTTTTTGGACCGCGGCAAGGCAAGGCTTGTTTTTCAGGGGGATGAAAATGAATGGGATGTTTTAAAGGATTTGTCCGGAGTTTTCTCAAAGCCCACAAGCCAGAGGGCAGTGGTTGGGCTTCCGATAAGCCAGAAGGCGATGGTTTGGCCTCCGATGGCCAAAGCCATAGCCCAAGCCATAAAAGCCGATGAGTCGCCGCAAAAGAAAGAGCCAGAGATTAATTTTTATCGCGGTTTTGATATGCATTCGCAGATAGGTATATTAATGGAAAAACTTAAAGAGATAAAAAATCCTGAGGAAACGCTTATTTTGCTTGTTAATCCCGATGCCTTGGTGCCGCTGCTTTCGGAAATTTCCTCACTGGGCGCTGATTTTAATGTCTCTATCGGTTATCCGCTTAAAAGAAGCTCAGTTTATTCGCTTTTTCAGGATATTTTTTCCGCCCAGGTTTCGCGTAAAGGCGATTTTTATTACAGCCGCGATTATCTTAATGTCTTAAGCCATCCGTTTTTAAAGAATTTAAACATTATTAACGCCAATGTTACGAGGGTTGTGGTGCATAAGGCGGAAGAGGCCTTAACCGGGGCTATTGAAAACGAGCTTAGCGGAGAGCTTTTTATAAATTTGGATGAAATCGCCGGCCTGCGCGTTTTGCATGAAGAGGCGCGTGATACCTTAAGGCGCATGGATATCAAAGTAAGTTTTGATGATATTGCCAAGACTTTTAAAGAGCTTAGGGAGCTGGCGTTTGATGCCTGGGCGGATATCGGCAATTTTTATGAATTCTCTGTCGCGGCAGAGCATGTTATCCAAGCCCTCCTTGAAAAAAGCCCTTTAGAAAAATACGCGCCGAACTTAAAGGTAACTCAAAAGATTCTGGAGTTAGTTGAAGAATTGCGCGGTGCAATATTCTGCCGGGAAAAATTTTCTAGAGAAGAAATGTTCAAGGTTTTTACCCAGCGGCTTGACCGCGAAATGGTTTCTTTCTCCGGCTCTCCCTTAAAAGGCCTGCAGGTCTTAGGCCTCCTTGAGGCTCGCTCGCTTACCTTTAAAAATGTTATCGTGATGGATGTCAATGAGTCTATCCTGCCGAAACTGCGAATTTATGAGCCGCTTATTCCGCGCGATGTGATGGTTTCTTTAAGTATCAAGCGGATAGAGAAAGAAGAGGAAATCCAGCGTTACCAATTTAGCCGCCTGATTAGCGCGGCAGAAAACGTGCATCTTATATATCGCGAAGACCGGGAAGCTATCCGCAGTAGGTTCTTAGAGGGGCTTATCTGGGAAGAAGAGCGCAGGCAGGGCAAAGTCGGGGTGGTTAAAATTCCGCTTTACAGTTTTAACATTAAGGCGTTTCCCAAGAAAGGCGTTGCCAAAAAGAATAAGGATATAGTTGAGTCTCTTAAGAAACGAGTATTTTCCGCATCCAGCGTGAATATGTATGTGTCTTGCCCGCTCGCGTTTTATTTTCGTTACTGCCTTGGCCTTGAGGAGAAAGAGGATTTGTTTGGCGAGCCTGAAGGCAAGGATGTGGGGACTTTTGTGCACGGGCTGCTTAAAGAAACCTACGCAGGGTTCTTAAATAAAAAACCCTTAATTAATGAAAGGTTTGAAAAATTATTTTTTGCTAAATTCAATGAGCTTTTTAAACAAGAATTTAGCCGCAAGATGAAGACAGATTCATTTATTCTGGAAATGATTCTCCTAGATCGGATGAAGAAATTCCTGGAGAATGAAAAAGAGCGAACGGATATAAACGCGGTGGTTATGTTAGAGAAGGAGATTCCGTGGAAGATAAAAACTAAATCCGGCGAATTCAATTTTACTGCCCGCGTTGACCGGGTGGATAAGCTTTCTAATGGCTCGTTTTTGGTAATTGATTATAAAACCGGAAGCGGGGAAACTCCTAATGTGAATCTGGATGAGCTTAAATTAAGCCGTCAAGCAATCAAAGATGCGGTTAAATCATTCCAGCTGCCTATTTATATCTGGGCTTGTAGAGAGCATTTAAAGGCGCAAGATGTAAACCCCGTTAGAAACACCACGCAAATAAGTGTTAACACAACAGTTTCTAACGGGGTAAACCCTGTTAGAAACACCAAGCAGATAAATGTTAAAACAACAGTTTCTAACAGGGTAAACGCCGCGCTTTATTACTTACGCACTTCTCAAATAAAAGAATACCTACATAAATCTCTCCCCGAGAAGAAAGAAGAAAATCTGGATGCCTGCCATAAGGCGCTTTCTTTTATACTTGATGAAATTGTCAATCCGGATGTGGAACTTGTGGCAGATGAGGACGCCGAACACAAATGCGCTTACTGCCCGTATTCTTCTTTATGTAGGTAGGGCCATCCCTTAAATAATTTATTATTGTATTAATTTAACTTTAGTTATATAATAAAATTTTATGAAAGTTTTATACCATACAAAAAGACATCCTATAATACTCACTAATGATTACACAGATTCTAAAAGCAGATTACACAGATGCGTGCCAAGTTAAGCTCTTTCTTAGTCTAACCGATGTGAGTTCGGGACATAGCAATTGT
>Ga0210056_1002204_pt1 | contig 16575 bp, 28 predicted proteins | sample CryGeyCG2014_080_2_FD_183965 | JGI IMG/M metagenome (GOLD analysis project Ga0210056, IMG submission 183965) | Groundwater microbial communities from aquifer - Crystal Geyser CG07_land_8/20/14_0.80 (SPAdes) (version 2) | ecosystem: Environmental > Aquatic > Deep subsurface > Groundwater | place... | reverse complement strand
TAACCAATATTTCAAAAATGATCACGATAAGACAGTATTCTCGGAATGAATGGGAACAATACTGGAAAGAGAAACTGGGCATCAAAGGCTATTTCAATATCCAGATCGAAGAGGTCCAAATATCATAAGCCACAACTTTTGAACGTTACTAACAAATTATGCGCCTTGAGTCGATTAGAGCCGAAAGACATAGCGGACATCCTGTTTATTGCCAAGCGATACCCTTTTAACTGGGAAGATATTTTTAAAGAGGCCAGGGAGAAAGACTTATGGGTGGAGCCGTTAGAAATTTGTAAAATAATAAAAAATTTTCCGGTTGAATTGTTCCGTAGTATAAAATGGAATACCGCGGTAAATACGGATGTAATGAAAGATAATCTTGCAAAAATGCATGATGATATCTTTTATGGTGATATGAATTCTCTCTCCAAAGAGGAGGAATAGGGGTTACTATCATCTATGAGTCGTAGGAAAAGACGAGCTATGAAAAAAATGTAGAATACGGATATGTTCGTCGTGGTGATTTAAGACATAATTAATCGTGGTAAACCTCCGGCTTTGCCGGAAAGATTCCGAGACCTATAACGATAGATTAAAGCCAAGTAAAATCAATCAATTATAACATTTTTTTAAATCACCATAAAACTTTACCAGACCTGATTCAGATCCCGATGGAAGGACCATAATCCGATGAAAGAACATCTATCCAAAACAGACATCGTTAACTTAATTAGAACCGAGAAAACATTCTTAAAAAATGAATTCGGTGTGGTTGCTATAGGTCTGTTCGGTTCTTATGCAAAAGGTGAACAGAATGCAGATAGTGACATTGATATTTTGGTTGAGCTGAAAGAACCTCGCTTCGACTGGCTTGCAGGTCTCCAGATTTACATGGAGAAAAAATTTGGAAGAAAAATTGAACTTGTTAGAAAAAGTAATTTGGTCAGAAGTCGCTTTATTGAACGAGTGGAGAAAGACGTAATTTATGTTTGATGATATTACCCGAGATAATCTACAACTCATTCTGGAATCAATTTTCATCTACTGCTGCGTCCGGGTCTTACGCCGCTCAGCAAAGTCATGCGACGTCTAATGACTGGATACGCTGTGACTTTTAACCGTCGTCATCGGAGGGCAGGACACCTTTTTCAGAATCGTTATAAATCGGTCATCTGCGAAGAAGATCCTTACCTCTTGGAGCTCATTCGTTATATCCACCTCAACCCACTGAGAGCAGGCTTAACCAATGATCTTAAAGAACTTGATAAATACCCCTGGGCTGGCCATAGCGCTATTGTTGGCCGCCGCAAAAACCCGCTCATTCCGAAGGGTTCTCCTTCCGCCGAAGGTGGATTGTCTTTTTCCCTTTCTTCTGGAAAGGGGAAACACCAACAAAATCCTGATCATCCTGTAAATCTTGTCAAAAATAAGTCTTTAGCAGAAAGAACAATCGAAGACGTGCTCCTTCATTTTGGGGACAAGCTTGGAGAGGCAAACCGAAGATACCGTCAATTCGTAAAAAAAGGAGTTGATCAAGGCACACGCTTTGATTTACAAGGTGGCGGTCTGGTCAGGAGCGCCGGTGGAGATAAAAGAGGTCTTTTAGGTAGAAAAAAAGGGGAGCGTGAAAAGGGAGACGAACGGATTTTGGGGAGCGGAGATTTTGTGATTCCGGCGCTAAAGGAAGCAAACGAACTTCATGAAAGGAGTATTAAGCATAAGATTTCTTTGGGAGAATTGATAGAAAAAGTTAGAAGCGATATTGGAATAGATATCAAGGAGTTGCTATCATCGAAGCGAAAACGGGAAATTAGTAATGCCAGAGCAATCATCAGCTATTTGGCCGCGATAGAGTTGAGGTATTCTGGAGCAAAAATAGCGACCGCGCTTAAGTTGAGCGAGAAGAGTGTCAGTCGGTGCATAGAGAGAGGGGAAAAAATGCTTGACAACGATAAACAGATGTATAAGTATTTATTATAAAGTCAGAAGGTAACAACGTCCCCCATTCCCCGTCCATAGGTCAGATTTGGAGGTTCTTGAATGCGCTTCCTGTGGGTTAGTTTACCTTTCATCGTTTGATCACATCAGAGATAGCTTTTATGAAAATTCAGGGATGCAGTTTGTGCCCCCACTTGAAATGAGAAAGAACTTTTTTACTCTATGAAGATAGGTTCTCCAGCAGTAGTGAAATTTAGAGGCGTGTTGCCATGAAGGGCTATTACTCATTATGCGCTTTGCCCTATGCGTCCTTAGCCAGGTCCCATTTCGCCTTAAAACTTGATCCTAAAAACACCTTCTATCGCTATTGGTATTGCAGATGGCTTGGCTATACCCGTAATTATGAAAACGCCATTGCTGAGTGCGAAAAGATTTTACAACTAGATCCAGGAAATAAGAAAGCCAAAGAATGGCTTGAAGAATGCAGGAAAGCTCAAAGATCTCAATGAACATAAATAACTTAGATGCCATGGAACTCCTAAAGAAAAAGATAAGAGAAAGGTCCCTTGCCATTGGGATCATTGGTTTGGGTTATGTAGGCTTGCCTTTGGTTTTGAGATTCGCCGAGGCCGGATTCAGGGTGGTTGGTTTTGATATAGACCAGGCAAAAACTGAAAGCTTGAATAAGGGCATTTCCTATATAGGGCATATTTCCGCTGGAGATATCAAAACCCTTCTGGAAAAAAGGGTTTTCGAAGCCACTTCTTCATTTAATAAGCTCAGCGAGGTGGATGCCATAATAATATGCGTTCCAACCCCTTTAAATAGATATAGAGAACCCGACCTCACCTATGTAATCAATACTGCGGAAGTTATCTCTCAAAATCTACGGCAGGGTCAGATAATCTCCCTTGAAAGCACCACCTATCCTGGAACTACCGAGGAGGAATTGCTTTCCCGGTTTTCAAAAAGCGGTCTTGAGGTGGGCGAAGATTTCTTCCTTATATATTCTCCCGAGAGAGAAGATCCAGGAAACACCAAATACAATCAAAGGAATATCCCCAAGCTTGTGGGAGGGATTACTGAAGCTTGCAGAGAGTTAGGAACCATGTTGTACGGAGCCGTTCTTGAGAAGGTAATCCCCGTATCTTCGCCCAGGGTAGCGGAGATGACAAAGCTTCTTGAAAAGTAACTATTCAGCCACCAAGGCACAAAGACCCAAAGAGAAGATGGATATAAATTGAATAACGGAGTTTTCTCATTAATTTCAATGTGCCATGCATTAAAAAGGCTATTATAAAGAATTAATCCTATAATCTTGGTGCCTTTGTGCCTTTGTGGCAAGATACCTGAGTAGTTACCTTGAAAATATCTATAGGGCAGTAAATATCGCCCTTGTAAACGAGCTCAAGATACTTTGCGATAAGATGGGGATTGATATCTGGATAAAGGAGTCATAGTGGATTATAATGATCCCTATATTCCAAGCCTATCAAAAACAAGACATTATAACTTTAATCTTTCCTCGGTAAACCTTGACGAATCAGCACTAAAAGGGTATGACTGTCTCCTCATCATCACCGATCACTCTTGTTATGATTATGAATTCCTCCTTGAGCATGCACCCCTTATAGTGGATACCAGGGGGGTGATCAAAAAGAACCACCAAAAAGTGATAAGGGCTTAGCCAATGGAGAGAAATATCGCCGTAGTCGGTGCTGGCTTTTGGGGTAAGAATCTGGTTCGTAACTTTTATGAACTTGGTGTCCTCCATACCATCTGTGATGCAGATAAAAAGCGTGAGGGGGAATACAGGTTAAAATATCCAGATACCGATTTTACTCAGTTTTTCAGCCAGGTCCTTGATGACCCCCAAATTGATGGGGTAGTCGTTTCCACTCCCGCTTCTTACCATTATGAGATGGCCAGAGAGGCCTTATTAGCGGGAAAACATGTCTTTGTGGAAAAGCCTCTCGCCCTTCAGGTTGACGAGGGAAAGGAATTGGTTAAGCTGGCCAGAGAAAGGGTATTGGTTCTTATGGTAGGGCATATCTTACAATATCATCCTGCCATAGAGAGACTTAAAGCCCTTATTGAGAAAGGAGAACTTGGAAAAATTCAATATATCTACTCTAATCGCCTGAATATAGGCAAGATCCGTTCTGAAGAGAATATTCTCTGGAGTTTTGCCCCCCACGACATCTCGGTGATACTCTTTCTCTTAAATGAATCCCCAGAGACCCTCTATGCCACAGGGGGAAGCTACCTCCAACACCAGATCCCGGATATAACCATAACCACAATGGATTTTAAAAGTGGGGTTAAGGCTCATATCTTCGTCTCATGGCTTCATCCCTTTAAAGAACAAAAATTGGTTATCGTTGGTGACAGGAAGATGGCCGTCTTTGATGACGTAAGTAAGGAAAAGCTCTATCTTTACCCCCACAGAATCGAATGGAAAGGACGTATACCCGTGGCCTCTAAAGCTGAGGCTGAAATTGTACCCATTGAGATGGAAGAACCCTTAAAAATCGAGTGCAGACATTTTATAGAATGTATCCAGAATAACCAAACACCTAAAACCGATGGATATGAAGGCTTAAGAATTCTGGAGATTCTCCAGGCATTCCAGGAATCTCTAAACCAGGGTGGAGCAAGAATAAAACTTAATAAACTCAAAAAACTCCGTGAACCTGAAAAGTCTTCCTACTTTGTCCATGAGTCCTCTTATATAGACGAGGATGTAGAGATTGGAGAGGGTACCAAAATATGGCATTTCTCCCATATCTTGAGAGGGTCAAGAATAGGAAGGAATTGCAGGATTGGTCAGAATGTGGTAATTGGGCCAGATGTAACTATTGGTGATGGATGCAAAATTCAGAATAATGTTTCTGTATACGAAGGAGTGACCCTGGAAGATGAAGTATTCTGTGGACCTTCCATGGTCTTTACCAATGTCTTTAACCCTCGTTCAGCAATCCCCCGCATGGATGAATTACGCCCAACTTTGATCAAAAAAGGGGCAACCATCGGGGCCAATGCCACAATCATCTGTGGCCATACCATTGGACGATATGCCTTTATCGGCGCAGGGGCAGTGGTCACAAAGGATGTTCCGGATTATGCCTTAGTCGCCAGTAACCCTGGGAAGATTATAGGGTGGATATGTGAATGCGGGGTGAGGCTTAATTTCGATGATAAAGCGACTGGAAGATGCAAAACTTGCAACCGCATTTACGAGAAGATAAGCGAAGTAACCCTTAGAGAAAAGATAGGAGATGTGTGAGATGGATCAAATCATGGAGATTGCCCGCAAATATGGTTTATTTGTGGTTGAAGATGCAGCGCAGGCCATCGGAGCCGGGTACAAAGATAGAAAAGCTGGTTCTATCGGAGACCTGGGATGTTTCTCCTTCTTTCCCAGTAAGAATCTTGGGGGGTTTGGCGATGGGGGTATGGTTATTACCAATGATCAAAGCCTTTACGAAAAGATAAAAGTCTTAAGGGTCCATGGCGGAAGCCCCAGATACCACCACAAGACCATCGGGGGTAACTTCCGTCTGGATGAGATTCAGGCAGCTATCCTTCAGGTTAAACTAAAGCACCTAAAAGAATGGACGCAAAAGAGAAGGAATCATGCGGCCTTTTACCTTGAAAATATCAAGGATTTCGTTGGATCTGTAAACCCACCGGTAACAAAAGATGAAAATTCCCATATCTTCAATCAATTTGTGATCAGGGCCAAGAATCGCGATAAGCTTAGAAAATACTTAGCCGATAATGGAATCTCTACGGAAATCTATTATCCCATCCCCTTTCATCTCCAGGAATGCTTCTCATATCTTGGTCATAAAGAAGGGGATTTCCCTGAAGCAGAAAGGGCTGCAAAAGAAACATTAGCCCTTCCTGTATATCCTGAGCTAACTATCGGACAAAAAATGTATATCATAGAGAAGATAAGGAATTTTTTCAGTTGGACCGATGAGAGATTTAGAGGTCAAAATTGTCGAGATTAAAGGCAATTGTCCGGTATACAAGGAGGGAAAACACATCCCCGTTATCTTTCCCATCTACCCCCGCACCAGCAAACAGATTGAGGTCTTTGGTTTTCAGCAGTACTTTGTTAATTTGGCCAATAACGAATCACCAATAACCAGTAACGGCGTTTACCTTATGGATCCCCTTGGTTATTTAGATTTTCTCAATTTAGAGGCAAACGCAAGATTTGTATGACCGATTCCGGCGGGATACAGGAAGAAACCACAGTCTTAGACATCCCTTGCTTAACTCTAAGAAACACCACAGAAAGACCGATAACCCTAACTCAATGAACTAATACCCTGGTCTGGAATGATACCCAAAAGATCATAGAAGAGGCATTTAAGATTCTCGACGGAAAAGACAGGAAGAGAAATTGTCCCAGGTTTTGGGATGGGAAAGCGGCAGAGCGGATTGTTGAGATATTGGTTAAAAGAGAAGGAGGAGGTAAAAATCTGGAAAGGGAATGGAAGATTAAAAGAGGAGTTTTAAAGTCAATAAATCAACAACGTCCCTACCTGTACCCCTACTGCATCCCCATAGACCCGTTTTATCTCACATGGAAGGCTCGGGAATACGATTTCTCCACAAGATTTATAGAGCTTGCTGGAGAGATAAACACGAACATGCCTTATTATGTAGTGCAGAGGGTTGGATGGGTTTTGAACAGGAATGTAAGAAGTTGAGAACGTCCCCCATTACAGGCCGGGAAGAGGCTGCAGATCAGGTTGGGGCGGGAATCAAAGTTGAAGAAGATATTTGATGAACTAACCGAGTGGTCCAATTGTCAAGAGGAAAGATTTGACCCCTACCCCTCCTAGCAAGGCGGTGGGGAAAATAGTGGACGTCTTATGTCAAAAAGCGTTGAATTTATAGTCATCCTGGATGACGGAGTAAGGAAACGGCATCGCCATGAAACAAGCGGCGGTAAAGTGATCAATTTTGTTGTACAATTGGAAATCAGGATAGAACAGGAATGGAAGGTAGCCATCCGCTACGACTGTGCACATGGGTATTCCCATGTTGATCGGTATGATAAAATGGGAAAACAAACGAAAATGCCACTGAACCTTCAATTTGAAAGTGCTTTGACATACGGTGATTGGGATATCAACGAAAATTGGCAGCATTACAGAGATGCCTTTTTGAAAGGGAGAGAAGATGAGTGATTACAATAAATTCACGGCGATGTTGGCAAGCGAGTTTCATCGTTACCTTATGGAAGACGAAGAAAGGGCCCCCATGCTGCCGGAGAATGTCCTTCTCATCTTTGAGGTTGAGGGTGAGGAAGATTTCAATCGCTGGCACAAAGAAATGTCCATTCGCAATAGAGAGGTCGATCAGCCCGTCGCCTATGTGCATTTGAAGAAATGGCGCTTGCATTCGATCATTGAGGATATCACTCTAATCGGTGCGACAGCACAAAAGGGAAATTCCGTCCCCGCAAAACGCTGAATTTAAAGACCTGCCCCCCGATGGGATCTGAAGAATTGGTGAAAATGGAGATTTGACAAGAAAGGTGAGCATCTTTTTCTGCCAGAAGTATAGCGGAGCAAAGCTCAAGGAAATTGGAGAACGTTTCGGGATAAGGAATGTGGCGGTATCGCAGGCAAGCCGGAGGTTGGAATTAAAAGCCGGAGAAGATCAGCAATTGAAGATGATGATAAGCAGGCTGGAGGTTGTACTGGGCGGTGTCAGATGTTGAGACCTGACCCCTCTCCTCCTTTGTAAGGATGTCAAGATTCAAGACCTGACCCTAATTGTTCCCTAATTGTTCCGAGCCATCTGCAAACCAGGGCCGATGGCGAGGAGCTTTATTGCAGATAAAGAAATAAAGATAAACAAGGCCAGTATAATCGAAAAAGCGCCTTCATATAAGGGCATCATCGGTTCAATCATCGGAATTGAACAAGACGGCTTTCTGGTCAAAACATCTGACAGCTTCATCAAAATCTTAGAATGGGAATATGAAGATAGGATCAAAATAGGAGACGCTTTGAGCTTTTAGCTAAATAAAGGAGGTTAAAATTATGTATGAAAACGAAATCGGTCTGAAAATGCGAGAACTTCCTGAATATCTGAAGAGAGAGGTTTGGGATTATACGGAGTTTCTGCTAAACAAGTATAAAGGCAAAGAGAGAGTCAAAGAAATTTAACTTTGACTGGGAAGGTGGCTTATCAGAAATACGAGAGAAAATTACTTCCGTTGAGCTGCAACACAGGGCTTTGGAGTGGAGATAATGTTTTTAGTAGATACGAATGTGTTTTTGGAAATTCTTCTGAACCAGGATAAGAAAGAGGATTGCAAGAGGTTTCTGGACAGCAATATCGGAAGTCTTAACATAACGGATTTTTCTTTGCACCATACCAAAACCTTCATCATCGCCGAAGCAGGCGTAAATCACAACGGCAGTCTTGAGCTGGCCAAAAAGATGATTGATGCGGCTGTAGAGGCAGGTGCGGATGCCATCAAATTCCAAACATTCAAGGCCGAAAAGGTGGTTTCTGTAAGTGCGGTAAAGGCAGACTATCAGCTACGAACAACGGACGAAACTGAATCTCAATTGGAAATGATAAGACGGTTGGAGCTTGACGAGGTAGCCCATAAAGAACTCTTTCAATATTGTAAACAAAAGGGAATCCAATTTATGTCCAGTCCGTTTGATCTTGAGAGTATCGATTTATTAGTGTCTTTAGGGTTGACCATATTCAAAATCTCATCAGGCGAGATCACCAACCTTCCCTATCTGCGTAAAATCGGCGCCCTCAAAAAAGAGATCATTCTATCCACGGGCATGGCGGATTTGGAAGAAATCGAGGACGTCCTTGACGTACTCACAAGCGCTGGAACCAGGCTGAAAGACATTACGATCCTTCATTGCAATACGGAATACCCCACGCCAATAGAGGACGTGAACCTAAAAGCCATGCAGATCATAGCTGCCGCTTTAGGCGTCAGGGTAGGATATTCAGACCATACACTTGGGATCGAGGTCCCCATCGCGGCCGTGGCAATGGGATCAACGGTCATTGAAAAGCACTTTACCCTCGACAAGAATATGGAGGGTCCGGATCATAAGGCATCTCTTGAACCGGACGAACTCAAAGCCATGGTTCACGCCATCCGCAATATCGAAAAAGCTTTGGGAAGTGGCATTAAAAAACCCTCACCGTCGGAATTGAAAAACAAGCCTGTTGCCCGGAAAAGCATTGTTGCAGCCCAAGCGATTGCTGCTGGAGAAAAATTTACCAATCATAATTTGACAGTCAAAAGGCCGGGTACCGGGGTATCCCCTATGCTCTGGGATAAGGTGATCGGGCAGGTCGCACAAAAAGATTATGAAAAGGATGATCTGATATGAGCGCAATAGCAAAATTTGAGAATTTAAAAGATCTGATCGTTGAGTTGCGCGGCCAAAGTGTTTTGCTGGATACTGATGTCGCCGAAATATATGGCGTTGAGACAAAACGCATCAATGAGGCCGTAAAGAATAATCCTGACAAGTTTCCAGCCGGATACATCATCGAGTTGGATAAGACAGAGTGGGATGGATTGAAGTCGAAATTTTCGACTTCAATAAAAGGTGGAAAAGTTAAGCTGCCAACCGCCTTCCCCGAAAAAGGCTTGTACATGCTGGCCACCATCCTTAAAAGCCCGCAGGCAGTTCAGGCTACCCTGGCGATCATCGAAACTTTCGCAAAAATCAGACAGCTATCAAGAAGTATTCAGGAGCTATTGATTGTTAAAGATAAAGCTGATCAAAAGGCACTCATGCAGAGAAGCGGAGGATTGATCGCCAGCATTTTTGATGACGATTTGCAAACCGGGGCCGATGGCGAGAAGTTTTGCTGCGGATAAAGAGATAAAAATAAATAGAGCCAGTATAATGAAAAGTGCATCCGTATATAAATGTGTCAATGGATCAGTTATAACAATTGAAAAAGATAACTTTTTAGTCAAGACAAAGGATAGCTTCATAAAAGTAGAAGAATGGGAATACGAAGGAAGGATCAAAATCGGAGGCCGCTTTAAACTTTGAGATTTCAGCTAGATAAAAGGAGATAAGTCATGAAAACCGTTCAAATGGAAGTGCCGGAGCGCCTTTATAAGCACGCTATTATTTTAGTAAAAGAGGGCTGGTTCCGGGATGAGAAAGAGGTTTTTTCTGAAGCTATTCGTCGATTTCTTGATTCACACCGACCGGAACTGATGGAAAAATTCATCTTGGACGATGTGGAATGGGGCCTTTACGGCCATGAGTAAATCGAACATTAGGGCAATATGTGATGCAGGCCCTATCATACATCTTGATGAGCTGAACTGTCTTGATCTGCTTTGCGATTTTCAGGAAGTTGTTTTAGGTGACACTGTTCGGGAGGAAGTAAAGCATCATAGACCGGGAGCTCTCAAAAAGCCGAATATTCATTTTATGCGAGCGTCTCAGGAATATCCTGAAGGCGACCTGCTTCGCGCAATGTGCAGAATTTTTTCGCTTGATGCTGGGGAAATAGAGGCTCTTGCCATTATAGAAAAAAATCCTGGGGCGCTGTTTTTTACCGATGATGCCAGTGCACGCCTTGTTGCTGACCGGATGGGATTTAAAGTTCATGGGACGATCGGCATTATTGTTAGAACAATAAGACGAGAGCTTATGCAACCGGAACAAGTTTTGCGGATCCTTGCGGAGATACCCTCAAAAAGCAGTTTACATATCAGACCGTCTTTGTTAGAAAAAATTCTCGGAAAGATAAAAAGAGAGTTTCACCTTTAAACTTTGAGCTATGAGCTATACCAAAACCTTCATCATTGCCGAAGCCGGTGTCAACCATAACGGCAGCCTGGAAATGGCACTTCAACTGATTGATGTAGCCGTTGCTGCCGGTGCGGATGCCGTTAAGTTTCAGACATTCAAAGCAGAGAAAATCATTGCCGTAAGTGCACCCAAAGCCGGCTACCAGAAGGAAACCACCGGTTCAGATGAATCCCAATTAGAGATGGTCAAAAAGCTGGAGCTGGATGAAACGGCGCACACCAGGCTTTATCAGTATTGTCAGCACAAAGGTATCCAGTTTCTCTCAACGCCCTTTGACTTGGAAAGTATTGATCTGCTGAGCCGTCTGGGGTTGGAAATCTTCAAGATTCCATCCGGTGAGATCACAAACCTGCCCTATCTGAGAAAACTGGGGGCCTTGAAAAAACGGCTGATCCTGTCCACCGGTATGGCCGATCTGGGTGAAATCGAAGATGCCCTTGATGTACTTACCGAATCCGGAACGTCTTTGGAAAACATTACTGTTCTTCACTGCAACACTGAATATCCAACTCAATTTGAGGATGTCAATCTAAGAGCCATGCTGACTATCCAGAACGCTTTCTCCGGGATCTCCGTAGGCTACTCGGATCATACACTCGGCATCGAAGTGCCGATAGCCGCCGTCGCAATGGGGGCAAGAGTGATCGAAAAGCATTTTACGCTGGATCGGAATTTACCTGGCCCGGATCACCGAGTGTCCTTGGAGCCCCCTGAATTATCAGCCATGATATCAGGGATCCGAAACATTGAAAAAGCTCTCGGCAATGGCATCAAACGTCCCAGCCCGAGTGAAGTAAAAAACAAGCCCATTGCGCGCAAGTCGCTGGTGGCGACCGAATCAATCAAGACTGGTGAACTGTTCAGCGCTGACAACATAACAGCCAAACGCCCCGGCGCCGGCATCTCTCCTATGCGCTGGGATGAAGTTTTGGGGCAGGTAGCACAAAAAGATTATGAAAAGGATGAGCCGATATGAGCGATACGATGAAATTCGAGAATCTAAAACCTCTACTGGTTGAGCTGCGAGGTGAGAGTGTCCTGCTGGACAGCGATGTCGCTCAAATCTATGGGGTTGAGACGAGGGATATCAATAAAGCCGTGACCAATAATCCAGACAAATTTCCCGCGGGATATATTGTTGAGCTCTCAAAACCGGAAAAAAGTGAACTGGTGGAAAATTTCCACCGGTTCAATAAGCTGAAGCATTCTACGGTTAATCCGAAGGCCTTCCCCGAAAAAGGCTTGTATATGCTGGCCACTATCCTCAAAAGTCCGAAGGCAGTTCAGACTACCCTGTCGATCATCGAGACTTTCGCAAAAATCAGACAGCTATCAAGAAGCATTCAAGAGCTATCGATTGTTAAAGATAAAGCTGATCAGAAGGCACTCATGCAGAAAAGCGGAGAGTTGATCGCCGGAATCTTTGATGACGACTTGCAAACGAGCGATACAGAGACATCCATCGAGCTAAACTTTGCGGTTTTAAAGTTCAAGCACACGATAAAGAAGAAGAAAAAATGAGAAAAATCTGCATTTTTACCGGTAGCCGCTCCGAGTATGGACTTCTGCGGTGGGTAGCAGGCCCTTTATTGAGAGGGTAAAAGAACTTCTTTACGGATTGTATAAAGTGCCGACAACAGCGGCTTGGGTGAAGGTGCATGCCTTAAGGTGAAGAACATCGGAAAGCCGTGTGCGGGAAAACCGCACGCACGGTTTGATGAGGGAGGATTGGCGTGTTAACTATGGTACGGCTATTTAGGCACCGTCAGACGAAAGGGACGGAAACAGATAAGCCAGCCTAAAGTAATCATTGCCAGTTCTCTACTCTACCTCTATTTCCCTATAAATAAAAAGGAAAGAAAGGCACGACCATGGAGAGCACGAGGAATAATAATGTTGTCTGGCATAATGCATCTGTCTCCCGTCAGGACAGGGAAAGTCTGAACAGGCATAAGAGTGTTATTGTGTGGTTTACCGGACTTTCCAATTCTGGCAAATCCACCGTCGCCCATGCCGTGGAAGAGCAGCTCCATGCTATGGGATGCCGTACCTATGTCTTTGACGGAGACAACGTGAGACATGGCTTGTGCTCCGACCTGGGTTTCTCCAAGGAGGACCGTATAGAAAATATACGCAGGATCGGTGAGATGGCAAAGCTGTTTGTTGATGCGGGAGTAATCGCCCTGACAGCCTTCATCTCTCCTTTCGGGGCTGACCGGCAGCGAGTAAGAACCCTTGTAGGAGAAGGCGACTTTATCGAAATATACTGTAAGTGCCCGCTGGAGGTCTGTGAACAAAGGGATGTGAAGGGTTATTACAAAAGGGCCCGCGCAGGCGCGATCAAGAATTTCACAGGCATCTCCTCCCCCTATGAGGAGCCTGAGAATCCTGAACTGATCATTGACACAGCGGTTGAGTCTGTTGACCAGTGTGTTGAGCGGGTCATAGGTCTACTCGCGGAGAGGGGAATTTTGGCGCGACCAATATAGATGGTCTCGTAAGAAGTCGTCATTCCCGCGCAAGCGGGAATCCAGAGGATTTGTAACTATCTGAAAAGACTGGATTCCCGCTTGCATGGGGACGGAAACATCCTTTTTCTGACTTTTTACGAGGGCATCAAGAATTGGGCCTTCGGGAATAACAAGTTCAAGGAAGATATTGTAAATTGATTTGGGCGTAAGCTTGAAATTAAAAAGGCGGGTAGACGTTCGAAAATGTGAAGACGTCTCCGATTTTCCAAAGTTGCGGAGGGAGGGATATGGAAAAAGTTAAACTGATGGATAGCGGTATGATTGAATTTCCGAAGAATGTTTGCGATAAGTTCAAACTTAAAAAGGGTATGGAATTTGGCCTTTTTTTTGATTCGGAAACGATATACCTTAAGAGAGTTTATAAGTCTCTTAAAGATATGACGTTTAGTGAAGTTGCGTCTCCATTCAGGAAGATGGCTAAAAAAGAAAAGTTAAAGATCGATGATGTCGCTGAGGAGATAAAGAAATATAGGAAGAAAGGATGACGGTATTTTTGAAAAAGGTCGTTCTTGATACGAATACCCTTATTTCAGGACTTTTGTGGGACGGTAATGAAGCCAGGATTCTTGAGAAATCTGAGAGAAAAGAAATTCATCTTTTTGTATCAATGGGAATATTGGACGAGTTAGAGGGAGTTTTAGTTATCTAAAAAGCTTGAAGGCAAAGAATACACTGTTGAAAAGGCAGTTGCAAAGATTGCATTGATCGCCACTTTAGTAGAAGCGGGGCATACGATTAATGTGATAAAAGAAGATCCTGACGATAATCGGGTATTGGAATGTGCTATATTGGCACAGGCAACTGCTATTGTTTCAGGTGATAGTCATCTATTAAACCTGAAGACTTATGCAGGGATTGATATTAATACAGCCAGTGAATTTATAAAACGAATGGCTTGGTAAAATAGAGTTTACCGAAAGGCATAATATCGGGAGTAATCAAAAGGTTTCGGATGTAAGGAAAGTAAAATATTCCCTTTCCAAAAAGGTTGAGGAGATATTAAATGATATATGAAGATGTGACCCCGAGATCCCGGGACTTCTCTACCATGAGGACGCAGATTAAGTGCATGAAGCCGGAAGGTTGTTTGAGTATGTTTTTCAGGTTTTGGAAAGATGGGAAGTGTCCCGCAATTTCCGCCTGATACCCTCTAAAGGGGGGATATACCATGGCCCTCGACAATGGCAAATCACGTGCATATACTTGCAGTGCCTAAATACGAGGAATCACTATCCCGGAGTGTTGGCAGGACAAATCTACTATATACCCAGTATATAAACCGTAAATACAAGCGCAGCGGCAGGCTGTGGCAGAATCGTTTCTTTTCTACCATTGTTGAGACGGAGTCTTATTTATGGGCAGTAGTGCGTTACATAGAGAAGAATCCGATGAAGTCAAAGCTTGTGAAAAAACCTGAAGACTATAAATGGTCAAGTTGTAAGTCTAATATAAGTGGCGAAGGTAATGGACAACTGAGTAAGCAGGGATGGCTTGATTTGATGAAAAGGATAGGGATGCATACAGACGATTTTTGATACAACAAGGCCCCGAAACCGAGCAGAAGATCAGGCATGCGACCTCGACAGGCCGTCCGCTTGGAAGTGAGGGATTCATGAAGAAGCTGGAGCTAAAGCTGTCGCGGCGGATTTTACCTGGAAAGGCGGGCCGTCCTAAAAAGGAGAAAGTGGAATAAATACGGGAAGTGTCCCTATATTATCTTGGCCTCAACATAAGCTGATGGAGGGGCAGGATGCGGGCATATTCACTTATGAGCGAACAAAGGCCCTGAAAATGCCGTGGGTAATGAGAGAAACAATTGCTCGATACCATGCGGTTTTTGATAAATATTTTAACAGCGACAGAACTGATTGATATTTGGGGGTAGAAGATGAATATATATGAATTGATCGAAGCAAGGCCTGATGTCATGAGGGGTAAACCGGTCATTAGGGGAACAAGAATTCCAGTTGAACTCATTGTTCGGAAAATGGGCGAAGGCGCTTCTATTGAGGATTTGCTTGACGGATACCCAAAGCTGACACGAGAATCTGTGCAAGCTGCCCTTGTGTATGCAGCTGACGCTATCGGAAACGAAACCTTCATATATCTTAAGACCGGGATATCTAATTGAATAACGCCGATCTTACCTTTCTGGCAGATGAGAGCTGTGATTATGCCATCATTCGTACTCTTCGCGTCGAAGGATTTGATGTTGTTTCTGTAGCTGAAAATTATCCGGCTTCAGAGGATGAAAAAGTGTTGGAGATAGCCTACCTCGAAAATAGGCTATTATTAACGGAAGATAAGGATTTCGGAGAATGGGTTTTCTCACATGGAAAACAGATGTGTGGCGTCGTACTGTTTCGATATCCTGCAAGAATGAGACATATCATTGCAAATATGGCAGTTGAGCTTATCAGAGAATATGGCTCGTCATTAACAAACAATTTTACGGTTATAGAGCCGGGAAGAGCCAGAATCCGCCAGAAGAAAGACTATCATGATTAGAACAACCAAAGCGGCCATCCTGTCGCAAATCAACCAGCCCCTCGAAATAGATGAACTTATCATTCCCGATTTAAAACGCGGCCAGGTCCTCGTGAAAATAGCCTATAGCGGCATCTGTCATTCCCAGTTGAATGAAATAAGAGGACTAAAAGGCGAGGACAAATTCATGCCCCATGCCTTGGGGCACGAAGGTTCCGGAATCGTGATAGAAGTGGGACCGGAGGTGCAGAAGGTTAAAGCAGGCGAGCATGTGGTATTAACATGGATAAAGGGCAGTGGGCTTGACCCCCATTGACATTTGCTCTTTATCTTCACCTATGCCTTTGCCTCTTATGTTGAAGAAGGGTTGAGAAAGACGATTGAGTGGTATATAAAGAATAGGTAGAGGTAGAAAATATATAAGTCTTTCAAGGAAATGCCAATTTGGCAAGAGTGTCATGTCAATCAAGAAACGTCATTTCGACCGCAGGGAGAAATCTAAGATTTCTCAGTCGTAAAGACTCCTTCGAAATGACAGAGTATCATTGACATGGCAAGAGGCATTAATGAGTGATTTAAAAGAGAAATAGTGATGAGAAATGTCAGAAATGTCAAGAATAAAGATTTGACCCCTACTATCCCAAAAAGTGATTTACAAGGAAGGGCGCGATATTGTTGAGGAGAATGAAATTTCTTACGCCGATGCCGTAAAGAACCTTGAACAGGCCAGATTGGCTTTCCGGGAGCTGAACAGAAAACTCAGATTG
>Ga0210056_1002194_pt1 | contig 16601 bp, 16 predicted proteins | sample CryGeyCG2014_080_2_FD_183965 | JGI IMG/M metagenome (GOLD analysis project Ga0210056, IMG submission 183965) | Groundwater microbial communities from aquifer - Crystal Geyser CG07_land_8/20/14_0.80 (SPAdes) (version 2) | ecosystem: Environmental > Aquatic > Deep subsurface > Groundwater | place... | reverse complement strand
TTTTGGAAAGATGCGGCTTGGCGTGGAATATTACCTTTTTGACAAGCTCCTGGGCCTAAGGTTCGGCTATATCTATTCTTCGCTCAACCAGTTTTTACTGACTGCAGGTGCAGGGGTTGATCTCAAATACCTGTCAATCAACTATGCGTATACGGGTTCGATCAACGATTACGGCCACTGGATCTCCGCTAATTTTTATTTCTGGCCTAAAACCCCCGAGGAAATAACAAAGACCAGAGAGCAGGAACTAAGCAAAAAAACAGTTACAGAAAAAACAGGAAAACTTCCGGGAACGGTCCCGGGCACTGAAGCTCCGGAGGCCAGGGAAAACAAGGATATGCAGATAGAGCTTCTTAACACGAAGCTCGAGCTTGAAAAATTAAAGGTCCAGACCCTTGAGCTTGAAAGATCATTCAGGGAATCTATGGCAGAGCTTGAAAAGATGAAATTTTATTCTGAAGAGAAAGAGCTTGAGAATATCAAGCTGAGATTGCCGGAAACCGTATCGGTGCTCAAGACAGAAAGAGGGTTTATCTTAAGGTTCGGATGTGACGGGGCTTTTTACCAGGACAGCGCGGTCATAAAGACGGCATTCCACGCGGTCCTTGACAAGGTGGCTGAAATTATAAAGCAGTACCCAGGTTCGGGGGTGAGGGTAGAAGGCTACGGCGATGCTTCTGTGACGGACGAAAAGAACCTGGCTTTAACGCAGGCAAAGGCGTCTGGGATCGCGGATTATCTCACGATAAAAGGCGTGGGCGAACAGCGGTTCACGCTTATAGCCGGTTACGGGTCAAAAAATCCTATTGACACCAACAATACCGAAGCGGGCAGGGCGAGGAACAGGCGGATAGAGATCCTGATTATCAAATAAGAAACAGATGAAGATCATGATCTTATATGAATTAAACAGTTTTGTCGGTTTGGTCAGTTTGGTCAGTTCTAACCAACTAACCAACAAAATATTTTAAAAAAAGGAGGTGATTCATACATGGGTAAAATTATTATGAAGAACGCCGTAAAAAGAGAAAAGGGATGCATGTATTATGTGGACGGCAAGGGAAACCTTTGCGAAGCGAAGATGGCAAAGGGCGGAAAAAGGAAAAAGAAATAAGCTGTAAAGATCATGGTGTCACGGCCGCCTCCTAAAAGGCGGCCGTGGCTCCCTGGTTTTATGTCATTTAAATTTATAATTTAAAATTTACAATTTGACTTGTAGTTTTGTATTATGTGCTTGTAAGAACTTGACACTCCGTGTCAGAACCTTGTTGCTATTAAACTAAACGTCGTGGGTGAGAACGCAATATGTCTGGGTGCGAGATGGGTGCTTGTAGCTCAACTGGATAGAGCGTTGGCCTCCGGAGCCAAAGGTTGCCCGTTCAAGTCGGGTCAAGCACATTTCCTTATAAATACAGTGACAAGTAACTAGCGTAGTGTCTCTAACAGATCTTTACATTTGGGCTGTCATTGCGAGGAGTGTTAACGACGAAGCAATCTTGACCTAAAAATCGAGATTGCCACGCTCCCTTTGGTCGCTCGCAATGACAACTCAAAGCAGAATCAAATGTCAAGGGATTTATGTGACACCACACTAGTGACAAGTAACAAGTTCAGGGATTTTCTAACCAACTAACCAACTATCAAACTAACAAACTATGCGTATCGCATACATTGACTGCTATAATGGGGTAACACCCAGGAAACTGCTCGCCGCGGTACTGGATTCCGGCGCTTCTGAGCCTGAAGCGCAAATGAAAAAGCTTGGCGTTAAATTCAGGATAAAAAAATCCAGGAGGACAGGCGGGGTTCCGCGCACGGTGGCAGACCTGGAATGCAATGCTCCCCTGAAGCCGACAAATATTGGGGAAATAACCGCTTTTATAAGATCCAGCAGGATCAGGCAGAGCGTTAAAAACAAACTCTGTAAAATATTTTACGGCGTGGCAGCCGCGGAATCAAGGGTTCACGGGGAGCCGGTCGAAGATGTCCATCTTTTTGAGGTCGGCCATCCGGCCGCAATACTTGCCGCGACAGGCATTATCGCCGGATTAGAAGAGCTCAAGATAGGCACGATATACGTTTCTCCCCTGGCGCTTGGTTCCGGAAAGGTACGGTGCAGCCACGGCTTGCTCTCCGTGCCCACTCCTGCCACGCGCGAGCTGACCCGCGGAATACCTGTTGTAAATACTTCCATAGGCGGGGAGCTCACTACGCCGCTTGGGGCGGCGATAGTTTCCTTTCTTGCGCGCGGTTTCGGGGGATTCCCGGAAATTTGCGTTGAAAATATTTATTGCGGTGCGGCCGCAGACGGCCGCGGGCCGCTCACTATATACACAGGAAAGTAATCCGGAGGTTCAAATGAATCTTAACAAAAAAATTATCTACGCTGCAGTTCCTGTCGTTATTTCACTTTACCTATTTTGTTTCCATGCCGGCGAATGCCTGGGGCAGAAAAAGAACGCGCAGGGCAAGTCGATAGTGGCTAAGGTGAACAGCAGCGAGATCGCGGAGGATTTTTTCAATTCCGTGTACGACAGGTTCATGCAGGATTTCCGCAATTTCAACCCCGGTTCGCCTGTGGATGAAGAAACAAAGAACTGGGCAAGGAAATACGTTATAGATGAGTTCATCAAGCGCGAGATCGTGATACAGGAAGCCAAGAAAAAGAATTTCAAGGTAAGCGACGCGGAAGTGGACAAGATCATAAAAGACCATCCGTATTTCAAAGGTAAAGACGGCAAGTTTGACAACACAAAATACCTCTGGGCGATAAATGATCCAAATTTCAACCTGAAACAGGTAAGGGAACAGGTGCGCGGTGATGACGAACTGATCTATACCGAATTCCAGAAGGAAATGATGAACCGTGAAAAAGCTTCTGACGGCGAAGCCCTGGAGGAATTCAAGAAACGCACTGAAAAGGTAAAAGTCCAGTGCGCCCTGCTGAAGTCCGCGGTAGTGGCGGACACAAGCCTCACCGAAGCTGAGATCTCCTCATATTTCAAAGCCAATACCGAAAAATACCGCATGCCGGCTCGGGCCAAAGTGAAGTATGTGGTCATAACTCCGGAAAAGGTAAGGAGCGGCACCACTGTGTCAAACGAGGAGATAGCGGCATATTACAATTCCAACAAAGATGAATTTTTCCTGCCCGAGAGGATCAAGATAAGCCATATAATGGCGGCGGTGCCTCCTGATGCGGACACGAAAACCCAGGATGAAAAGAAGGCCGTGATCGAGAAGGTACTCGGGCTTCTCAAATCGGGCAAGAAATTCGAGGACCTGGCGGGAGAATATTCGGAGGACCGCGGGACTGCGAAGGAAGGCGGTTCGATAGGGGGATACATACCTAAAGGCAGGATGAGGGACCTTGACGATATCCTCTTTGCCATGAAGAAAGGGCAGTATACAAAAGAACCCGTGAAGACCGCTTTCGGGTACCACGTATTCAGGCTGGATGACAGGCGCGATGCCGGGATAGGCCTTTTTGACGAGGTTTTTGACGCTGTCCGTGAGGCAGTCCTGAAGAAAAAAAGCGAGGAAAGGGCAGCACTGGTGGCAGGCCAGATCGCCGCGGAAGTAAAAAACATCACGGACCTTGAAAGCAGCGCGGCGCCTTACGGCGGCCTTACGGAGACCCCGCTTTTTTCGGAAAAGGATTCACTCGATACCATAGGGTACATACCTGAATTTAACAAAAGGTCTTTCGCGCTCAAGAAGGGCGGTATCGACAGGTCCGCGGTGCCTCTTGAGTGGAGGCCCAAAAAAATACTGGGTCATGCGGTTATTGCCTTGGCAGACAGGATCGAATCGTCTATTCCTACCATGGAAGAAGTAAGGAATTCCCTTATCCTGGACTGCAAAAGGGACAAGGAAAAAGAGCTGACGCGTATTAACGCGGACAGCGTTATGTCGGCCCTCAGGGCATCAGATAATTTTATTACTACAGCAGAAAATGCTGGCTGCGAAACAAAGGAAACCACTATTACGAGATACCAGTATTATATCGAGGGCATAGGGTATGTGCCGGACCTTGCAAAGGCAAGTTTCGACTCAACCCCGCAGGAGGCCGGGCTGATAAAGGGCGGCGCCGTATATTCGGTAGAGGTGCCTGCGGGGATCTGCATATTTAAGCCCGTTGAAAGGACAGGGGTGGACGAAAAGGCTTTTGCCAAAGAAAAAGACAGCCTGAAAAAAAATATTGAAAGCCAGAAGAACACGGCTGCTTTTGACAAGTGGTATGATGAAGCCAAGAAGCGCGCAAAGATCGAAGTATACATAAAGACGGAATAAAAATGAACCCGGTTACCGCGGTCCTGGTCGCTGTCATAAGCTACCTGGCCGGCTCGATCCCGTTCAGCTACCTGTTTGTCAGGTGGGCCAAGGGCATTGACCTTCGAAAATTCGGGGACGGCAACGTAGGCGCGACAAATGCCTCGAAGGCCGCGGGCAAGGCGGTTGGCACAGCGGCTTTCCTGTTTGACGTCATTAAGGGTGTTTTCCCGGTTTTTTTCGCGAGCGTGGTTTTTAAGCTGCCGGACACGCTGTGTGTTATAGCAGGCATTTGTTCCATAGCGGGCCACAACTGGCCGGTATTCCTGGGTTTCAAGGGCGGAAAGGGATTGTCCACTACGATGGGTGTCCTGGGGGCGCTCGTCCCGATAGAAGCAGCTTTGTTCCTTGCCCCTCTTTTTATACTTTACTTTATACTTAAGCGCTGGGTATTTTCCATGATGCTGATCGGCCCGCTCCTCCCGGTCATATGCTGGCTGATGAAGCGCTCACCAAGCCTGATATGGGGCACCGCTGCCATAATAGCCCTGATCTTCGTTCACGCCGCTGAGAACGCGAAGAGCGCATGGAGGGACGCACGAAACAGCTGATACGAAGGAAACTTTTCAGGATGCTGACATTCATATACCCGGTGCTGTACATGAAATATTCGCAGCAGGAGGTAGTATTTGTTTCAGGCGTGATAGCGGCGGTAGCGGTAATAATCGAATCCACCAGGTTCTACTCGCCTAAAATTAAGGGAATGACGGAAAAAGTCTTTTCCGCGATCGGCAAAGCCGAAGAAGTTTACCGCATTTCCGGGATCACTTACATGGCACTCGGCGCGCTTTTTACCGTGGTGTTCTTCCGCAGGGTCATAGCTGTCCCGGTGCTTATATGCGCTATACTGGGGGACGCGGTATCCTCGCTTGTCGCGAACAAGTGGGGGGGTAGCTTCAGGATCTTCAGGAACAAATCGCTTGAGGGGACGCTTGCGTGTTTTGCGACGTGCCTGGTCGCTGGATGGCTGCTTCTGCGCACACCCCTTGCCGCGGAAGGCCTTGATTTCAACCTTGTCCTGGCAATAGCTCTTCTTACTACGTTGTTCGACGTTATCCCCATACCGATGGACGACAATATAAGCACTCCGCTGGGCGTAGGTTTTTTTGCCCAGATGTTAATGCGGTGAAGCGGTTAACAGTATATTGCCCCGAAGGAGTCCCTTCGGGGCATATCGCCGAAGGTCGCGGATCGTTCAAAAGAAAAAATATGAGAATAAAATTAAATATTTCAATAATTATCATACTGATTGCAGCTGGATTGGTACTGCTGAATTTCATAACCATAGACGAAAACGGCAGAATGTCCTGGAAGGGCGGGCTGTCCTGGAAGGGCAGGAACAGAGTCCAGCCGCGGGAATACAACGGCGGTTATCTTTAATTATGAATTATGAATTATGAGTTATGAGTTATGAATCAACAGCATGGAATTAAATTTAAATTAGAATCTTTGTTTTTAATTCATAATTCATCATTCATAACTCATAATTATTTTTAAGGAGGGGGTGATACCATGGAGGAGATAGAGGTTGGGGATGTTGCACATTATTTTACCAAGATCGGGGTAGCAGCGATCAAGATCACGGCCGATTCCATTAAGATAGGGGACACTATCCATGTAAAAGGGCATACAAGCGATTTCACACAGCAAATTGATTCCCTGCAGGTTGAACACGCGCAGGTTCAGGTCGCGAAACCAGGTGACATAATAGGCCTTAAGGTCAAGGACCCTGCAAGGGTAGGCGATAAGGTCTTTAAGGTCATTGCATGAATTAAAAATAGCTCATTGCTCATAGCTCATGGTATATAGGACATATTTAAAGCATTAAGCTATGAGCCACAAGCCATGAGCCATGAGCGTTATTAGGGGGGTAGGAATGGGTAATAAATTAGAAGAAGGATTGAGGAAAGGCCTTCTGGCAGGCCTGGGACTGGCTGTCCTGACCAAGGAAAAAGCCCAGCAGCTCGCGCGCGAGCTTGTGAAAAAAGGCGAAGCTTCCGGCGAGAACGTGGCAGAAGTAACAGGCGAAATACTTGACAAAGCAAGAAAGGGAAAAAAGCTTGTGGAATCCAGGATAGAAGAAGCGATCAGAAATGTGATCGAGAAGGTAGGGGTCCCCACAAGGCAGGAGTTTGAAAATCTCAAAAAATCCATAAATGAGCTGAAGAAGAAAAAATAGGCCGGCGGAAGAAAATGAGGAAAATAAAGATCGCGCCTTCGATCATGTGCGCGGATCTGCTGAATCTTGAAAGGGACGTGCGCAGGCTGGAAAAAGGCGGTGCGCGCCTTTTTCATTTTGACATAATGGACGGAACGTTCGTTCCGAATATCGCGCTTGGCGCGGGTATCGTGAAAGCCGTGCGGGCGTCAACCAGGCATCCTCTGGATACCCACCTTATGATAATCCATCCCGAGAAATATATAAGGCAGTTCGCGGACGCGGGCAGCGATATTATAAGCATACACGCGGAGGCAACTGTCCATCTGGACCGCGCGCTCCAGGCAATAAAAGACGCGGGCGCCAGGCCTGCGGTTGCATTGAACCCGTCAACACCGCTGAATTCCATTCGGCACGTTCTGGATAAAACCGAGGTGGTGCTGGTCATGGCTGTCAACCCGGGTTTTGCCGGACAGGCGTTTATTCCCGGGACGGTCAGGAAGGTGGCTGACCTGAGGAAAATGCTGCAGGAGAACGGAGCAGAGCGCGTTGAAATAGAGGTTGACGGGTGCGTTAATGACAGGACCATTGCTATGTTCCTGGAAGCAGGGGCAAATATTTTTGTCGGAGGGACCGCGGGGATCTTTACAAAAGAGGGAACAGATATTACCGCGTCTTTAAGCCGGCTGTATGCTAATGCCCGGTCTTCACTGAAGGATATCCTTAGAAAAGGAGGCGCAGGATCAAGGAAATGGTGGACTCAAAAGAACTGAAAATAAAATTGGGGATTGACACGGGATTTGCCATAAACAGGTATCCCGAAGCCGGATCATGGATAAAGATCGTGGGGGAGGTCCTTAATCTGAGGTATGTCCAGCACGTAGCCGATCTTTTAAACCCATTTTTGCCGGATTACATCCTTAAGAGTGAGGTAAAAAAGATCCGGCGCCTTTGCGCCAGATACAGGGTAACGGTTGATACGACCTTCACGAGCGCGTTCACAAGGGTCAATCACCTGCTGCATCCTGACCCCGAAGTGAGGAAGATCTGGTTTGAGTGGTTCAAAAGATATTTTTATTATTCAAGGGAGCTGGGGGCAAGGGGGAGCGGGGGGCATTTCGGGATATTCTCCGTTCCTGATTTTAATGACCTTTCCAGGCGCAGGTTCATATTCGAGGAGGGGATAAAAAACTGGCAGAGGCTTTCTGATTACGGCAAGAAACTTGGTTTTGATTTTCTTATATTTGAGCCAATGTCCGTTCCCCGGGAATGCGCCTCAACAATACGGGATACCAGGGAATTGCTCGAACGAGTAAATTCGAATGCCGCTATTCCGATCCGCTTATGCATGGATGTTGACCACGGGAACCTGCACTCACGGGATCCGAAAGACACAGATCCCTACGCCTGGCTGAGGGAATTCGGGCCGGTTTCTCCGGTGATACACATCAAGCAAAGCTCAAAAGATAAAAGCGGGCACTGGCCTTTTACGAAGGAAAACAATAAAAAGGGGATCATACGCCCGCAGAAGGTAATAAAGGCGTTGAAGGAATCCGGGGCAAAGGACGTTGTCCTGCTTTTTGAATTTTCTTTCAGGGAAAGGTATCCCCAGGAATACAGGGTGATCCATGACCTGAAAGAGTCAGTGGCTTACTGGCGCAAATACGTGAAGATGTAGACTCATGAAAAAGATATGTTTTTTACAGGGAACCCTCCACTAAGATTGGCGGGCAGGCTTAAGAGAACTTATCCCGTCTTACGTCGTAAGTCGCCCTAGCGGGTCGTTCGTAAATGATTAATAACACGTCGAAGACCCCCGCGTTTAGTTCCGATGTATACTCGGAACTGCAGGGGGTAAGACGTCCGACGCTCGACGGTAGCTGAAATCCCGCTCGAAGATCCCTGTTAAAAGGAGTGTTGTATGGGGCTGGATCCCAATGTGTTTGGAATTTTTGAGGGAATAAACAAGGAAGACTACGTTCTCGGGCTTTATTACATGGAGGCGGAATCCGCTGATATCCTGAAAAAGGTGGAAGCGATCGCGCTTGAACAGTCCACAGGCACCTGGATCGCGGTTCCCAGCGAGACGCGGGAGATCAGGGAAAAATGCGCCGCTAAGGTCCTCGCGGTCCACGAGCTCCCCAGCTATGAAGACGCGCTTCCGGAACCTCCGGGAACCAGGAAATTTATTTTCCTGATAGGGTTTCCCGCGGCAAACATAAGCAGGCAGATACCCCAGCTCCTGACAACCCTTTACGGGAATATTTCAATGTCCGGAAAAATAAAGCTGCTTGACACGTTCCTGCCCGGGTCATTCGTGAAGAATTTTAAAGGGCCTAAATTCGGCATTGAAGGCGTGAGGAAGCTTCTTGGCGTCAAAGGCAGGCCTGTGATCGTGGCCGTGCTAAAGCCATGCGTAGGCATGGACCCTAAAACCCTGGGCAAACTGCTTTATGAGCTGGGCACGGCAGGCGTTGACATAATTAAGGATGACGAACTGCTCGCAGACCCTGAATTCTGCCCTGTTAAGGAAAGGCTGGACATCTGTCTCAAGGCATGCAAAAAGATACGTTCCGAGACAGGCCGCAGAGTCCTTTACGCTGTGAATATCACCGACAACCTGGACGTTATGTTCAAAAGGGCGGAATCCGCCGTAAAGCAGGGAGCGAACTGCCTTATGGTGAACACGTACACGGTAAGTTTTTCCGCGATGAGCGCGCTTGCGGAGGACCCGCGGATCAATGTTCCCGTGCTTGCCCACCCGAATTTCGCGGGGGCGATCTTCGGTTCGCCGAATTACGGGCTGACGTCAAGCCTTGTGCTGGGGAAATTAGCCAGGCTTTCCGGCGCGGACATGGTGATATACCCCAGTTATTTCGGAAAGGTCCCGATGGTGAAGGAAAGGGTTATCAGGATATGGCAGGAGCTGACCGCGCCGTTCTACCACCTGCGGAGGGTTTTCGGCGCTCCTTCAGCCGGGCTGCACGCCGGGGTGGTTGATAAACTTATGGAGAATTTCGGCAACGACGTGCTTCTCAGCGCAGGCGGCGGGATCCAGGGTCATCCTATGGGCGTGTCCGGGGGAGCAAAATCGTTCCACCAGGCGATCAAGGCGTTCCAGAGCAAGATCCCGTTAAAGGAAGCCGCCAAAAAGAATAAGGAACTCAGGGCCGCGATAGAAAAATGGGGCACTTCCGATGACGAAGGGCATATTTTTGACCTGACAAAATGAGGTAATTGCGAGATGATAGAGTTCCGTGAGCCGCTTGAGGACCTTATCAGTCATCCTAAGAATTTCACGAAGAAACTGCGCTTCCCGGACCCCTCGGAGATCAGGATATACGACGACACGCTGCGGGACGGCGAGCAGATGCCGGGCGTTGCTTTCAGCCCTGAGCAGAAATTAGAGCTGGCAAAGCTGTTGAGCGATATGGGGATACACGTAATGGACGTGGCATTCCCGATGAACGGCGAATCTGACCGCAGGGCGTTGCAGCTTATAGTCCAGGCGCAGAAAAAAGGGGAGATCAGGAAGGATGTCGAGATCCTCGCGATGTGCAGGAGCAACCCGGCGGATATAGATGCCGTGGTCCAGACGCTGGCAGAGATAGGGGCAAAGCCTGATGACGCGAGCGTGCTTATACTTTCGACCTTTTCGGACCTGCATATAAAATACAAACTCGGGAAGACCCTCCTTAAAAGAGAGGGGAAGCCGCCGGGCCAGTGGCTTGAGACGCCGCTTGAGTTTTACAGGGAAGCGAACTCAAAAATGATCTGCGACGCCATCAGGTATGCCAGGGCTAAAGGCATTTCCCGGGTTGAATTCGCTTCCGAGGATTCATCCAGGGGAAACCTTGAATACGGGGTAAGGTGGGCTAAGGCCTGTGTAAAGGCGGGCGGCACAAGGATGTGTTTTTCCGATACCTGCGGCGTATTCACACCGGAAGCCGTCAGCCATTACATCCCGGAGATGGTGAAGGCGCTTGACGGGGTGCCGATGACGGCGCATTTTCACAACGATTTCGGGCTGGGCGCTATAAATACCGTTTATGCCCTGAGTCACGGAGCAACATATCTCGGGGTTACTGCGAACGGGATAGGGGAGCGGGCAGGGAATACGTCCATCCATCAGGCGGTGATGGTTTTGAAAGACCTGTACGGCGTGGAGATACCCGGGTTCAGGTATGAAAAACTCGTGGAGTTGAGAAAGGCTGTTGAAAAGTATTCCGGGATCCCTGTCCAGCCGCATGAGCCGATCATCGGAGAGGGCGTGTTCGCGCACGAGTCTGGGATCCATACGGCAGCGATCGTTATCAACCCCGCTATCTACCAGTTCATCCGGGAAGATGATGTAGGCGCGACAAGAAGGTTTGTCTTCGGAAAACACAGCGGAACCGCGGCTGTCGAGGCGGTCCTGCGGAAAAATGAAAAAAAGCTGCGGAAAAAAGGGATCGAGATCACTCCCGGGCTTATCCAGAAAGCCCTGGAGAGAGTAAAGGTCATGAGAGAAGAGAAGATCAAGACAGGCTTTTACCGGAAGGTTATAGACGAATATTATAAAAACTATGAAGCCCTCGGGATCTCGGAGAGCGAACTGATAAAAATAGTAATGGAGATATAAAGGATAACCGTAGAATGGCGCGGTCACGTTATAACAAAATAGATAGCCGGAACCTGGAAAGGCTCAAAGAAATTGCAGGTGAAAATAACGTCATTTCCGACAAAGAAAAAATGCAGGATTACTCCCATGACGAATTTTCGCTTGCGGAAGCAGGAAGGATCCCCGAGGCGGTGATAAAACCCCGGAGCGCGGGTGAAATATCGGAGATCCTGCGGATCGCGGCCAAGGAAGGATTCCCCGTCACCCCGAGAGGGGGAGGGACAGGCCTGTGCGGCGGCTGCGTCCCGGTATCCGGAGGGATAGTCATTTCTTTCGAAAATATGAACAGGATCCTTGAGATAGACACGGAGAACCTTATGGCCGTGGTTGAGGCAGGAGTGACGCTCAGGGAATTTTACGCGGAAGTTGAAAAGGCGGGTTTTTTCTTTCCCCCGCATCCGGGCGAGGAAAGCGCTACTATCGGGGGTGTGATCGCCACTAACGCGGGCGGGGCCAGGGCGGTCAAATACGGGGTAATAAGGAACTTCATCAGGGGTATTGAGGCGGTTTTATCCGACGGGAGCATAATAAGTACCGGCGGGAAGATCATGAAGAACAGCACGGGATACAATATTATGAATCTTTTGATCGGATCGGAAGGAACTCTGGGGGTTGTGACCAAGGCAGTGATAAGCCTTATGCCTCCGCCTCCGGCAATGATCATGCTGATAATCCCCTACGGCAGTTTAAACGACGCCATAAGGACGGTCCCGGCAATGATCCGCGGCAAGATAGTCCCGATGGCAGTTGAATTTATCGAGAGAGACCTGATAACTGTCACGGAGGAATTCTTAAGGAAGGAATGGCCCTGCAAGGGGGGAGAGGCGCATCTTATGATCGTCCTTGACGGATCAAGCGAAGAAGAGATAGAAAAGCTGTCTGAGTCCGTTTCCCGTATATGCCTGGAAAATAATGCCGCTGACGTATTCGTGGCGAATACCCGCCAGAAACAGCAGGATGTAATGGATATACGCAGCCTGATCTATGAGGCTTTGAAGCCGAAAACCATTGAAGCGCTGGACATTACCGTTCCCAGGTCGGAAATAGCCGGCCATGTCAAGAAGGTCCACGCGATCTCTGAGAAATACGGGATGTGGCTGCCGACGTGCGGCCACGCGGCTGACGGGAATATCCATACGTTCCTTATGAAAGCCGGGATGAAGGACGGCAGGCTGGATGATACCGAGACAGGCGGATGGAGGGAAAAATATCCCGCTGTGCGGAAAGAGCTTCACGAGGATGCTAAAGCGCGCGGAGGGGTTATTTCGGGAGAGCACGGAATAGGGCTGGTTAAAAAGGAATACCTGCATTTGAGCGTTGACCGGAAGCAGATCGAACTGATGAAAATGATCAAGAACGCTTTTGACCCCTCCAATATACTTAATCCGGGGAAGATCTTTTAAACAGAGACGGAGCTATGAAAGAAAAAATGAAAGCAGCGGTCCTGCACAAAATAGGCGATCTGCGGGTGGAAGAAGTCGATATGCCGGTTATAGGTGACAGCGAAGCCCTTATCAGGGTTGTTGCGAGCGGTATATGCGGTTCAGACCCGGCCAGGATCATGCAGCACGGTACCTACAAGTTCCCCCTTATCCCGGGCCACGAATTCGCGGGCGAGGTTGTTGAGACGGGGAAAAATGTCAGGAACTTCGGCAAACAGGACAGGGTGGCTGTAATTCCGCTTATCCCGTGCAGGGAGTGCAGGTTCTGCCTGATGGGAGAATACGCGCAGTGCGTCAATTATGATTACCTGGGTTCAAGGAGGAACGGCGGGTTTGCCGAATACGTAAGCGTTCCTTCAGAGAGCCTTGTTCTTCTTCCGGAAGGCCTGGATTTTGAATCCGGGGCATTTGCCGAACCCGTTTCGGTCGCCCTGCACGGTATCAGGCGCGCGGGGATGAACGCGGGCAACACAGTCGCGGTGTTCGGAGCGGGGCCGATCGGCGTGATAATCGCCCAATGGGCAAAAATACTTGGCGCTAAAAAAATATTTATTGTTGATATAGTTCCCGGGAAGCTGGAAGCCGCTAAAGGTTACGGATTTGGCGACTGCATAAACGCGCTTGAAAATGATCCCGTTAAGATCATCAGGGAACAGACGGACGGCGGGGCGGACATCAGCATAGAAGCAGCCGGTTCCCCGAAATCTTTTGCCCAGTGCGTGGATGCGGCCGGCACGTTCGGGAAGGTGCTTTTCCTCGGTAATGTCAGCGGGGATGTCAATTTTCCGCAGGCGCTGGTTTCATCGATACTCAGGAAACAACTTACTATTTACGGCACCTGGAACTCTAATTTCAAGCCCGGTCCCAGGGATGACTGGCAGCTTTCCCTTCGTTTCATGGGCAATGGCCTGTTGGACGTCAAACCGCTTATAACTCACAGGTTCAGTATCGAAAAGGCAAGGGAAGCTTTTGATATGATGTGTAGTAAAAAGGAGTTCTTCAATAAAGTTTTATTTACCTTTTGATTACAGTGATTCCAAAAGAGATTACGGTGATTATTTAAAATAATTATAATCAGGATTTAAGGATTTTCATATATTTCAATAATCATTGTAATCATCTTCGAAAAATCACTGTAATCATCTTTTTCCGGAGGAAAAATGAAGGCGGCGGTTCTTGAGGAACTTAATAAAATAGTTATAAAGGATATTCCGAAACCCGTTATAGAAAAAGGCGGAATGCTCGTAAAGGTTAAGGCATGCGCGGTTTGCGGGTCGGACATAAGGATCTTTCATTACGGTAATCCCAGGGTAAAAACCCCGCAGGTAATAGGCCATGAGGTTGCCGGGGATGTGGTGGAAGCAGGGGCTGAAGTAAAAGCGTTCAGCGTTGGGGACAGGGTCGCAATAGGAGCGGATGTTCCGTGCGGCAGCTGCGTTTTTTGCCGCAACGGAATGGGCAACAACTGCCGCATCAACTACGCGATAGGTTACCAGTTCCAGGGCGGGTTCGCTGAATATATCCCGCTTAACGCGACTACGGTAAAATACGGCCCGGTCCACAAGATCCCTTCCGGGCTCAGTTACGAGGAAGCTGCCCTGGCAGAACCGCTTGCCTGCTGCATAAACGGGCTTGAGCTTTCACAGGTAAAGCTGGGGGATTCAGTGGTTGTAATAGGCGCCGGCCCTATAGGGTGCATGCTCGTGATCATGGCAAAGGTCATGGGTGCAAAAAAGGTCATGATAGCGCAAAGGTCCAAGAAAAGGCTTGAGCTGGCGCGTTCAACGCCTGCCGATGTTGTAATATCAACTACCGAGGAAGACCTGGTTAAAAGGGTTATGGAGGAAACAGAGGGCAGGGGAGCCGATGTTGTTATGGTGGCCTGCGCTTCGCCGGAAGCCCAGGAAGACGCCATAAGGATAGTTGCCAACAGGGGCAGGGTGAATTATTTCGGCGGGCTTCCAAAAGGCACGCGCAATATAAGCATAGACAGCAATATAATACATTATAAGGAAGCGTACATTCACGGGTCGCACGGCAGTATACCCAGGCAGCATAAAACAGCGCTGGATATCATAGCCAGCGGCAAGATCAAAATTAAGGATATGATATCTCGCAGGTTCCCGCTTGACAGGACCCTTGATGCTTTTGCCGCGGTTGAAAACCGCGAAGGAATGAAGGTTATAGTTGAAAATCCGTAAAAAATTGTAAATTTCAAATTTCAAATTGCAAAATTTAAATTTAGCTTCATTAAATGAAGAATGGCAAACTGCTTTTCAGGCGGGAAGTTAAAAAGATGAAAAAAGATATTGTGCCAAAAATGTTTGTGTTGTTTTTTGTGCTAATGGTCTGCAATGGCGGTATTTCCCACGCGCAGGAAAAAGGACTTATTGCCTGGTGGAAATTCGATGAGAACAAGAGTGACATTGCCAATGACGCGGTAGGAAACCTGCCGGGCATGATCATCGGCGCCGGCTGGGCAAGCGGCAAGTTCGGCAGCGGGTTGAAATTCACCGGAAAAGAAAGCGTGATCTTTATGAATAATGCGGTGATAAGCCCGGTTGACGAGATCACTGTTGAGGCTTGGGTATTTCCGATGAAATACGAGGACAGTTCCACGCAGATGATCATATTGAAGCCGGAATCATACAGCCTGGATCTGTCCGGCGGTAAATTCAGGTTTTCGGTGTATATACACGGAGAATACAGGCAGGTTGTGTGTAAGGATATTCTGAAGCTGAACGCCTGGCATTATCTGGCAGGAACCTACAGTTCAATGACACAAGCAATAAAACTGTATGCGGATAGCAGATTGCCGGGCAAAACGGTGATTACCGGGTTGGAATCTTACCAGATCAATGTTTCCGGGTACGATCTGATCATAGGCTCGGATGACGCCGGCAGTTCAATGCTGGGCATGATCGATGAGGTCAGGATATACAACATTGCGCTTGACGAAGAAAAAGTAAAAGCGCATGTCAGCTGGCAGTAATTTTTTAATAAAAAATAGATAATAGAGAATAGAAAATAGATTATAAAAAGGGCAGGGGACCCAAAAAAACGGGCTCCTGCCCTTTTCTTTTCTGCAGGGTCATCGACTTACCGTAGGGTCACTAACTTAGTCCTGACCCGAAGGTCCCACCGTTAAGCTCCTTGGAGCTGGCGGGAGTTCTGACCCGGAAGTCCCTGCATTGAACCCCGAAGGGGTTGCAGGGATAGTCAGGTATAAACACCTTGGCCTTGTTGAGATCGTTCGTCTGAGGGCGTCTGGTAAAGCCAATTTTTGGGCAGGCAGCATAAGATCTGGATTTTGACTGCCGGCCACAGGCCTCAGGTTCCAGTGTCTGGTTATAAACTTCTAGAAAGGTAGTTTTGATTGAAAATAGAAACTAAGCAGTTTTATTGCGGGATCTCCAAAACTATCTAACAGGGTCTGATGCTTAGCTCAGCTAAAATAAAGCCTTATTAACTGCTGGCAGCAAGCCGAAGGGAAGCCCCGGAATTTAGAGATAATACTATAATAAGAATATATAGTATAAATATCCAACTTCGTATAATAAGTGTTATGTCAAGCAGAACACTTACTCTTGAGCCCAGAGGCGCAGACCCCAGCAGCTTAATTTCGCAGAAATTAGCAGGGGTAAAGGAACGCACATGGTTTCCGTCAGACCCAGAGACGAATACCCTAGCAGCTTACTCTGATCCCTGTAGCCCCGATAAATCGGGGCTTAACACAGGGACCTACGAGTCAGAACAAAGTCAATGACTCTACGGTCGGAGTAGCAAGGGTCAAGTAAACTACAGGGATCCCTGTGAGCCTGGTTGATCTGGCTGATTCAGCCTTCAGGCTCATAAGAACCCCGATTGTCCCAGTAACTGAATAAAAGCCGCATATGGCTTTAAGCTATGAGCTATGAGCTATGAGCCATATGCGTCAGTTATCAGCTATTAGTTGTCGTTCCTGAGTATGCTGTACCACAGGTGGATCATGTACTGCCTGCCTGATGAA
>Ga0210056_1002182_pt1 | contig 16672 bp, 14 predicted proteins | sample CryGeyCG2014_080_2_FD_183965 | JGI IMG/M metagenome (GOLD analysis project Ga0210056, IMG submission 183965) | Groundwater microbial communities from aquifer - Crystal Geyser CG07_land_8/20/14_0.80 (SPAdes) (version 2) | ecosystem: Environmental > Aquatic > Deep subsurface > Groundwater | place... | reverse complement strand
TGACCGTTGGGGGACTAATGCAATGCTATATTGCCGCTTTGCCGTTTTTGAAAAATCAAATATTTTCGGTTCTGATTTTCGTTCCCAGTTTCGCTATTCTGCTTTCTTTTGCTTTTAGTAAAATAAAAGTTCCCCAAAAAGACATAAAAATTAAATTGGCTAAAGAAGAAATGAGGTCATGATTAAATCCTCGCAAAAAATTATTTTAGATTATCAAAAATTAGTCAAAGCAATTAAAGCTCATAAAGTTCTCAATAAAAAAATTGTTTGCACCATTGGGTCATGGGATGTATTGCACATTGGTCATCTCCGTTATTTAAAAAAAGCAAAAGAATTGGGCGATATTTTAGTGGTCGGGGTTGACAGCGATAAAACCATAAAGACTTATAAACATACTTCCCTAGGACCGATAATTCCTCAGGATGAAAGAATAGAAATGCTTTCTTATCAAAGCTTTGTTGACTATATAACTTTGATAAATGACGTTGATAAAAAAGGACGGTGGAAGATGGGATTAATAAAGTCAATAAAGCCCAATATTTTTGTCGCCACTACCGGAGAGAGCTATCCAATAGAGCAGAGAAAGGAAATTGCTAAATTCTGCGGTCAGTTAAAAATCCTACCGCGCCAGGCAAGAAACACCTCAACAACTAAAATTATAGAAAGGACATTTAAGAAACATTTAAAGTATATTTTAAGTAACACCAAATTATGAAGGTTAGTAAAAAAGTAGTGAACTTGAAGTATGCTAAATCAAAAGAATACAGGAAGGTTCTAAAGATTATTGAGAAAACGGAAAGATGTCCTTTCTGTAAAGAAAACTTTAAATACCACAAAAAGCCAATTTTTAAAAAAGAAAAAGGATGGTTTATAACGGACAACAGTTGGCCCTACAAAAATACTCAATACCATTTTTTAATTATCCCCAAAAAACACAAAGAAAATTTTATTCAATTGAGTTCTTCGGATTTTAAATCTGTTTTTAAATTAACAAATTGGGCAATCAGAAGATATAAAATAAAAGGCGGGGCGCTTAATCTAAGATTTGGTAACCCGCTTTATACCGGTTCAACGGTTTACCATCTTCATTTTCATTTGATTGTTCCTCGAGTTAATAAAAAAACTGAAAAAGCCAAGGTGGTTTATTTTCCCATTGGTTAATTTTGGTGAAATGGCAAATTTTTTGAATAAAAAAATCTTGGTTATTGGAGAATTTCCGGTTATTCACAAAGGATATATTGACTTTTTTAACAAAATCTTAAAAAAAAACAAATCAGCCAGTTTTTATTTTGGTTTTTTAAATGGAAAAATCGCCAAAAAAATAATGAAACTTGAGCCGGATATTAGAAAGATTCCTATTCCCGAGGTCAAAAAAGTAATTGCCGTCTATTTTCCGGTAAAGAAATTTTTTCTATTTAATAAAAACAACTACTCGGAATTAATAAAAAATGTTGGTCCAAAAAAAATTGTTATCCTCAAGGGAGAAAAAAGTGAAAATTTTGCTGCTGATTATTTAAAAAAATATCAAAAAATTATCCAATATTACGATATTAGATTAAGATGGCCATCAAAGAAAGTTGCTGAATTCAAAAAAGAAAAAACTCACCTTTTAAAGAGAGAATTAAATCAATATAAAAAATTTATGAAAGAAGCATTTAAAGAGGCAGAAAATTCTAAATGTTGGTGGCGTCAAGTAGGAGCGGTTTTGGTGAAAAAAAGAAAAATTATTTTAAGGTCTTTTAATGAAATGATGCCATTTGATGACGAGTGTTATAAAATAGGATGTATTCGTGATGAAATCCCTCCAGGTAAATTTCCAGAAATTTGTAGCGCCGCTCACGCTGAAGCTACCATTATTGCTACTGCTGCTCAAAAAGGCATTTCTTTAAAAGATACAACAATATATGTGACTCATTTTCCTTGTCCGGCTTGTGCCAAATTGATTGCTATATCTGGAATTAGAAAATTAGTTTATTCTAGGGGCTCGGCTGTTTTCGATAGTCAAAGGGTAATGGAAGGCAGGGGACTTGAAATGATAAAAATCTAAAATAAAAAAATATGGAAAATGAAAAATGGCCGAGGTATTTTAAAGATAATCTGGTTTTAGGCAACCTAAAGAGTGAGGTCGTTCTTGTAACTCTCTGGACACCGGTTAAAAAGATTATCGAAAAAATAGATAAAAACCTGTTTTGTTTGGCCGGGCAACTTTATTCAAAAGACGGGATAAATTATATTATTAGGAATTTTTTATCTCACCCAACAATTTACCATTTAGTTGTCTGCGGCCAAGACCTATCCGGAAGCGGCAGGGCTTTAGTTGATTTTTTTAAAAAAGGAATTGACCAAGATTATAATATTATTGATAATTCTTTTGCTTCAATTCATAAAGAAATACCAAAGGAATCTTTAGAAATTCTTCGTCAAAATGTTAAAATAATGGACTTAATCGGAATCAGAGAACCTAAAAAAATAACTGAAGCTTTAAAAGCTTGCCAATCAATTAGAAAACCATTTGCCACAGCTCAAATTTTTCCTGACCACAAAGAAGAGAAAATTTCGATTTTCCCCTCCGAGCAGTCGGTTTTTAAAATAAAAGATGAGTATATCGGACCTGCCTGGCTTAGATTATTAAAGATAATTTTAAAATTCGGAATTATCAATAAAAGTCGTTATGGAAACGAAGTTAGGGAGCTTTTTAACATTGTCGCCGTTATTACTGACGAAAATCCTCTTAAACCAAAAATTTTTCCTTTTTTTCAAGTGGATAAAAAAGATATAGAAAAATATCAAAAAAACATAATGAAGGGCGGTAAAGGAGATGAAATATACACTTACGGAGAGAGACTTTGGGGATATAAAGGGATAAACCAAATTGAGGAGGTAATTTTACCATATCTAAAGAAAGACCAAAATGATAGAGCTGCCCTAGGTATAACATTTGATATGACTTATGATCATACAGCTCCTCATTCTCCCTGCCTTTGTCTTTTACAGGCGACGACTTTCAAAGATAAAATAAATTTAACCGCCTATTTCAGAAGTCATGCCATATTTTCTGGTTGGGTTTTAAACGCCTTCGGTCTCCGTCGGCTTCAGTATTATATAGCTCAGAAGTTATCAAAAGAAGTGGGGTTTTTGACGATTTTTTCAAATTGCGCTCATATTTACGATAATGAGTGGAAAACTGCTCAAAAAATAGTTGAAAAATATAGTCTCCAGCAATTTAATTATCCCTTAGACCCTCGAGGATATCTCGTTATCACTGCCGAGGAAAACAAAATAGCAGTAAAACACTATTCTCCCCAAGGTCAGTTTTTACAGGAGTTTTTTCAAGACGGTCTGACGGAAAAAGCGGCCATTAAAATGTATCACAAATTAATTTTATCCGAAGTCGTTTCTGAAATCTCCCATGCCTTCGACCTGGGCGCTGAGCTTCAAAAAGCAGAGATTGCCATAAAGAATAATTTAAAATATACTCAAGACAGAGAATTAATTTTATGAAAGAAACTTTTGGAAAATTTATTGTTTTTGAGGGAATAGATGGAGCCGGGGTTGAAACCCAAGGAAAGCTATTGTGTAATTATTTAAGAAAACAAAAAAGATCTGTTGAAAGATTATATTATCCGGACTATGAAGGACCGATAGGAAGATTAATTCATCAATATCTCCATAAACAATATGAATTTTCGGTCGATGTTCAGTTTCTCCTTTACTTTGCTGATTTTATTAAAAACAGAGAGAAAATAAATCAATGGAGGAAGAAGGGTAAAATTGTGATTTGTGATAGATTTTTTAGTTCAACTCTTGCTTATCAGGGTCTGCGAGGTTTCCCAATAAAAAAAGCATTAGAATTAGCTCGAACATTCAAACTTCCAAGGCCAGATTTGATAATCTATTTAAGAGTTTCGCCAGAAGTTTCAATGAGCAGAAAATATAAAGAAAAAAAAGACCTTGATAGAAACGAAGCAGATAAAAAATTTTTGAAAAAAGTTGGGGACTCTTACGAAAAACTAATTAAAGGCAGAATTTTCTCAAAGTGGGCAGTAATCAATGGCGAAAGGTCAATTGAAAAAGTTTTGAAAGATATTAAAAAGATAGTTAAACCAAAATTATGAAAAAAATAAAAGACATTGCTAAAATAATTGACCACACTAACATTAGAAAGGATGCTACGGAAAAGGAGATTAAAAAAACTTGCCAGGAAGCCAAAATTTATGGTTTTAGAAGCGTTTGTGTAAATCCGGAATGGGTGAAATTGGTAAAGAAAGAACTAAAAGGTACAAACATAAAAATTGTTTGTCTGATTGACCCGCCGATAGGGGATAGTCCTCATAAAAAAAGGATTGAATCCTCTTACAAAGCAAAAAGAGATGGAGTAAATGAGTTAGATGTGGTAATTTCAATTCCTGATGTAAAACATGAAAGATGGGAAAGAATTTTAAAAGATTTAAAGGAAATTTGTCAGATTTTACCAACAAAAGTAATTATCGGTTCGGGTTATTTAACTGATGAAGAAATCAAAAAAGCATCCCAAATTGTAAAAGAAGCCGGTGCAATTTGTGTAAAAACGGCTACCGAGAAAGACCCTTTGGAACATCGGGAATTGAAAGAAAAATTTTACCATCTAAAATTGATGAGAGAAGGGGCTCCCGGACTTCTCATTAAAGCCGCCGGCGGAATCAGAACAATTTCTGATGCCGAAGAAGCAATAAAAGCCGGCGCCGACATCATCGGCACCAGCTCAGGAGTGGAAATTCTAAAGAAATCTAAAAAAAGATGATGTAATACATTTTTTACGATCGTAGAAATTGTGTGATAGAATTATAACGAAGTCTGATTTCGTTATATTAATATTTTTATGAAATATCAACCAATTCTGGGCCTCGAGGCGCATGTGGAACTTAAGACTAAAAGTAAAATGTTTTGTAGTTGCGCTAATGATCCTAACGAACGACACCCTAACATGTTAATCTGCCCGATATGTACTGCGCAACCGGGAAGTCTTCCAGTGATAAATAAAGAAGCAGTAAGAAAAACAATAAAAACAGGTCTGGCTCTAAATTGTCAAATTCCTGAATATTCTAAATTTGATAGAAAGAACTATTTTTATCCTGATTTACCAAAAGGTTATCAAATATCTCAACTGTATCAACCTTTCTGTAAAAAAGGATTTTTGGAAATAGACGGAAGAAAAATTAGAATAAGAGAAATCCATTTAGAAGAGGATACTGGCAGATTAGTTCACCCCGAAGGCGCAGACTATTCCTTGGTTGACTTCAACCGGGCAGGTATTCCTTTAATGGAATTAGTTACTGAGCCTGATATAACTTCAGCCAGAGAGGCCAGGAAATTTGCTGAAGAATTACAATTGATTTTAAGATATTTGGAAGTTTCTGACGCTGATATGGAAAAAGGACAAATGAGGGTGGAAGTGAATGTTTCCCTTACTAAAGAAAAGGGGAAATTGGGTACAAAAGTAGAAATTAAAAATTTAAATTCGTTTAAGGCGGTAGAAAGAGCGACTAATTACGAAGCTCAAAGACAAAATAAATTATTAGATAAAGGAGAAAAAATTATTCAGGAGACACGAGGATGGGATGATGCCAGAGGGATAACTGTCAGTCAAAGAGAAAAAGAAGAAGCCCATGATTATAGATATTTTCCTGAGCCGGATTTACCGCCACTTCATCATTCAAAAAAAATTATTGAAGAGATTAAAGCAGAAATCCCTGAATTGCCCGCCCAAAAAAGAGAAAGATTTAAAAGAGAATATAATTTAGATGAAAAATCTATTGAAATTTTTGTTCAAAACAAAGATTTAGGCGAGTATTTTGAGAAAATTGTAAGCGAGTTTGAAGCAAGGCTTAAAAAAGAAAAACTTTTTAAACTGATTAAACTGGCAACTAACTATTTAATAACAGACCTTTTAGGATTATTTAAAGGGGAGCAATTTTCTGAGAAAAGATGCAAAATTGATCCAGAAAACTTTGCCGAGTTTATTAGTCTCATTGAGGAAGGAAAAATTTCAAGTAAGATTGCTAAAACTATTTTACAGGAAATGTTTTCTACAGGAGTTGATACTTCCCATATTATTAAAGAAAAACAGTTGATTCAAATTACCGATAGGATAGAGATTGAAAAAATTATCAAAGAAGTAATTTCAAAAAATCAAAGAGCGATAGAGGATTTTAAAAAGGGGAAAGAAAATGCTTTTCAATTTTTAATTGGCCAAGTTATGGCAATCTCCAAAGGGAAGGCTGATCCTCAAGTAGTAAAAAGCGTTTTGAAAAAGAAACTTTTAACCTCTTGACAATTTTTTAAAAAGGTGCTATCTTATAAATAGACAAAATCATAGATTCGTTATTTCTATTCGTTTCTAAGGATTAAGTCAAAGGTCGTATTATAAACCTTTATAAATCTTAATCCAGATTGCAAAAAGAATGGTAGTAGGAGTAGCGGATCCTTTGTCAGTTCTTTTAAAATCTGGATGGGATTGTCTTAAAAAATTTATGTTAAATTCAGGATATTTCGCTTTAGCTTGTTATGAGGGAAAATTTCCATTAGTTTATGTTCCCAATGCGCAGAATGCAGAAGAGGCTAAAAATAAAGTTCAAGATAAGATTGGAAAGGCATTAAGCATGAATCCCAAAAGAGATTCTAACGCGCCCGTTCTATTTGTAGTATATTCATTTGAAAAAAATGAATTAGAAATTTCTTTTGAGAAGAATGGCCAGACCAAGAAGATAAAAAATATAGATGAGGTTGATCCAACATTACGAAGGGGATATATCCAGGGATTAATGAAATCAATAAAAATTCTGAGAGAATCAATAAGTAGAGAGAATTTCGAGATTCTTCTTGAATACGCAGGGATTAAAACAAAAATCCAATCAGAGAATAAAAAAGCTCGTAGAGCTTTTGCTGACTATCTGGAAATTTCTGAAGCTCAACTTGAGGAAATTTTTTCCTAAGAAAACATAAAATGAGTTCTTAATTTGCCGCTAACAATTAAGGACTCTTTTATTTTTCTAAAAATTTATTTATTAATTTCTTAGCCCATTGGTAAGAATAATGGGTGCTAAACGGTATCCATTTGATTCTTTTGTCTCGTTTGAACCAGGTTATTTGTCGTTTAGCAAATTGGATAGTATGCCTTATAATTTCTTGTTTTATTTCCTCCTTTTCATTTTTTGTAGAGAACCATTCTTGATAACCGATAGTTTGCATCGACGGGATTTTCCAGCCATATTTTTGAGTCAAGTTTTCTACTTCTCTTTCTAAGCCCAATAGAAACATTCTCTTTACTCTTTTTTCTATTCTTTTTTTTAATTCTTCCTTCTTTGACTTTATTCCAATTTGTAAGACTTCAAAGAGAGGCCTCTCTTTTTTTCTTTTTTCCCAAAAAGACCCTCCTGTTGCTTTACAGACCTCAATAGCCCGAATCAGCCTTCTTTTGTTTTCTTTTTCAATAAATTTTGTCCCTTTTGAATCTAATTTTTCATAGATTTTAAAAAGCTCTGGAGCTGATTTTTCCTCTAATTCTTTTCTTAACTCTTTTTGAGATGGGACTTTTGGAAAATTAACATTATCAACTACGGCTTGGATATAAAGCCCGGTCCCTCCGACTAAAAATGGCAGTTTTCCTCTTTTTTGAATATCTTTTATTTTTTTAATAGCTAATTTTTTATAGATTGCCACATTGAATTCTTCATTAGGGTAGACAACATCAATTAAATGATGGGGAATTCCTTGAATTATGTTTTGCGTCTGTTTCGCATTTTTGTTTCGCGTCTGTTTCGCGGACACTGTTTTAGCGGTACCAATATCCATTCCTTTATAAACCTGCCTTGAATCAGCGGAGACAATTTCGCCATTAAGTTTTTTAGCCAGTTTTATAGCTAACTCTGATTTCCCGGAAGCCGTCAGACCCAAAATAACAATGAGTTTATTTTTAATTTTTACCATTTTTTAATTCTGAACAAACTGTAAGAATATACAACCCTGCAAAGAGTTGGAATATTGATTATTCCACTGACTTTCCTTTTTCTCTTTTTTCTTGATTAATTTTGTATTTATGTTATAATAATGATAGTTTTTCTAAAGGTCGGAAGACAAGCAATACTTAGTCTTTCGACCATCGGAAGACTACATTGCTCATTAACATTATTAAATAACCAAATATGAAAAAAATAAGACCGTTAACTGTATTTTCTATAAAATATCCATACGGAATGGCAGTCGATTGGGACTTATGGAAGAAAAGGAGATGGTGGGAATCCTATTCATCATATGGACTTAAATGGTATCCGGAAGAAAAACCGCTAAACAAAAAAGGATGGGGAGCTATTTTAAAGAAATTTCACCTCTGGTATTTTAGAAAAGAGTATCCTATTGAGAGAATTGAAAGAAAATCTCCAGCTTGGTTTATGGCGGAGCGGAGGAAAAAAGAAAAGAAATATGGATTACGAAAGGCAGGAAGAGTTTACACCGACAATATAGGAGGAGAAGGTTGTCATGCAGAAATGTACCAGTAGGTTAGATTATTTTATAAAAAGAGAGATGCTAAAAGCATCCCTCTTTTTTATCCAGTGATTAATTTTCCTTTTAAATCCCAAGACGTAGCATCAATGATTTTTACTTTAATGAACTGACCAATTAAGTTAGCTTTTGGTTTATAGTTTATAGCTTTTAGATTGATCTTTACTGTTTTGTAATGGCGGGATTTGCCAATTAAAAAGTCATTTTTTCGACCATTAACTAAAACCTCAACTTTTTTCCCGATATATTTCTTATTTTTTGCCAAAGCCATTTTTTTTAAAATTTCAGTTAAAATTTTCCATCTTTCCCCCTTCTCATTTTTTGAGATATTATAACTCATTTTAGCAGCAGCCGTTCCCGGCCTTGGAGAATACTGAGCAAGATAAGCCATATCGAATTTAATTTCTTTAAAAAGTTTTACCGTATTTTTAAATTGTTTTTTTGTTTCACCAGGGAAACCCACGATTATATCGGTAGAAAGAGTAATGTCTCTTTCCAACCCGTTCCTGTATTTTTTAAAAGCATCTCTAATGTTTTTTACTAAATTTTTGTATTGCAAAACATTATAAGGGCGACGCATTCTCGTTAAAATCTTATTATCCCCGGATTGTACCGGTAGGTTTAAGTAAGGAGTAACTTTTTGAAGACGAGCCATTGTTCTAATTAATTCACTGGAGAAATTTTTGGGATGGGGAGAGGTAAAACGAAGCCAAAAGTTTCCCGGAATATTATTAACCATTTTTAGAAGTTTTGGAAAACTAATTGAAGAATCAGTGGGGGAATGATAATCATTAACATTTTGGCCCAAAAGCCATATTTCTTTGAATTTTTCCTGAACTACATTTTTCACTTCTTTTAAGATTTCTTTATGGTCTCGGCATATCAAGATTCTCCGAGTAAAAGGAACAACGCAGTAGGCGCAAAAATTATTACAACCATTAGAGATTGGGACAAAAGCCGAAAAGCTATTTGAATGTTTAGGGTTCGTAGATAAATAATAACTCTCGTAAGGTAAAAGAGATTTTTGTGATACAGGAGAGGTTTTCAACCCGAGGTATTTTTTCCAGTTTGGTAAGCTTCGAATATCTAAAATTAAGTCGAAAACTTTTTTAAATTTCTTTTTATCTTCTTTTAAAATACAACCTGTTAAAACGGTCTTTAACTTCTTCTTTTTAATTTTTAGTTTTTCAAATTTTGGAATGAGCCCATATACTCTATCTACTGCTGATTGCCGGATTGAACACATATTAACCACAATTAAATCAGCCTCATTTTCTTTTGAGGCTGATTGATATCCAATTTCTTCCAACATTGTCGCGATCCTTTCGCTATCTGATTTATTCATTTGACATCCATAAGTAATTATATAATAACGCATTTTATTTATCCTTGCCCCGTACCATCCCGAGCGAAAGCGAGGGATTGGTAACGGGGTGGCAACCATATGTAATAATGTAATACTTCATTCTAATGTATTTCTTCTTTTTTTTCTTTTAGAAAATATCTCCACTGTTCAATAAATTCCACAAAGACCAAAAAGGGCATATCAATCAAAGCATTGAAGAAGGCGGCAACGGCATTGTATTTTTTCCATTTATTGGAAAGCCATTGCCCAAGACTAGCAATGGGCAGAGTGAGAATATCAAACAAAAATCCAGGAAAACTAATTGATTTTTCTTCAACCGTCAATTCTTCTGACCTTGCTCTGATTGCTAAGCCGGCAAAAATAATAAGAGCCACCCCCATAGTTTCAATGACAATAGAGGTAGGTGGGAATTTAGCTAATTGGGTGAAGAAGAATATAACCCATAACGAGAAAACAGTTATCAAAACATAAATAAAGGTGACAATAAATTTCATTATTAATCCTCGTCTTTTTGGAGGATTTACTTGATAAGTGTCGATTTTCTCTCTTTCATAAACAATTTTCATTGTTTCCATTATTACTACAATTAAATTACTTTTTGAGGGAGGTTTTATTGTTATCACCAGCAGGAACATTAAAAAAGTCGGACCTAAAATATCTATTGTTATTGCCAGGGGAGAAAATCTTCCTGTAATTAACTTAGCCAGAGGTATTTCTACAATCAAAAAAAGGAAAATATTGGCAAGAAAAATAGAAAGGGTGGAATAAAAAGCTGCCCGGAAAAGCCGTTTCTTTAAGGTAGACAATCTTTTATTGTATGCTCCTTTAATAAGGCCTTCTAATATTTCAGGGTTGGTAATTTTTTTTGCAACTTCTTCAGGATTTTCTTTGGATAATATGTCTCCCAAAAGTAAATAAGGGGTGTCGTACTTTTCGCAGATAACGTAGAATTTTTTGCCGAGCGGGTGAGACAGGTCATCCTCGATTTTTTTCCAAATTGCGTATATGTTTTTTGCTATTTCTGAAAGCCATTCGGGAGTAGCGCTATTCCATTGAGGGAAGCGGTATTTTAAGAGGTTATAACTTATAATCGGATGATCTAATTTAAAGAGAGCCCGCTGAACTGTAATATAAATTTGAATGTTTTTCTCTTCTTCACTCACCCCTCCTATTTTTATAACTCCTTCATTTAACTTAATTCTCTCTTTTATTAGCTCAAACATATAATTAATCAAAGACCTTTCCTCGATAAACGGGTAAAGACTTTCTTCAACTTCGCAAGCAGCAACCTCTATAATCCAGTTATAAAACTGCAATCTTTGTTTCTTTTTAGCTTCGGGAATGTTTTTCAGAATAAAGATATATTTTCTAATTATCTTCTGGACTTCCAATATCTTGGTTTCTTCAATTCTGTCATTCGGTAAATGGCCGCCTCGGATTAATTCCGAAACCAAAGATTCTGCTATTTTAGCAGTTTCAACTGAGAAGTTTCTTAGTTCCAATTCCAAAAACCTCTGTTTTAACTTTCTAATAATAGCGGCTCTTCGCATGAGATGCTCTTCTTTCCAATCAACTACCTCTCTTATTTTTTCGTAAAAAGCAGCTACCCTTGAGGCGACCTCATCCACATGAATAGTTGCCACTCCTTCTTTTGGCTGGATGGATTGATGCCAGAGCTGATAGCGCTGAATTAAACGTTGGGTTTGTTGAGATAATTCTGACATATTACCACTTTTTATTTTCTATTTTCATTTTAATTTTTTCTAAAAATTTATTTAATTTTATCATTCCCACATCTCCTTTTTCTCTTTCTCTTGCCCTGACTGATTTTGTTTTTATTTCTTTGTCACCAACTACCAATAAATAAGGAATTTTTTGGATTTCTCCTTCTCTAATTTTTTTGGAAACAGTTTCATTTTTATCTTTTACCTCAGTCCTTAGGTTGTTAGTTGTTAGTTGTAAATTAACGAAGTTCGCATAATTTCTATGGCTGCTTCCTACTGGAATTACCCAAATTTGAACTGGTGCCAGCCATAAAGGGAAAGCGCCAGCATAATGTTCGATTAAAACTCCGATAAATCTTTCAAAAGAACCGAGCAAAGCTCGATGGAGCATATATGATTTTTCTTTTTTACCCTTTTTATTAATAAATGTAATATTAAATCTCTCTGGCAAATTAAAATCAACCTGGATAGTGGTACATTGCCACTCTCTTTCTAGACTATCTTTAACTTTTATATCAATTTTTGGTCCGTAAAAAACACCTCCTCCAGGATCAATTTGATATTTTAATTTAAGATTTTTTAAAGCATATTTTAAAGAATTTGTTGCTTTTTCCCATCCCTTTATTGTACCGGCATATTTTTCTGGTCGGGTAGAAAGATAAATAATATAATCTTTAAAGCCAAAAGTTTTGAGTATTTTTAAACCGTGTTTTAAAAGCTTGATTATCTCTTGATTTAGTTGTTCTGGGGTACACCAGATATGGGCATCGTCTTGAGTAAAACCTCGCACTCTGGTTAGGCCATGTAAAGTTCCAGACCTCTCATATCGATAAACGGTTCCAAATTCAGCAAATTTTATTGGTAAATCTTTATAGGAACGAATTTTTGATTGAAAAATCTTTACATGAAAAGGACAGTTCATTGGTTTTATCATATATTCTTCCTCATCAATTTTAATAGGGGAGTACATATTTTCTCTGTATAAATCCCAGTGACCAGAGGTCTTCCATAAATCTAATTTGCCAATGTGAGGACTAACTATCCATTGATAGCCGTGATTAGTTAACTCTTGGTATAAATAATCTTCAATAATTTTTCTTAAAATAACTCCCTTCGGTTGCCAGATTGGAAGGCCAGCCCCAACTTCTTCATCAATTAAAAATAATTCTAATTTTTGTCCTAAAATTCTGTGGTCTCTTTTTTCTGCTTCTTGTTGAAGTTTAAAATAGTTATCTAATTCTTTTTTTGTTTTAAAAGCTACTCCATAAATTCGGGTTAACATTGGTCTTTTTTCATTTCCCTTCCAGTAAGCGCCGGCAATTTTTGTCAATTTAAGGGCATCAATTATTTCTTTGGCTTGCCCTGAATGAAGTTGAAGGGTTGATTTAATATGGGGACCTTTGCATAAATCAATAAAATTTCCACTTTCATAAATTTTCAGGGGTGCAACCCCTGCAATTTCTTCTATTAATTCTAATTTATAGGGCTGGTTTTCAAATAATTTTTTCGCCTCCTTTTTTGAAATTATTTTCTTTTTAAAAACAATATCTTTTTTAATAAGTTCCTTCATTTTCTTTTCAATCTTTGGTAAATCTTCATTTGAGATTGGATTCTTAAAGTCAAAATCGTAGTAGAATCCATTTTCAATCACTGGACCAATGCCGAATTTAACTCCGGGATATAATTCTTGAACCGCATAAGCTAAAATATGAGCTAAAGAATGTCGAATGGTATCAATTCTCATAGGTTTAATTTTATTTTTCTATGATTTCTTCAATAGTTTCACAAATTAATTTAGGGGTATCGTCTTTGTTATCAATTCTTCCTGAGACTAATACAATTTTATTTTCTTGGAAAGCCTCGGGATTTCTTTCTATTACCGAAGGGAAATTAACCACCTCTATTTTACTAAACTTGTCTTCTAAATTAAAGAAGAGCATTGGTTTTCCGGTTTTTGTTATTATTTTCTTAATTCCCGAGATAACTCCACAAACTTTTACTGTTTTCCCAACCAGTTTGTGGGTAATCTGGTTAATAGGCAAAGCCATTTGCCAGAAATTTTTTTTGAAATTGTCTAAAGGATGACCTGAAACATAAATACCTAACAGTTCTTTTTCCCATCTTAGTTTTTCTATTTGAGAAGCTTTTTCTGAATCCATTAACTTAAAAGCAGTTTTATGGCAATTTTTATTGAGCCCATCAAAAAGACCTTTTTGCCCATTAAATTTATTTTTTTTGGATTCTCTACTATACTCCAGGAGCAATTCTAAATTATTGAGAAGTTTTTTTCTCTCCCCAAACTTATCAAAGGTACCTGTTTTAATTAGACTCTCTAAAGATTTTTTATTTAAGACCTTTATAGGAACTCTGGAAACGAAATCTTCTATTGATTGAAAATGACCTTTCTCCTTCCTTTCCTTAACAATTTCTTCCACTACATTTTCACCTACATTTTTGATAGCTGCTAGCCCAAAACGAATTTTATTTTCTTTTGGTATTACAGAAAAATATCTAAAACTCTCATTAAGGTTGGGAGGCAAAACTTCTATTCCCATTCTTTTACATTCTTCCATTAAAAAGCCAATTCTTTCTATATTCGCTTTTTCTGAAGTTAGCAAAGACGCCATAAATTCTAAGGTATAGTGGACTTTTAGGTAAGCAGTTTGATAGGCGATAGTGGCGTAAGCAGCGGCATGACTTCTATTGAAAGAGTAATGAGCGAAAGGTTCAAACCAGTGCCAAATTTTTTGAGAGATGCTTTCTGGAATTTCATTTTTTTTACATCCTTCAATAAATTTTTTCTTTTGAGCCAAGAGTAAACTTTTAATTTTCTTCCCCATTGCCTTTCTTAAAACATCGGCCTCAGTTAAGGTGAAACCGGCTAACCCTTGAGCGATTTTCATCACTTGCTCTTGATATACAGGAATTCCAAAAGTTGATTCTAAAATTGATTTTAATTTTGGATGTAAATATTCAACCTTTTTTTTCTTATATTTGCCAGCAATATAGTCTGGTATTAAAGCCATTGGACCCGGTCGATATAAAGCTACCATGGCAATAATATCTTCAAATTCAGTTGGCTTCAGTTGCTTTAAATATCTCCGCATTCCCTCTGATTCCAATTGGAAGACACCAATACAATCTCCTTTTTGTAATAACTTGTAAGCCTGTTTGTCATCCAAAGGAATATTCTCTATATCAACTTTTTCATGTCTTATGGCATAAATTTTATTTAAAGTATCTTCTATAATAGTTAAATTTTTTAATCCCAAAAAGTCCATTTTCAAAAGTCCCAGGTCTTCGATAGCATGCATTTCATATTGAGTAACAATATTTTGATCGTTTTGAGTTGGAAATTGCAAAGGAACAATTTCATCTAAGGGCTCTTTTGAAATTACTACTCCACAGGCATGGGTTGAAGCATGGCGAGCGCAGCCTTCTAATTTTTTGGCAAAATTAACTAACTTTTCTATCTTGGGGTCACTTTGATAAAGTTCTCTAAATTCTCTTATTTTAGCTAAAGTTTCATCTAAACTATAGCCAAAAGGAATTAATTTAGCAATTTTATCACAGAAACTATAATTATAGTTTAAAGCCCTGCCTACATCTCTAACCACTGCCCTGGATGCCATTGTTCCAAAGGTTATTATCTGGGCTACCTTGTCCCTACCGTATTTTTGAGCAACATAATTTATTACCTCATCTCGTCTTCTATCAGTAAAATCAAGATCAATATCGGGGAGAGTTTTAGTTCTGCCAGGATTCAAAAATCTTTCAAATAGAAGATTATATTTTAAGGGATTAATATTAGTAATATTTAAAAGATAAGCAACCAAAGAACCTCCCGCCGAACCTCTTCCAGGGCCAACTACAATTCGATTTTCCTTTGCCCAATTAACAAAGTCCTGAACAATAAGAAAGTAAGGAGCGAAGCCTGTTTTTTTTATGACCGAAAGTTCGTCTTCTAATCTATCTATTATCTCTTTATCTTTTTTTAACTCCCTTTTTTCTATTCCCTGATAACAAAGTTTTTTAAGGTATTGATTTGGTTCTTCTTCTTCGGGTAGAGGGTAGTAAGGAAGTTTAACTTCCCCTAATTTAAATTCAAAATTACATCGTTCGGCTATTTTTTGAGTATTGTAGATAGCTTCTGGTACATCCTTAAAATCCTTAATCATTTCTTGAGGTTCTCTTACCGAAAAATCATCTGCTTTCATAGTCAATCTTTCAGGGTCATTAGGATCAGAACCGGTATTAATCAGCATTAGAATATCTTGAACTTCGGCGTCGTCTTTCCTTAGATAATGGCAATCATTTGTTGCTACCAGGGGAATGTTTAATTTTTTAGAAAATGAAATTAAAACTTTATTGACCTTCTCTTGCTCGGGTATCCCGGGATGATGCTGCAGCTCTAAATAAAAATTATCCTTACCAAAAATTTCTTGGTATTTTCGGGCTGTTTTCTCAGCTTCCTTTATTTTTTTGCCTAAAATTAACTGAGGAATTTTTCCCTGCAGGCAAGCCGAAAGAGCGATTAAACCTTGAGAATGTTCGCTTAGTAAATCATCATCAACTCTTGGTTTATAATAAAATCCCTTAAGATGAGCTTCAGTGACCAACTTTACTAAATTTTTATAACCCTCTTCATTCTTGACCAGCAGGATTAAGTGGTATCTTTTGTTGTCAATATTGGGTCTTTTTTGCTCCATTTTTTCAAAAGCCTGATATACTTCACAACCAATTATTGGTTTAATCCCTCTGGCTTTAGCTTTTTTATAAAACTCTACTGCCCCATATAAAACACCATGGTCGGTTAAAGCCACAGAGTCCATACCTTGAGATTTGATGTAATCTAAAATTTCATCAATCTTTGGAAGACCGTCTAATAATGAATAATGACTGTGAAGGTGAAGATGAGTAAATTTTGACATTATCTAAAGGTTCTTAATTCAAGATTATAATTACAAGAGAGGGAGACCGAGCACGTAAACCATTATGTGCTTCGGTTGACCGAGTGAAGTAATTATGCGGCGAAGCCGCAATA
>Ga0210056_1002181_pt1 | contig 16673 bp, 21 predicted proteins | sample CryGeyCG2014_080_2_FD_183965 | JGI IMG/M metagenome (GOLD analysis project Ga0210056, IMG submission 183965) | Groundwater microbial communities from aquifer - Crystal Geyser CG07_land_8/20/14_0.80 (SPAdes) (version 2) | ecosystem: Environmental > Aquatic > Deep subsurface > Groundwater | place... | reverse complement strand
AAGATAATGATTGTGTATATTTTACACAGTACCAGCTTGTTAAAAAAATTAATATAATCCTTTGTTTCTTAAAAAAATAAACTTAGCAACAAAAAAAGTAAAAAAAGGTAACTAGCATCAGATGCCACGTTTAATAACAAAATTAAAGTTTGTTCAGTTTTTAGAACAAAACCCAGATCTTACAGCGAAGGAAATTTCAGAAGCGCTAAATATAAGTATTTCATACTTTTATACATTGCAGCATAAATACAGAAATGAGATTGCCGATGCTGCAAAAGAGATGTCGAAGAAGCTTGCGCTTGAACAAGTGCACAACTTGCGCAGAAATGCACGTCAGAAAGACACCACAGCCGCCAATTCGTTGTTAGAGATAGCAAAGGTGCGCACAAAAGATTCAATTTTCCCAGACAATAGTGGTTGGAAGATCACAATAGAGAAGATAGAGCCTGTCAAGACCGATCAGAAATGACCAGTCTGAGCAGGTTTTTTTGTTGCTTTTTAGCTGTAATGTCAAAAACAAGCAAAAGCGAGCAGTTTATCTAAAAATGTTCTAAAAATGTCAATTCAATATTTACAATAGTTAAAGTATCGCCGGCTCACTGTACAGCAACAAGAAAGTGAAAGAGTCGATTGTGCAACTATGTGCAAATAGCCCAAAAAGACGTTCTTAGAAGCGCAAATTAGTCAAAATTCTTTGTTTGTTTGTGTTTGTGTCTGCGTGATGTGTCATTGTGAGAGTTTACATACGTTAGCAGTCAGTAAATGTGAATAAGGGGGGTATGTGTCAGGCGTGCGGGGGACTTGACTGGTAACGGTACTTATTGGATTTTCCGCATAAAAAAACCAAGAAAGGTTTAATGAAACAGCTTTTTAGGGAAATAAAGCCAGATGAAATGATAGAATATATTCAATGCAATTCTGGTAGTTCGGATATAATAAAGGAATATTTCAGAATATATTTTCCAGATGAGCAAGACAATTGGTTTGAATATTGTAATTATACTACGAAGTGGAATTGTTATCATAATATAATGGCATGGCAACTAAACAACAAACTAAGGGATGGATGGTCGTTAGTTGGCAGTGATAATGATAGTTTTATAATCGCAAAGAATAATGGGATATAGACAATTTTTGTTGGGGTTAATTATTATTTTGGTTACGTCTATAATTCTTGCTTTAGTTATATACTGTATAGCATGGGTGTTAGTTAGCATATATCTTATTTTAGATAAGTTTATAGTTACTAGACGACTCAAGCGTATATATAAGAAATAATTGAAAAAATGCGTGAACTAAACATAAAGTTTCAGCCGAAACAATGGGATGCTTCAGAGTTAATAGACAGCAGGGAGCGGGGGCAATATTTATTCTACGGTGGAGCGAAGGGTGGTGGTAAGTCATATTTAGGTAGGGCAAAATTAATAGATTGCTGTTTAAGGTATGCAGGGATAGCTGCGGTGATAGTGAGAAAGACCTACCCAGAGTTATTGGCGAATCATATTAGGAAATTATTTCAAGAGTATTCATTTATAAAGAATTGGTATAAGGCGGCAGAAAAGACGGTATATTTCCCCAATGGGTCAACGCTTGAGTTAAAACACTTATCAACTACGGATGATGTTTATAATTATCAGGGGATAGAATATGACATAATATTTTTAGATGAAGCAACACAGCATGAGGAAGAAGTTTTCAAGATATTAAAAACATCATTAAGAAGCGATCCCAGGATAAGAGACAAATATCCAGAATTCAAACCATTTTTTCTTTTAACAGGGAATCCTGGTGGGATAGGGCATACGTGGTGTAAAAGATTGTTCATTGATAGAATGTTTTTACCAAATGAGAATGATAAAGATTATCATTTTATACAAGCTAAATTATGGGATAATCTTCTATTTATGAATGCCAACCCCGAATATCTGTCGAATTTACAAGAATTACCAGATGATTTACGTAGGGCATATTTAGACGGAGATTGGACAGTATTTTTAGGACAATTCTTTGTAGATTTTAGGAAAGAAGTTCATGGAATAGAACCGTTTCAGGTTGACAAAGAATGGACAAAGATATTTGCATTAGATTGGGGATATAGTCCGCATCCTTATCATTGTGGATGGTATGCTATTGATGGTGGAACTGTTTATAAGTATCGTGAGTTGGAAGGAAAAGAAGAATCCCCACAAGAAGTAGCAGAACAAATTGTAGAATGCAGTAAAGATGATGGGTCTTTATTTTTTGGAGTTGGCGATACGCAAATGTGGGAACAAAGTCCATTTCAAACATCTTATGAAGCATCGCAATGGGAGACTGTTTCAGATAAATCGATAGCTTTACAGATTAATGATGTATTGGGTAAGGCGGGGATTCTGATGATGAAAGCCAATAAAGCTCGTATAACTGGATGGACTAACTTAAAAGTATTTATGAAATGGGTTGGTGAATATACCAAAGAAGGCGTAAAAATAAGCAAACAGCCCAGATTTAAGATATTTAATACTTGTAAGAATACATTAAAGGCATATCCAGTTCAATTATATGATGACCTAAAACCAGGCGATATGAGAAAGAAAGCTGGAGATGATCCATGTGATACTGATAGATATGCAATAATGACCATAAGTGAGCGAAAGTATGTTGAAGTAGATAACTACTATGATAGGGCAGTAGCTGAAAGTTGGGGTAAAAAACAACGGATATTTGAACATGGTGCTAAGCGGATGTTTGGCAAGGAACTTATATTAGCTGAAAAAGATTTTTTTGATAATAGGGAGTATTATTAATGGAATTAGCTATTTTAAAGCAATACTATAAAGAAGTTGTGGAAACACAAGAGAAAATAAAACAAGCCACAAGTAGATTAGAGGGTATTTATACAAAAATGTTTGAACATGAAAAGCCAGAAGTTCATACCATTGAAGAATTAAAACAAAAAATAATGTTAGAAATAAAAACTCAATTATTTCAAAAATTCGAGGTGGAGTTATGATTCAAGATTATTTTGCATTACCTCAAAAGATAGCGGAACTAAAAACAGATATTGCCGATCTTAAGAAAGATATAGAACAATTATCGAAAACAATTAATAAAGTTTCAGAATATTTAAACCAAGAAACTCCTGAGCCGAAAGATATGGATTACGAACGGCAATGGAAAGAAGAATTATCTAATATTAATTTGTTTAGTGTATGAAAGAAAAAGATTTAGTAGATTTAGTCAGTAATCAATTTGAATATTCCAAAGCAGGGATAAGCCAATTGAGACGGAAATGGTTTACTCGTTATAAATATTGGAAAGCAGAAGAAAGAATTAAACGTCCCCAATATACAGATAACGTTCGAGTTCCCATTATATTTGAAATTTCTGATGGGATGATGTCATTATTGACTGATAATCAAGCCAAAATGAAATTTTATCCACAAGAAAAAGGCGATTTACAGACTGCCGATACTTTACAGCAAGTTGTTTCTGATTATTACTGGGACAAATTAAAGATTTTTAGAGTAAGCGAGGAAGTTATCTGGTGGGCAATGAATATAAGTGGTAGTGGATTAGCAAAAATAGGTATTGATCCAATAACCACCGATTTTTATGCTGAGGCTTGTAATTCTTTTTGTTGTTTTCCCGATCCATCTGCTAAAACATTAAATACTTGTGAATTTTTTATCTACATGAGTATAAAAGCTATAAATGATTTAAAAAGAATTTATGGTAAACGAGTTAATGATGTAAAACCACAAGACGAAATGTCTTTATTAGCATTGAATGAAGAAGAAGTAATCAGCCCCTGGGCAAGAGACTCTGGTAAATCTGAAAATATGAAACCGTTTGTATCAGGAGAATCAAAATACAAGCAAGACTATGGTAGAACAATGGTATTAGAAGCATGGATGAAAGACGATACTATGGAAAAAATACCCTATGAGATAGATGAAGCTATAAAAGAACATGAAAAGTTCAGGAATTTAACAGAACAAGCTCAATTTAAAGAAGTCCCGGAAGTATCACCACAAGAAAATCATCCAGAACACATTGCTCAACATATAAATTTTGCAAAAGATATTGAAGAAGAGCCGTTGGTTCCATCAAATATTTACCAATTAGTATTACAACATATCGAGGAGCATAATAGTTATCCACAGGAAACCAAAAGATTAAAATATCCTTATGGAAAAATAGTTACCATTGCTAACGAAGTATTATTAGATGAACGTCTTGCACCGTTTGGTTTGCCATACGCAAAAATGGATTTTATAATTGACCCAACACAATTTTGGGGAGTAACTTTACAGCAATATATCCAGTCATTACAAGATTCTCTTACCAGAAGAAAAAGACAAATATCTGATAGTGCCGATAGAATGGCAAATCCAAGAGAATTCCATATTATAGGCAGCGGTTACGATCCTACTAAGGTTACAGGTAAATTAGGCGAACAGATTGGCGTAAAAATGCCAGGTGCTGTATGGCAAGAAGAACTTAAACAATTACCGAACCACGTATTATTAGATTTACAAGATTCAGAAGCAAAAATAGAGAAAATAGCAGGCTGGCACGAGGTAATGCAAGGAATCTATCCTAAAGGTTCACCTTCTGGTATAACTGTTGCAAATCTTAAAGAATCGCTAGGACCTCGTATCAGGAAAGCCACCAGACATTATGAATGGTTCTTGAAAGATTTAATTAGAATACTAATTCGTATGTTAAGATACGAAGACCCAAAAAAGACTTATCTAATAACAGGTGAAAAGGGGGTACCTGTTTATTTGAATGCTGATGAATTGAATTTATCAGGAGAATACGATATTAGAATAGAAGCTGGTTCAACGCTACCGACTTCCAGACAAGAAAAATTAAACAATGCAATTCAATTGAAACAATATGGGATTTATGATAATGAGGCAGTTTTAGAATATATTGATGATCCCAAAAAAGACGATTTAATAAAGAGATTATCAGAAAATGAACAATTAAAAGGAATTATCCAAGCTATGCAAGAACGCATTGCCTACTATGAAGGAGACCAAAATGCCCAAATTAAAACAGAAAGTACAACAAATCCCAGTGCTCAACCAGAGACAAGTTCAAGAACAGTCTGAACCAAAAGTAGAAAGAATAAAACGTAAAGACAATGAAATAATTGTTAATGGCAAAAGCTATTTTATTAATGTAAAGAAATTTACTGAATTCTTTAAGGCTTTTGGAATACGCAGAACTCGCTATGGAGTTTCGCCATTGGCGGTAATAGCTTATGTAAAAGAAATTCTTAGCGTAAGTAATGATGAAGCCAAAGAATTTTTGAATACAAAGGTGTAATATGCCTTACAAACGTATTGGAAAAGTCATCTATCATTTAAAAGGCGGGAAGTGGTCTGTAAAACAAAAATGCGAATCAGTAGCTAATGCTAAAGGAGCACTGCGTCTTTTAAATGGGCTAGAACATGGTACAATTAAACCATCAGAAGTTGGTAAAAAATAGAGGTTAGTATGAAAGATAAATTTATTAAAATTGCAATTACTCTGTTATTAATCGAAAGAATTATTTATTATGTGGTATTTCAACCGAAATTCTGTAACTGGTTAAATTTTATAGTTGAACATATTTTGGAATTGTCCAGATGAATATACATGAATATTTAAATTCGCTTGACCAAGCAAAATATATGACTATTAATATTCCCAATCAAAGTTATGTTGTAGAGAAAACAAAAGTACTAACTTTATTTCAAAATCTAAATGCTGTTTTGCCAGGCAAAATAATTAAATTCTCGGTATTGGATTGCAAAACTATGGAACAGTTAAAAGATGTTTATATTAATTTAGCAGCGATAACAAGTATTGAAGAAGGGTTTTTATATTAAATGGCAATTTACGAATATTTTTGTAAAGAATGTAATTTTAAATTTGAAGAATTTCATGAAATAGGCAGTGGAGACAGTTCTAATTGCCCAGAATGCAACCAAAGCTGCATAAAAATAATGTCTATCCCCAGAATAAACACAACCCCTTGGCGAGAAGAACAAAAGCGAGATTTAGATTGGATGAGGAACCCCGATTAATGCGATATAACTACAATGAGGATAAGATAAAATACCAGTTACCAGAAGCATTTAATTGGGTAATTGAAATAATGAGTAAATGGTATGAGGAACAAAAGTTCGGCGATATTTGTTTAATTTACAAAAATGGAGGTATTTGCGGAGTCGAAGAAAAAGAGTATAAAAAACCACCCAAATAAATAGGGTCAGTCATAAAGTATTAAATTAACTTATAGAAGCCCAATAGTGCTTAAAAGCGAAAAGCACTATTGGGCTTTTTTTGTTTTCAACAATTACAATATTGTTATGGAGATTTAAAATGGAAGATGAGAGTGTATTAACACCAACAGAGACTTCTGAAGGTTTAGATGCGAGTTTATTTGAGGAAACTCCAACATCAGAATTATCAAACGAAAAAGAAGAAACAATCCAAATCGGCGACGCAGAAGTGCCTTATAGAGAAGTGATCGAAGCCTATACTAATAAATCTAATTGGCAGAAATCCAACACTCAAAAAGCACAAGAGTTAGCCGAAGAAAGAAGGAGACTCGAAGAAACAGAACAAAGACTACTTCAACAAGAACAAGGATTAAGAAATTATCCTATCAATCAACAACAAACTCGAACTCCTAATGAGCAAGGCTTGTCTGAAGAAGATTTAAATGATTTAGACCCAGCCACTCGAACAATTATCCAAAAAGTTAGCACAATGGAGCAACGAGTAAATCAATGGCAGGAAGATTTGGAGCGTTCTAAATTTGAACAACAATTACAGGTCGAACATAATCGCTTGAAATCTAAATATGCCGATTATAACGGCGATCAAGTTGTACAATCAGTTATTAAGGGACGCGATAAACTCGAGGATGCTTATCTAAGCGATAAGTATAAGCAAATATTAAGCAGCCCAGAGAATCTAAAATCACTAATTCCACCAGAGATGATTGAAACGATTCGGAAAGAAGAACGGAAGAAACTTATTGAAGAAGTACAAAGAAAACAAAAAATGAGATTGGATGCGTCTTTACCGCAACCATCTAAAACGGCTCTTTCTGAATTTCAACAGAAAGAACCAAAAGATAAATGGGATTTTAATAAACAACTTTTAAATGAATTAAAAGAAAAAGGAATATCATTAACAAAATGATAAAGGAGTTTAACTATGGCTTTAAATTATGATAATATAACAGCAATTTGTCAAGCGAAGTATATTCCCAAGATGGCTGATAATATCTTCAATTCAAGTTTGCTGCTTAAGAAAATGCGTGCCCGTCCTGATGTTTTAACGGGTGGCACAAAAATTATTGAACCACTTTTATATGCCAAGGGACGTGCAGGTTGGTATTCTGAATGGGATTTGCTCGATGTGAGTCCAAAAGAAACCCGAACTGCTGCTGAATTTGAATGGAAAGATGTCTATGCAAATATGACTATTTCCAAACAGCAAGAAAATAAAGTTACTGGCGATGAAGCTGTTCTTAATTTGATTCAAACAGAATCTACTATTGCCGAGAAATCTATCATTGACCAAGTATCTACTGCGCTTTTTAGCGATGGCACAGATACGACTACGGCTCATGGATTACGCCATATAATTGGTTATGATAGAACATTGGGCGGAATAGATTCAAGCACTTATACTTGGTGGGATGCCAACGTAGCAGTTGATATTAATAGCAATTATTCAACAACGAACCTAACAGCCGGTAATTTAGCCGATCCAACTTCTGATTATTATTTACCAAAAGTAATGAGAAAAGCATGGATTAAATGTATTCATGGTGGTGAAATGCCAGATTTAGTTGTTGTTAGTGATGGTCTTTACGACTTGTATGAACAAGTGAGCGAAGGAAAACAGGATTTTCCATTGACTGCATCTGTTAAATATGCGGCTGACTTGGGTTTTGAGGTGCTGAACTTCAAAGGCCGTCCTGTTATCTATGATGAATATTGTCCTGGCTCATATATGTTTTTCATTAATACCAACTATTTTTTGTTAAGAATCCGTTCTACGGACAACTTTACAATGGGCGAATGGCAGAAACCAGCTAATCAACAAACACGTATGGCACAGATTACGTGTGAATTGCAATTCACAACCAATAACAGTCGCTATCATGGAAAAATCCAGGTAGCATCGGCTGTTGACTAAACTTCGAGATTCAAGCCAATGAATCTTTAAAGGTTGCTCATAACTATATGGAGGTTTCAAAATGTCTAATTACACTGAATTTAATGTACAGCCTCATGCTACGTCAACACAGGGAATATATGAGGCAAACTCTACTCAAAAAATGGTATTAGGTGCAAGGCTGGAAATGTCTGATGGTAGAGTTTTTCGTTATGCAAAAAATGGCGGAACTGCATTAGCCGCGGGCTATTTGTGTCAATCACCGGCTGTTGGTGGAAACACTACTGCTCAAGTTAATTTGACCGTAGTTACGGCTGGTGCGGCAGGCAGCGATACCATTGTTGTTACAACTACCACAGATACTATAACAGTAAATTTATGGCAAGGGGGTTACTTGACCGTGTATGGTGCTTCGGGTACTACCGGAACTGGACAAACTTATCGTATTAAAAGCAATACAGCTTGTTCCGCAAATGGGAATAGCACAATTACTATTTACGATACGTTTGTAGTCGCTGTTAGTACAAGTTGCACAGTCTCAGTATGTAAGCATCCATACGACAGTGTTGTCGTTGGTGCAGCGACTATGACTGGCATTGTAACCGGGGTTCCTCTTATCGCCGTAACAGCAGCTTATTACTGTTGGTTACAAACATGGGGAGTTTGCGGAGTGTGGAGTGATAGTGCTGCTGCTCTTACCGTAGCCGCCGATGTATTAGCCAGTAATGCTGTAGCGGGAAGCGTCGAGGCTGATGATGCTGCTAAAGCACAACAGTTTATAGGTAAAACTATCTATGCTGGCGCTGCTTCTAAATGTATCCCAGTATTTTTGCAAATTGCACCATAATTAACAGGGGGTTATTAAAGCCCCCATTTATTTAGAAAGGTAAATTTATGAAAAAATTGATTGTTTTTCTTTTATTGGTTTTTACTTCTTCTTTATTTGCTCAATATAAAACTGATGGCAGGCGAATTTGGAAGGGAACAGTAAAAAATGAAGCTTTGGATAGTTCTGCCGTTGATGGTGGAGTTATGTTGGAAGCTACTCGTTATATCTGGTTTCCTGTCGCAGCAGATAGTGGGGTAGCTAATTTACATGGCACGGCTGGCTGGGTACTTGATACGACAGCGCCAGCAAGTTGGGCGCTCACTGGTACGGCAGCAACTGGGCAAATACAAGCCTTTACTTTTGATGCTGACGGTGGTGTCACTGGAGATGATTTAGTATATTTGACCTTTGTATGTCCAGATGACTATGAAACCGATACTATGGAGCTTTTTCTTTATTGGTATCATCTTGACGATAACGGTGGGATAACAGATGTCGTAGATTGGGATGGAACTGTTCAAGCTGTGGCTTCTACTGAAGATTTGTTTGCGACTGGTACCGCTATGACCCATGTGACAACTACTTGTACGGTGTCGGATAGTGCTCTTTATATTACTAATCTTGATCCTGAGGTAGAAACTATTGAAGCTGGGGATTTGATAACAATCGCAATCTGGGTTGATGAAAGCGCATCAAGCTTGGACAGCGGCGAACTGGCATATCTTATCGGAGTTTTGGTAGAATACGAAGCTAAAGATGAATAAAAAGGCAGAATATGAAATTAACTCTACAAGATCATATTGACGATTTCAGAACAGCGGTGGGTGATGATAACTTTAGTGAAACTATTATTATTCGTTATTTGAATAAAGCCCAAGATAACATTGCCAGGAAATTAAATTGTCAAGTTTCTATCAAAAGAAGTCTCTCTACTGTCGCCTATCAAGAAGAATATACAATACCAAGCAGAATCAGACGAGTTACTAATGTTAGAGTTGAAAGTGATACAGTAGGGTCTGTAACTAAAGAACTCATGGAACAGATAGATGAGCAGTCAAGAGATAATACAGGGATGGTAGATAATTATTGGCGAGATGGCAATAAACTTGGGCTTTATTATCGTCCAGATGCTGCGGCAGAAAGTACAACATTGAGCGGGGCGATTTCAAGCGCTACGGCGACTTCAATCGTGTTGGCTTATAATGCAACTTTACCAGATAGAGGTTGCGGAATTGTAGATAGCGAAGTTATATGGTGGACTAATAAAACTAATTCAGGAACATCTACCAGCACTTTGAGCGGTTGTACACGTGGAGCAGAAGGAACGGTAGCAACAACTCATTCAGACGGGACTACTTTTACCTGGCGAGATATTGAAATATTTGGCTTTGCTTATCCGTCTAAATTTATAAATAGACCCGCACAAGGCACGATAACTACTCAAACTGGCGTTGCTTTGGATGTAGGTTCTAAATATACCTACAAACTTACTTTTTATTCTTCATCTTTGGAAAAAGAATCGTTAAGCTATTTGATAGGAAGCATTACACCTACTGTTTTAGCAGGCTTGGGAGCATTAAGCAGCTTACCAATAAGTAGTGATTCTAATATTGATTATAAAAGAATCTATCGCACAGAAGGCGGCGGATCGCTTTATTATTATGTCGGAGTGATAACCAATACTACCACAACTTATACAGATTCAAATACCGATGCAACTATTATGGCGAATTCTCTTTATTCTGAACCTTATTCTGAAATAGATGAAGAATACCATGAAGCAATTACTATTTTTGGATTGTCAAAATATTTTGAAGATACAGAAGAATATACCAGAGCAGCCATATTCAAAAATGACCTTGATAGGATAATGGGCGAAGGCTTATTTGACGAGTATAACAAACGAACTATTCACTATCCACAACGACCATTGCCAGAATGAAAAACATTCAAACATATAAACAATCTGCTGAACAAATATTCACTATTAAGAACTTAGCTGGCGGATTGAATAAAAAAGCATCTGTTTACGATATTTCTGATAGCGAAGCAGTTGGGCTAATTAATTTCATTTTTACAGAAACAGGCGTTTTAAAAGTTCGCAATGGCTACAAAAAATACAATGAGTCCGTATTAGTTAATCCTATTAATAGTCTTTACCGTTTTTATAAAAGCGATGGCACCAATAAGTACTTCGTGGCAACATCGGGAACTGGAATCTATTATGACAACAGCGGAACGTTTAATGCTTTGACTTGCGATGTTACTTTAACTACTAACAAAAGATTTCAATTCAAGGTGTTTGATAATCTTTTATTAATGACTAATGGAGCTAATAAACCTTTGAAATGGTTAGGTGGTAGTTCCAATCATGTCAAAGAAATTGGCATCGTGGCTCCAGAGGATGGCGCTGATGCAGCAGAAAGTTCTGAAGCTGGCAGCATCAGCGGTACGTATCTTTATAAATTGACTTATTATAATAATACGCCTGGAGAATTAACAGAATCAAATGCAAGCGGAGCTTTTGGAACAGCACTTAATCAAACTATAACGGTAACCGATAAGAATATTGAGCTCACACTAATCCCAACTTCAACAGATGAACAGGTTACGCATGTACGTATTTATAGAACATTAACTAATGACACAACTTATTATTATGTCGGGGCGGTAACTAATGGGACAGCAACGTATACCGATATTTATACTGATGATCAAATACGTTCCAATGAAACACTTATAACAAACAGTGGAGAAAATGACCCGCCACCAACTGACGCTAAATATATTGAAATAGCAAAAACAAGAGTATTTTTGTTTAATAATTCAACTTATCATTCTCGTCTTTATTGGAGCGAAATTGACAATCCAGAATATTTCGGAAACAGCGCAGAAGCTATTAATAATTGGCGTGATATAAATATTGACGATGGAGATGTAGGCACAGGGCTTATTTATTGGAATGATTATCTTTATCTTTTTAAAGAAAATAGTACGTGGGCACTAACCGACCCCGCTGATCCAGAACATTCCGATTTGAGAAACGTTTCACCAACGATTGGATGTGTAAGTCCCTATACCATTCAATCGGGGATGTTTCAAAGACCATTGAATCTTCCAGGTGGAGATTATATTTTAACACCTGGCATTATTTGTAATACTCGTTTTGGAGTAATGGGTTTTGATGGTAGTCAATATTGGCCTCTTTCAGAAAGAGTAGAGCCTGTTTTTGAGAAATTATACGAAACCAATATCAAAGAAATGGTGGGATTTTTCAATAACAATAAATATTACCTATCCTATACGCCTAAAGAAGGCACTATTACAGACGGTGGTTTTGTAAAGTTTAACCAGTATACTTCTGATTCAGGCAGTGAGAATAAAGATGCAACTTATAATAATAATTATGATGAAAACAACTTTCAAGCAGGAACTGATGCTAGGATTGATTTAGAACATACCAGCGCAGCGAATAATAATGTTTTGGTTAATGTTTATATAGATTGGCCCAAGTTCGGTGAAACTGAAAAAATTCAGAATCAAGGAATTTTCTACGCTATATTTTTTAGTTATGACAATGCAATAACATGGAAATTGAAAAGTCAATTTATTCAACATTCTGGAGCAACTGCTTGGGATTATGAAAATAGATACGGCAACAGAAGAGATGAAGTACAAAATATAACAAAAAATATTTCACATCAATTTTTTGATTCAAACGTTACCAATGTTAGATTAGATTATGTTGTCGATACAGATGCTTTATTAGACCATGCAAATTTTGTACGATTAACAAGTGTTTCCTATTTTTATGAATACAGTGCAGCGATTACTGGTTCTAATGTAGTCAACAATAAAATACTCTATTATGATACTCTCCATAATGCGTGGAGCGAATTACAAGGAATAAAAGCTAATTGTTTTTGTGCCTGGAATGGTTCACAAGACCAGAGAGAAGAATTTTTCGGCAGTTCTGATGAAGGCTATGTTTACAAAATGAACGTAGGCTCAGATGATAATGGCAATGAAATATTTGCTCTATATCAATCAAAGCACTTTGATTGTCAAGAACGAAGCAGGAAGAAAAGATTTCATCAATTGAATATATCAACTGATGTCTTTAATAGTCAAGTTCATTTAGACGTATTTGTAGATAGAGTTCAAAAAACTTCATGGAAAGTATCTTTGATTCCAGCAAGTGATGAAACACCTTATTGGAATGAAAAATATTTTAATGATATTACTTTTGATTCGCTTGTTAATATTATAAACAAAAATTTTGTTTTACCTTCAAGCGCACTGGGGAAGTTTATTGGATTTCAAATATGGACTTCGGCTAAAGAACAATTAGCAATAAAAGATTACAGTATAAGATATTTACCACGAGAGTCAATGAGGTAATAAAATTCTAATTGGAATATTATATTCATGTAAACGATTAAGAATTGTTTTTTTTGAAACTTTTAGTTTTTTTGCAATCTGTGATGATGAAACTTTTTTGTTGATATATAGATTATATAATGTTTTTTCAGAAATAAGTATTTTTGAAGATTTCATTCTATATTTGCAAGGTTTTGTTAGAGCATCTTGAATAGACCAATTACGATTTAAGCGATTATAATAAGTTGTACATGGAATATTTAATAATTTTAACCACTGTGTTATATTTTTTGTTATACCATTTAAGGTTATTTTCTTGTTGGTTCGAGTATTATTAGATTGAATATCTTTTGTAGTCCATCGGCAATTAGATGGTTCGTAATTACCAAATGTATTAATACGATCAATACTATGGTTTTCAGATGGCCTTTTTCCCATATCCGTTATGAAAGGAATAAATGAATTTTTCCATTTATTGCACATTGTAATTCCTTTAGCACCATAAAATTTATAAGCAGAATTATTTTTATTATAACATCTTTTTTTTATATCGGCCCATATTGCATATTCTTTGGTTTTTGATAAACCATGAGTTATAGATGATTTCTTAATTAGTTCTTTTTTGAAACAGCCACAACTTTGGGAATGTCCGGAAATTAGATTGCCTCTATCAACAATAGCATAATTTCCGCAATCACAAAGACATTTCCAAAAATAGCGATTTTTGGATTTACCAAAATATCCAATAACGGTAAGTCTATTATATCGATTATTTAATATATTCTTAAAATTAAAATGAGTAGATATTTCCATATTATTATTCTCTTGTGTAAATCTGTGGTACTTTGTTTAAGTAACAAAAGATAATAATAATTAATTTAAAAAGCAAGTAGTTTTTAGGAGAAATAAAATGGCAGAATTGGGTGATGGAGCGGGAAGTAGTTTCCCGAGTGCGGTAGATACAAACAGTAAACTAGAATTTGATAAAGATAGTTCTGAGAAAACATTAGTGCGTGCCGATGTTGTCAATGATTTAGCTGCTGCGGTAGTGGCGATGGAAACAGAATTAGGTGTGAATCCATCAGGGACTGATTCAACGGTAGCAGCGAGATTGGCGTTTCTTAACTCTACTGCTATACCGTTTACATCGGGAGATACCACGCCATCTGTTTCAGCGGGGGCTTTATTTAGTGTACCTGCTGCGGTAACAATTACTAATTTTGACGATCCGCCAGCAGCAGGCACAAAGATAATAGAAATAATTGCCAGTACTAGTAATGTGGTGTTGCAATATGATATTACTAAAATAAAATTAGCAGGTGGTATAGATTTATCGCTTAATTCAGATGATTCAATTGTTTTTAGATACGACGGTTCAAAATGGGTTGAAAGATACAGGAGTCTATTATGAGAAAAATATTACTTGTTTTTTTATTAATTCCTTTTATGGCTGAAAGTCAATACCGAGCTTTGTCCAGACCAGATATTATTGTTAAACAAGGTGCTTGGTATGATATTAGAGCTTATGGTGCAATTGATGATGACGGATTAACCGATGTTACTGCCATTCAAGCAGCGCTGGATTCGTGTAATAGTCAAGGTGGTGGAATGGTATATTTTCCGCCAGGAACTTATGAAATAGATACAGTTATTACTTTAACAGGATTAGAAAAAATTACCTTAAAAGGTGGAGGAGCAGCAACTATTCTAAAAATGAAAGCAGGAGCTAATCAAGATCAAATAATGCTGATAGATAGTTGCTCCAATATTACAATTGAAAAAATGACTTTTGACAATAATGAAACAAATCAAACAGGTGGAGAGATACGATGTATTCAAACGGCAGATACTGTAAATAATCTAACGATAAAAGATTGTATTTTTGAAGGAAATGGACGAGTTGCGGCGGCGGGAAGTTATGGTATATATTTGATTTATTGTTATGATTCAGTAATAGAAAATTGTTTTGTCGATGGCTGGACACGACATGATTTTTTAGTAACTGGTTATTGTGAAAGAATTAATATCAGAAACAATAATTTCGAAAATATCGAATCTTCTGCAATTACAGTAGCATCAAGAAGCAGACAAATGATAGTCAGCAATAACTTCTTTTATAATATCGGCGATTCAACATTATTGAGAGGACACGCACTTACGGCAAATACTGGGCAAACCGCCGATGAAACTTTATGGCCCACCGATGTAGTTATTCAGGGGAATGTGGCAGATCAATGTTTTGGCGATGTTATTAATGTTGAACAAGGATTTCGGTTTGTCATTGCTAATAATGTTATCAGGGGTTATTTTGTTGCTGTAACCGACACGATAGGTGATACGGGGATTTCTTGTTCGGCGGAGCAAAGTGTAGTTATGGGAAATCACGTTTCGGGAAATGGAGGGCCAGGTGTAACATTATTTAATAATGCCAAATATGCAACAGGATACAATATGGTTGCTATTGGTAATGCTATTTTTGACAATGGAGTTTATTCAGGAGCTTCACAAAAAAATGGGATATGGTTAGATGATGTTCAAAGATGTATAGTTGCAGGAAATATAGCAGGAGATGGGTTTGATACACAGGACTATGGTGTTTATGCATCGGGAACCAGTAGATATAATATTATTGCAAATAATGTTTTGTCTTTAAATCAAGTCAGACCTTTGCATATTACTAATGATTCATCAGATTTTGTAATATTAGGAAATCTTGAATGGTACGATGATGGGACTAATCTTCCACGGGAAACCAGAATGAGTTCATTTTATCAACAAGGGGATATAGACGCAAAAGCATTTGGTGGACATAAGATAGCTTTTAATTTTTATCAAGATAATGTTGCTGCAAATCAATCTGCTGTTCAAATAGAAACATCTGGAGCTTTAGGGAATGCCTATAGGATGCCTTCGGATGGATCAATTTTAGCCATTTGTATTGGAAGCTCGGAAAATAGATCAGCGGGAACGCTAATGGCAGAAGTTTACATTAATAACGTGGCTACTGGATTATCAGCAACAATAAGTACCAATATTGACGCCGCATCTTCTTCTCAAGCAAAAGACACAGATAGCTTTTCTGCCGAAAACGCAATTGCCGTGAAAATAACAACAAGTGCAGATTGGGCACCAACAACAGCGGATATTTATATTACTATAATAGTAGAGATGTGATGAAAAAAAAGCACACTCATATTCCAGATTTTACAGCACGACAAATACCAACTCTTAATAATGAGTTAAGAGATATTTGGGATAATTTGGGTAAGGTGGATTATGAGAAAGTTTCCAG
>Ga0210056_1002177_pt1 | contig 16690 bp, 18 predicted proteins | sample CryGeyCG2014_080_2_FD_183965 | JGI IMG/M metagenome (GOLD analysis project Ga0210056, IMG submission 183965) | Groundwater microbial communities from aquifer - Crystal Geyser CG07_land_8/20/14_0.80 (SPAdes) (version 2) | ecosystem: Environmental > Aquatic > Deep subsurface > Groundwater | place... | reverse complement strand
CCGGATTGAATGTGTTGCCGAAGCCCACTTATATGTGCTCTTACTCCTGCCGCACTAAGGCCTCTGTTGTTATGAAATTCCAGCAAAGAATAATGAAACACTTTAACAAGCTCTACCCTGATTTGTGCAACTTGGAGAGGGATTGGAGAGGGACGTTGGTTCTCAAAGTGCATTGTACTTGACAGCCATGAATGATGTTCGATAAAATCTTTTATGCCGCGTCAAGCCCGATTAGATGTCCCCGGTGCCCTTCATCATATTATGGTGCGGGGCATAAATAAATCGAACATATTCGAAGACGATCAGGACAAGGCACAATTTCTTGAACGACTTGGACAAACGGTCATCAAAGGAAAGTGCACAGTCTATGCATGGGTCCTCATGAACAATCATGTTCATATTCTTTTTAAGAGCGGTAAGGATGGAGTATCAGCCGTCATGAGAAAGCTGCTCACGTGGTACGCATTGTACTTCAACCGTAGTCATCGTCGTAGCGGCCACCTCTTCGAAAACCGCTTCAAATCCATTCTTTGCGATGAAGAAAACTACCTTCTTGCCCTGGTGCGTTATATCCATCTGAATCCCATCCGTGCAAGTATTGTTCGGACACTAAAGGAATTAGACCACTATCCATGGAGCGGGCACCGAGCCATAGTCGGCAAGGCAAAACATACATGGATGGATACCGATACCGTCCTGTCCCAATTTGGCAATACAAAGAGAAAAGCGATTACTGAATACCGGCGTTTCGTACAGGAGGATATAGGTAAAGGGCAAAATCCCGTGTTAACCGGAGGAGGGTTAATCCGAAGCCATGGCGGTTGGTCTCAGGTGCTTTCCATGAGGAGAAAAGGTCTTAAAGAGGAGTCGGATGAACGGATATTAGGGAACGGAGATTTTGTTCAGGAGATTCTCAAAGAAGCAGAAGAAAAGTATCTGAGGCAACTTAAGTTTCGACAGAGCGGTCTCAATATTGCTGAAATTATACGGCAAGAGTGCAAGAAGGGCAAAATAAGTCCGGAGGAACTGAAGCGGGGCAGCAAGCGACGCAAGGTAAGCGAAGCCCGAACCATAATTGCACGCCGGAGCAGTGAAGAGCTTGGACTTTCCGGCGCTGAAATCGCGCGTCATTTGGGAGTGAACACATCAAGCGTCAACCGGGCCATAGCGAGAGTTGAGGAATCGGCGGAGTTATGAGAAATGCACTTTGAGAACCAACGTCCCCAAAAACCAACGTTGAGGAATCGGCGGAGTTATGAGAAATGCACTTTGAGAACCAACGTCCCCAAAAACCACGTCCCCAAAAAAAACGTCCCCAAAAACCAAAAAACCCAAAAAACCAAAAACAAAAAAACGTCCCATGTACAGGGCAGTTTACCCGCGGGGGCCGCACATAAATATAGGTCTCCATCTGGCAGGTGTTCAAATGGCGATACACTCGCTCCGGCGCATGATCTCCCTGCGGGTTCAAGTTTGCAACTTGAACCCTTTGTTTTGATACAATATATCCCATCATGCCATCAGTAAGGATTTCAAAGGAACTCGCCTCGGGCATTTATTATCTTACATTTACTGTGAGAAACTGGTATTACATATTTGACAGACACAACAGATTTCAAATCCTCGCGGATTCATTAAAATACTGCCAGAAGAATAAGGGAGTCAAAATATATGCTTACGTTTTCATGATTAATCATCTCCATTTGATTGCATCCGGTTATGATATGATCGGCTTTGTTAGAGACTTTAAAAGACACACTTCAAAAGAGATGCAAAATAATATCATTGCAACAGAATTAGGTGTGTTAAGACTATTTGATCTCGGAAATGGCAAATACGAATTCTGGTCAAGGACAAATATGCCGAAGATGATTGAAAGCGAGGAATACATTATTCAAAAAATAAATTATGTTCATGCAAACCCTGTCCGCAGGCAATATGTGAAAAAGCCGGAAGACTGGATGTGGTCGTCTGCCAACCCGGATAGTGACATTGTAATTGAGCCATTGGTTCTATGAAAAACAAAATATTTGGTTCAAGTTACAAACTTGAACCCGCAGAGGAAAAAGTTTCATAGAGCAAAATGGCACCTCAACCCTAAGAAATATCCTGATTTATATAAAAAGTTAAAAAATATTCAAACACCAGGAATTGATAATTAGTAAATTTTAAATAATTTCGCACAAAACTCCATGAGGGTTCAAGTTTGCAACTTGACCCCTTTGTTTTGATACAATATAGCCCATTAAATCCATTGTGGTCTGCCCTTGACATTGGACAAATATCAATAAATATCTTAAAGATTCATCGATATTGGAAAGGATTTGCATGGTGAAGATGAAAGACAAAAGAAATGAAGCAGGAAGTGACAAAAGCAGAAGTAATAAAACATGGATTTAGACCCGGTCAAATTTTAAAAAGTGCTGTTTAGGGAAAATAATTCCAAAAAATAATGTATCACAAAATAAGTGAGAGTAGGAATTTTCAAAAAATGACTTTTTCTACAGACTCGTTAGCCAAAAAAGTATTGACGCAACCATCGCGTATGACGTACACTATAGCGTACGGTGATAGGAGGTGAAGTCATGACAACAATAACAGCAACCGAAGCAAGAAAAAGATTGTACCGCTTGATAGACGAATTAGAAGAGTCACACGAGGCAGTGCATATTACCGGGAAACGTGGTAAGGCAGTAATAGTTTCTGAAAGCGATTGGAGTTCTATTCAGGAAACGCTTTATTTGCTTTCAATTCCGGGCATGGGAGAATCAATACGCAAGGGTTTGAAAACACCAATCGAAAAATGTTCAAAGGAGCTTCGCTGGTGATATGGAAAATTGTATATACCAAACACGCTCGAAAAGATGCAAAAAAGATTTCTGCTTCAGGTTTGCGCTCTCATGCAGAACGGTTAATTAAGATATTGGAAGAAAATCCCTATCAAGACCCACCACCTTTTAAGAAACTGGTCGGTGATTTGGAAGGCGCATATTCCAGACGCATAAATATACAGCATCGACTTGTCTATGAAATTCTTGATGAAATCAAAACGGTTAAAGTAATACGTATGTGGACGCACTACGATTAGAAAAGGGCTAACAATTCAAGCGACAGGGAATAAACCTCTATGGTTTTGTGCAAAGTCTGGTTGTCCCCGCGCCTTATTTTTTTTCGTTAGTAGTGTCGGAAATATCTCAATAGAACCATTAGCGTACATGAGCGGTGAGGTCAGAATGCTTCTCCTTGATGACATAGTTAAGACCCTGTGATACTATATAGAATTGCCTTATCATTGTAGCCATATCAGGGTTTATTAAGATGAGCAAGATAAAGAGTGAAGTGATAGATACAGCACTTCTTGAGAATATAAAGAATATATATAGAAAAATCTCATACGCTGCTATAAGGTCAGGCAGAAACCCTTTTGATGTAAAACTCGTTGCTGTTACAAAGACAGTTGGTATTGATAAGATAAAAGAAGCTATAGATTTGGGGCTTAGGGTATTTGGAGAGAACAGGGTTCAGGAGGCGCAAAAGAAAATTGCGGATTGCAGACTACAGATTACAGATTGTAAAGTCGAGTGGCATCTGGTCGGACACCTCCAAAGAAACAAGGCAAAGACTGCTGTACAGCTCTTTGACCTGATTCACTCACTTGGTTCAATAGGACTTGCGGAAGAGTTGAATAAACATGCTGAGAGGGATAGTAAAATACAGAGAGTTTTAGTGCAGGTAAAAGTTTCCGAGGAAGAAACAAAACATGGGGTTGCGAGAGAAAACCTCATTGATTTAATTAAGGCTGTATCAGTTATGAAAAACCTGAAGCTCGAAGGTCTGATGACCATGCCGACATTCTTCGATAATCCTGAGATGGCAAGGCCGTTTTTCAAAGAACTAAGGGAAATAAGGGATAAAGCTGAGGAATCAGTCTCAAAAGCTTTCGGGAATAAACTACCCGAACTTTCTATGGGCATGACAAATGATTTTGAGGTTGCAATAGAGGAAGGGGCAACAATGGTAAGGATAGGGACCGGGATATTTGGAGAAAGGAGATGAATTGATGATAGGGTTTATTGGTGGTGGAAATATGGCAGAGGCGATGATTAAGGGTATATTTGGTAAGCACGGCAGGGATATAATGGTCTCTGAGCCAAGGGATGAGAGACGTGCATATCTTGAAAATACATACAAGATAAATACCACTTCCGACAATAAAGAGGTGGTCAAGAGTTGCAATATCATAATACTTGCCGTAAAACCTCAAAATATGGACAGTGTCAGTGCCGAGATAGCTGATTTAATCTCAAGCGATAAATTAATCGTTTCGATTGCTGCCGGCATAACATTATCCTATCTTTCTTCACGACTCAAAACCTCAAAGATAATCCGCGTAATGCCTAACACCCCTGCACTTGTTCAGGAGGGCATGTCTGTTCTCTCCATGTGTGAATGTATTCATGATAAGGAAATGGGGTTGATAAAGGATATTTTCATGTCTATAGGGAAAGTTATGATGCTCCCTGAAAAATATATGGATGCCGTAACTGCACTATCGGGTAGCGGACCTGCGTTTTTTGCATATTTTGTTGAAGCGATGATAGAGGGTGGAATAAAAACAGGACTCAGCAAGGACAATGCTGCTGAACTTGCGATAGAGACTCTTATCGGCACCGCTAAACTTCTTGAAACAGGCATGCCGCCTGATAAGCTCAGGGAAATGGTTACCTCACCCGGAGGTACTACAGCAGCAGGTCTTAAGGTATTTGAAGAGAAGGGGCTTAAGGATATTGTTGCTGCCGTAATCGAAACGGCTGCGAACAGGTCAAAGGAATTAGGAAAGGAATAGATGTTCATATTTGCAAATTTACTGCTTACTATAGCTAAAATACTCGATATATTGCTTACTGTCTATATGTGGATAGTAATCATCAGAGCATTGATAAGCTGGGTTAATCCCGATCCATATAATCCAATCGTCAGATTCCTGCATGCTGTTACAGATCCAGTTTTAAATCCTATCAGAAAGGTTATCGGCTACAGGCTGGGTCCCATAGATATATCACCGATGGTTGTAATACTCGCTATAATATTTGTAAAGTATTTTCTTATAGGTTCTTTAATAGAGCTTGCCTATAAATTAAAAAGAGGGGGCATTATATGAGAATAACACCGCTTGATATTCAGCAGAAACAATTTCCCATGAAGTTCAGGGGATTTGATGTTGAAGAAGTTTATGCATTTCTTGAGGTAATCAGGGAAGAGATGGAGGATCTGCTCAGGGAAAATGCATCGCTCAAGGAGAGCGTGCAAAGGGCAGAGAATCAGATTAAAGAGTACAAAGATATTGAAACCACGCTAAGAGAGACTCTCATGACTGCCCAGCAGATGGTTGAGGACTATAAGACGAATGCAAAAAAAGAGGCGGAACTCACTGTGAAGGAGGCTGAACTCAGGGCAGATTCTTTAATTAAGCAGGCGCAGGAGAAGGTTATAAAGATTCACGAAGATATAGTTGACCTGAAAGGTATAAGGACCCATTTTAAGGAAGAACTGAAGAGGATGGTTGAAGGCCATTTGAAGATGATCGAGTTTGATAAACAGAGAGAGGAAGAAGAGGGAGGCATGAAGGGAGAATGAAGTATAATGCCCTGAAGGGTATGCAGGATATCTTTTCACCTGATATATATATATGGCAAAAGGTTGAAGAAGTTGCAAAGGATGTTTTTTCTGCTTATGGTTTTCAAGAATTACGGGCACCAATAATTGAGTCAACTGACATATTTGTAAGAAGTATAGGCGAAACTACTGATATTGTTGAAAAAGAGATGTACACATTCTCTGATAAGGCAGGTAGGCATATCACCCTCCGTCCAGAGGGGACAGCTCCTGTTGTCAGGTGTTATGTTGAGAATCACCTTTATAACCTCCCCTCGCCGCAGAAATTTTTTTACTCAGGCCCGATGTTCAGATACGAAAGGCCCCAGGCAGGACGCTTCAGACAATTTTTTCAAATAGGTGCTGAGGCATTCGGCGTAGGAGAACCAAAGATTGACGCTGAGATACTCTCAATGCTCAGACTCTTTTTCGAGAGACTTGGGCTAAAAGGACTTAATTTTGAGGTTAATTCCATCGGCTGTGAGAAATGCAGGCCTGATTACAGAAATGCCCTTCTTGATTTCTTCTCAGTCAGGATCGATGGGCTGTGTCCTGATTGTAAAAGGAGATTCGACTATAATCCGCTCAGGATACTTGACTGTAAGGTGGATGCATGCATAAAGCTCAGAGAAGGCTCACCCCGTGTCACAGATTTTCTGTGCGGCGAATGTAAAGAACATTTTAATACACTCCTGTCTCTGCTGAAATTGCTTAATGTCCCTTATGTCGTAAACCCTGATATGGTCAGGGGACTTGATTATTACACAAGGACAACCTTTGAGGTTACATCTAAAGACCTCGGCGCTCAAAATGCAGTGGCTGCAGGAGGCCGCTATGACAGACTCGTTGAGGACTTCGGAGGCCCTCCTACACCTGCGATTGGTTTCGCAATAGGGATGGAAAGGATTACAACACTTCTCAAGTCATCAAGCAACCATAAAATCCCTGTCCCCAAGGTTTTCATTGCCACAATCGGTACTCCTGCTGAGGAAGAAGGTCTTGTTATTGCAGACAGGCTCAGGGATAAGGGGATTTGGGTTGAAGTTGGATATGCAGGAAATTCTTTAAAGAGCCAATTGAGAAGGGCAGACAGGTTATCATCTGCTTATGTCCTGATAATAGGCGATGATGAAATTAATTCTGAGAAATTGAAATGGAAAAAGCTTTCAGATGGTAGTCAGGGTGAGATAGCTTTTACTGAAGTGTACGATTTTTTTAAGTAGAATAAAATACTAATTTTATCCTACAACATCAAGCTTCCTGACTCTAAACCCTACCCCTGAATCCTCAGCAATCTTTCTGCATTTCTCCACATCGACTCCCTCAAGGGTAACAACTGTAACCTGTACATTAGGTATGAATTTTTTTGCTTCTTTGATAAAAAACAGGATTTCACTGTAAGCGTTTTTAAAGGAAGGTCTGCAGATTTTATTGTATGTCTCTTCATCATGAGCATCAAGGCTTATAGAGATGCTATCAACAATGCCTTTCAGCTCGGGAAGGATATTTCTACCGTGTATCAGGTTTCCGTGGCCGTTTGTATTTATCCTGACTCTACCTTTGTTCTGTTTTATCCATGCTGCAACACTTTTAACGAGATCAATCCTCAGGAGCGGCTCTCCATAACCACAGAATACAACCTCTTTGTATTGTGAGGGGTCACCTATTGCATTCTTAAGGTCTTCCTCTGTGGGTTCATCTGAAAGTCTCAGGTTATGGCCTTTCACATAGTCTGTGTGGAATCTTATACAGAAGGAGCATTCATTTGTACATCGGTTCGTGATATTAAGATAAAGGTTATCCCTTATCTTATAGGCTATTTCACCTTTTTCAGGCATCTGACCTATCTTGAAAAGTCTCTTTGCATTTATTGTCGTAATCCTCGACAGGTCTTCGAGGGTAATGCCTCTGAGTTCCGCAATTGCCTTTGCAGTATGCACAATATACGAAGGCTCATTCCTCCTTCCCCTGAATGGCTCAGGTGTAAGATATGGCGCATCTGTCTCAATAAGCAGATAATCATCAGGGATCATTTTTGCAATTTCCTTTGGCTTTCTGGCATTTTTGAATGTTACAGGTCCTGCTATAGATATAAAAAAACCCATTGCAATTGCCCTCTCTGCCATGTCTATATCACCAGAAAAGCAATGTAAGACACCTTTATTTACTCCGGATTCCTTAATGATTTCGAGGGTATCCCTTTTTGCCTCCCTGCTGTGTATGACTGCTGGAAGATTGACCTCCTTTGCAAATTGCAGCTGCTTCATAAATACTTCACGCTGAATCTCGCGTGGAGAATTATCATAATGGTAATCAAGGCCGATCTCGCCTATGGCAACCACCTTACCCCCCCATCCCCCCCTTAGCAAGGGGGGGAGTTGGGGGGGTGTATCCTTATCAAGGGGAGTACAGGAGGACGTCGCCTTATCAAGGGGGGGATGGGGGGGTGTTGCCCATTCTTTTATCTGATTGAATATATCTTCTGTGAAGTCTTTTGCACCATGTGGATGAAATCCGACGGATGAGTAAATGAAATCATATTTCTTCGAAAGCTCAAGACCTCCTATATTGCCTTTTAAATCAGAGCCGATAGTAATTATTGCCTCTATGCCCGCATCTTTAGCCCTCTTGATAACTTCATCCCTATCTAGATTAAATTCATCCATCTCGAGATGGCAGTGGGTATCAATTAAGCTATGAGCTATGAGCTGAGAGCTAAAAGCTGAATTATGCACCGAATTTCTTGAGTCTGCCTGCATTGGCAAGGGCTAACGGCATGAGGTTGACTGTGGGGAATATACTGAATTCACCTTTTAAACATTCCCTTTCAGAAAAAGCCTTACTGGTGTTGCCGAGCACATATGGGGAATTTAAAAGCACAGGCACAGGATGCCAGCTATGGCTTTTTAGTACAGATGGGGTTGAGTGATCTCCTGTTATTATAAGTACATCAGGGTTAAGATTGAGTATTTCAGGCAGGGCACTATCAAACTCTCCTATCTTCAATGCCTTACCTTTGAAGTTTCCATCCTCAGCATAAGAGTCAATTTTCTTCACATGCAAGAAGAAAAAGTCATAGTCAGCATAATTCTTTTTAAGGAAATCAATCTCCTCTCTTATATCCCCTTTTAGGGTAGGTGCATTCATCCCAATCAATCTTGCAAGGCCGCGATACATGGGATATATGGCAATGCACAGGGGTTTCAGTCCATAGACTTCCTCGAAATGCGGTATATCAGGCACCTGTGAAAATCCACGAAGGAGGATGAAGTTTGCTGCTGGCTCATTTTTTATAATATCTAAAATACTGGATATTAATTTTTCAACAACCTTTGCAACTTTCTCTGCCTGTGGTGTTTCAGATGTTACGGGAACAGGTCTTTTCCCTTCTTTCTGCGGGTCTGTATCTTTTATCGAGGCAGAACCCTTTGGTAAGGGCTTAGGGAATCTGAGCACCGCAGCAAACCTGTGCTCCATCCCTGGCCTGAAGATTATTTCGACATTATCAATCTTTTTGATCTTTTTTTGAAGTCTTTCAGTGATCTTTCTGCTTTCATTTGTGGGAATCCTTCCGGCGCGTCTGTCTTTAACAATGCCGTTTTCGATGGTAGCATAATTTACACGTATGGCAATATCTGTCTTCTTTAATTCTATTCCAAGTCCGAGTGCCTCAAGAACACCCCTCCCTATCTGCCACTCCACCGGGTCATAACCAAAAAGAGATAGGTGTCCTGGTCCGCTTCCAGGTGTAATCCCCATAGCAACAGGGATGTGAAGTCCGCATGCAGATTTTTTTGCAAGTGCATCCAGGTTCGGTTTATTTGCGATTTCAAGCTCTGTTTTTCCGTTTACAGGAAGCCCTCCGAGTCCGTCAAGGACGATAAGAAGTATTTTGGTGTTGTTTTTCTGTATTAAGTCCTTAATTAATTTCTGCATAACAATTGAAATATTACTTGAAATGGGTGAATGTTTTCAAGTAGCCAAATGGTTCATCGTATAAGCAGGAGATTTAAAAAGGAAGGCTGGCGAAAAACCAGCCTTCCTTTTTAATTATACATTATTCCATGGTTAACGCCCCGGTGGGACAGTTATCAGCGGCCTCCTGACAGTTGCTGGTATTACATTTGTCAGGGTCTATAACCTTTGCTTTTTCATTTTCCACCTTAAAAACCTCTGGGCACAGCTCTTCACATGTACCACATCCTTCACACAAATCCTCGTTAATCACTGGCTTTGGCATAATCTTAACCTCCTTACAATTGAGTTTTTTAAAAACACCTTCCTCTTTAATCCCTTAAGAAGGGAAAGGGGAAAGCAGATATGTATATTATATGATAAAATTTTAAAAAATTGCTATTACTTTTCTCCTCCTCAGGCCGTCCTCACTGGTTGTTATCATAAATTATTACCATGTCTAGAAATAATGTCAAGATTGATTATAAAGAACCAACTTTAAAATAGATTGTAGCCTTATATTCTGCTATAATTTTTATAACAATAATTTAGGAGGTCACTATGCCAGAATTACCATGGCAGTATTTAAACGTTAAAAAAAGGTTAGTGTCCGCTGCGTTGAGCTGGGCCGATGATGTTATAAAAAAGCAGAAGGCCTAATGAAAAGACTTTAAAATATGACTATTGCAACAGTTCTTCTTATACTTGAATCAATACTGCTTTTAGCCACTATCATACTCCTCCTTTATAGTATCAGGGAAGGGAGAGGCAGAAAAAACCTTTTGTTGGAAGTAGGAAAGGCAACAAAAATACTTACACGACAGGAGTACTTTCTTACAGTCACTGATTCTATGACGGATGCAAAAGCTGAAATTTTAGGATTTATTACAGGCAGATTCCCAGCAGGAGACGATAATAAAAGGGTAAAGGATATTACAAATAATATCGAGAAATTAGAAAAGAGTGGTGTAAAGGTAAAATATCTTATACCAAAGTTTAACGACAGATTCCATGTAGGTTATCTTTATACAAAGGCTGGCGCTGAGGTACGATATAGCAACTGTGCTATTGCGAATAATATTCGCTTTATAATAGTGGATGACAGATTAGTCGTGATTGGTATCCCTGAAAGCATTGGTGAAAAAGAGGCTACACGAAAGGGATACAGGATTCCTTCTGAAGGTCTTGCCTCAATACTTAAAAATTTTTTTTATGAATGCTGGGAGGGAAGTATAATTTATGAAGAATACGTAAGGGAGGTTATCAAGCAAACTGGAGTAAAACCAAAATTACTTGAGAAAGAGCTACAAATAGATGAAAAGGAACTGGAAAGGATTGCTAAGAAATAAGTGAAGATCATTGCATTTCTTGGAAGTCCGAGAAAAGATGGCAATACAGAGCTTCTCCTTAAAGAGACGAGCAGGGGTATCGAGGAATCAGGATTAAATGTCCATCCCTTTGATCTGAATCTCTTGAACATCTCACCCTGCCAGAACTGTGGAGGATGTGACGATACAGGTATATGCGTCATTGAGGATGATATGGTTCAAATCCATGATGCAATAAGGACTGCTGACAGGATTATCCTTGCCTCACCGATCTTTTTCTCCGCCCTCAGCGCTCAAGTGAAATTGATGATCGACCGATGCCAGTGCATCTGGTGCGAGAAATATCTTCTCAAGAAACCAATCCCGGCAGGCCCGTACGGGAGAAAAGGACTTTTATTGTTGGTCGGGGGCCAGAAAAAAGAGAGCGGCCTTCAAGGTATTCAATGTGCAGAGACATCTGCAAAGGCCTTCTTCAGGACGATCAGTGTCCCTGAATACAAAACTCTGAGCTATATGGGTGTGGATGCAAAGGGTGCAATTCTCAAGCATCCGACAGCCTTAAAAGAAGCATATGAGGCTGGAAAGAAACTGGCTACACCCTATAATTATAAGGCTCTTAGTTAAAAACTTCTGTTTACAGTTATTAATATCCCCCCATGGGATATTGGTATGATAGTAAACGCGGTTTCTTTTGGCTTTCCTGTTCTTTCTATAGAATTACAGCTTAAAAGGGCAAGATACCAGCCAATGGCAGCCTGTGAGAAGTAATGCTTATTGTCATTTATCCTTGATAGACCTGGTAAAACAGAAAATCCATACAGAATACCCTTAATATATGGATTATCGTTCATCTTTGCCGCAGTTATGAAGGGCACAGCGCCAATAAAGGCATGGCCGCTAAGTCCATTAGAGTTTTTAAAGGGTCTCCATTTTGAATCATCTTCTGATGGTCTTGAAGACCCTGTTAATCTTTGCAGGATTAATCCTGCAGGTGCACCCACAAATAAAGCCCTAAGGGATCGCTGGGCCCATTCACCTGTTTGAGTTTTTCTAAAGAGTAACCGTGTGCCAATAAGGAGAGGAACCGTTATAAGGGTTTCTCCAGGAATCTTTCCAATATTGGAGATGTCATCTGTTGTATTGCCTCTCACGTTGTCCTGATAAAATTCCTGGATATCACCATCCATTGATGTATTCGCAAGGAGGCCTGCACCACCAATACCGATAGCTAATCTGGTAAGATTCCCTCTATCAAGATAGAAGTTTTTATAATCATCTTTTAATAAAGCAAGGTCATGGATTATTGCATTGCCTTCATTTGCCTCTGTATTAGCGGGAAATACAAAAAAGGTGAGAAATAGATATAAAATAAATCCAAGCACCTTAACCATAGTGTATTGGTGCTGGATAAATCTAACCTTTGAGTCGAAAATTGGCATTTTTCTTTATTGCCTCTAATCTCACTTTATCTTCAGGGTTGCTCTTTAATTTTTCTATATATTCCATGAAGAATGCTGCGAACACTGAAAAAAAGAGTCCAGAGAAGGTAGCAATCATCACCATCTGTTTTCTTTTTGGCTTTACCCTTTTTTCTGGCGGTATTGCCTTCTCTATTACCTGTATTATTGCAGCATCTCTTGCCTCATCAAGCCTTGCTGCCTCATACTGCTTTAGCAGAATCTCGTAAAGTGCCTCCTGGTATTTAAACTCCCTCAGTTTTCTTATATACTCTGTGCCAAGTGCCGGTATCCTGCCTGTTGGCATGAGTGGGTCTGGATTATGGCCTCCACTTCTCGTCTCAAGCCTTCCGAGCTGTTCCCTCATCCCCCTGAGCTCCTCCTCCGCCCTCTGGATGTCAGGGTTCTGTGGGGTTGCATAGGTTCGCATCACCTTAAGCCCTACCTCTTTAGCAGCAATCTGTGCCCTCAGATTCGCAATGCCCTCTATTACTGCCTTAGCCTGCTCGTCTATCTTGATAGCACCTGTCCTCTCCTGAAACCCTTCCATAGAATCCTCTGCCTTTATAAGGGCTTCCTTTGTGTCCTTCAACTGCTCTTCGAAGAAGAGCCTCCTCTGACCTGCCTCTGTTACAGCAAGTCCTTTATTCATATTCTTTAATTCCTCAACAAATGCATTTGCCATATCAGCAGCCCTTTTGGGATCTTTATCCTCAACTCCAATGGTTATTATGCCGCTTTTTTTATCATCTCGTGCCTTTAGTGTATCGGCAAGACCTCGCCTTGCATTCTCACGGCTTTTAGTCTTATAAAGCTCCATGAGTTTGAATCTATCGATGACGCCATCAAGGACAAGTCTTGATTTTAATAATCCTATATAAAGGTCATTCGGTGTTTTTATACCAACTGCCCCACCTACTGCCCCACCTACAAGTCCTGCAGCACTACCCAGCTGGCTTAAAAACTGAGTAGCCATTGAGCTGCCCTGCTGTGGAGGGAGTATCTTTGTTTCTGCCCTGTATATCGGCGGCATGATGAGGCTTATAATAGCGGTAATTATGGCTGCACCAAAGGTAATCCCCATAATGAGCCTTTTACGCTTTAGAAGAACGATAAGGTAGTCGAAAAGATTGATTTCGTCTTCCTGTTGTATTTGTCTTTCCTCCAAAGACTTCCTCCTTAAAAAGTATAACTTATCATACTACTGATAACGTTTATCTTTCTATCCTCAGCAGAGACGTTACCCGGGTTTTCAATTCTACCATATCCATACGATGCGCTCAATCCCATATCTTTCATCAATTTAAAACTCACCTTCAGATTAGCTTCATTCTTCTTCTCTCTCACAGTCCCCGAAAGGTTATGCTCCTCTCTATCATATGAAATAGATATTCTTCCATCTTTTTCAGGGATAAGGTATGAGGCCTCTAAAAAGATATCCTCTGAATCAGTTCCCATATGATGCCCTATAATCCTGCCTTTATAGGTGTAAGCCCTGGTACCATATATGCCATGAGTATACCAGACATCTTGATAACCACTCACATGGGTAGTTGCATATTCAGCCCTGAACCCTATTCTCTCCAAATTGAGTATCCTTGGCAGGTAAAGCCCCGTAAGGTATGCCCACTTACATGGTAATCCCCCAGCCTCGTCTTCTCCATCAGCCTCAGCATATAGCTGTAAAGGCTGCAATCTGGATGGAATGGTTAGTTTTATATCACCACCAGCCCTCTGGTCACCTGCCTGAACACCTATCTCATTTTCTCCTTTTCCTGTAAAACTCCTCCACCATGTCTTTATACTCTCAGAGCGGCCTTTCCCTCCTAACAAAGCTGTCCTTGAAAGACCGACCTCAACATAAGGATGTGGCTTGAAATTAACTCGCATCCCCCATAAATATGGCTCCGGAACATCCCTCTCTTTTTCAAGTCTTGTTGCAAAGACAACGAATCTAAAGGGACCAAGGTATTTAAATATCCAGGGAAGAATGACAGGTTGTGGATTTGTAAGCCTTAACATGGTCATTGGTTCAGCATTATTTGAAACAAGAATCGCCCCGTGATTCCCAGGCCCCCACCATTGTGAATCCTTGCCTGCAGTAAGTTCTAATCCTAAAAAATTCAGGACGCCGTAGACCCTCTTGACTATCAAATCGCTGTCGGCATCTGAGTACCTGAATTCTGGATTGATATAGAAAGAAAGCCACCCAAGCTCTGCCCTTGAGGTAAAACCAACCCTGAGATTTGACCCCTTTTCATAAAGGTCTCCATCATTGTTGTAATACAATGCCTGAATATCTGAATCAGCATAAACATATCTGCTATAGAGAAGATCAACAGGCTTTATGTATTTGACATCATCGCTCTCATCTTTAAATCTCTCTTTTAGAGATTTTACAAGGTTTTGAATAAATATACTCCTGCCTTCAGCATTTCTTTCAGCCTCAGAAATAAGTCTTACCACCTCTCTATAACTCAGAGGTTTTGTTGTAAGCAGTCCGCTCTGTATAATTCCTTCTGCCTCAAGGCGATAAAGAATATCATAAGATTCATCATCCACAGGCAGATATGTGGAAGCCATAGCACATGGGACAATCATTAAAGTACTGACAATAAGAATTGCACACTTAAAACGCCACAATCAGCACACCTGCCGTGACTGCAATCTGATAAAGTATCTGTGTTATGTCCCTAATCTCACGCATCCATGCAATCCTCTCGAGCTTTTCAGGAACCACTATTGTGTCTCCTGGGTCTAATTCCCTACCGCCAAACTCCCACCTGCCTGAGGACCAGGATATGCCTAAGAAACCGCCCTGAGGCCTCACTGCAGTTCCATCGGCCTTCAGTATATATACCCTCTTTTTGTCAGCATTCTCTGTATATCCGCCGGCTAAGTCAATATATCTGGAATAACCCTTGTCTTTATCGTAAACAAAGGCTGTTTGATTATATACAGACCCTATGACCTGAATACTCTGAGGATTTGATGGAACAAACAGGCTATCCCCTTCCTCAAGTTCTACGTCATAAGGTGTCTTTTTCAGAAGCTCAGGTTGATTTAAAATTATGGCCATCCTGCCCTTTGCCTTCACGCCCTTTAGTGCGGCTGCAAAGTCTCTCTTCTGTTTGATTTCATACTCCTTAGTCTTTGCCTCCTCAGGGGATAAGGCAACCGCTGTCTCTGCTGCACCCCTTCCTAACAACTCCCTTTCAAGCCTCTCTACCATCTCATCAAGTTGTCTCTGCTGTAATTCCCTTACCCTGTCCCTTGTAAATACTGATCCTCTTAAATATGCCATGTCTGTAAACCCACCAGCCCTTTCTAAAAGGGAAGAGAGTCTCTCGCCTTTCCTGATAGTATAAGTTCCTGGAAATTTGGCCTCACCAGAGATGGTTACTGTCCTATAAAGCTGCCATTCAGGGACCGTGCGGACAAAGAGATAATCTTCTTCTTTAAGTGGAATATTCCCTTCAGGCTCACCTGCTAATGCCTTTTCAAGGTTGATTACGATCTCCTCGGTTACAGGGCCTTTGTCTGTGACATGTACCCTGGTTAACTCTGCCTCTTTATTGTAAGCATAATATTTAAGCCCGCCGGTCATTGAGATTAAATCCTTCACAGTCATTCCGGGCTTAAACCCATACTCACCTTCCTTCTGCACCGCGCCGGAAATCCTTACAGTTCTTCTGTCTTGAACGATCTGGAAGATTTTTACCACATCCCCGGATTGAACCTTCATATCGTTTGCCCCAGCAAGATCGGATTCAAATACTATCTGACGAGAATTATCAACAATACGTTCTATCTGAACCCTACCCTTAAATGCAATGCCGCTCAACCCGCCAGCCATTTCTATCAATTGGGAAATCGTTCTCTCCCCTTTAATCTCATATATAGCTGGATTATTTACGCTGCCTGCGATGGCAACAAGAGGCCCAACGGGTGGTATAAATATCACATCCTCAGGCATAAGCCTTACATCTTTTGTCTTGTCACCCTTTAACAATAAATCATACATATCGAAATGGACAATTGTCTTGCCATTCCTCTTGACCTGTATATCCCTCATAGTCCCTGTCTTACTCGGCCCACCTGCCTCAAATAAGGCATTGACAAGGGTTGAAAGGGAAGAAACAGTATATGCCCCCGGTCTCTCTGCATTGCCTACAACATAGACCCTCATAGTTCTCAAAGAGCCCATGCTCACATTCATCTCAAAGCCTGTGAAGTATCTTGAGAATTCCTTGTGTAAAAGTCCCTTCAGTTCCTTAAATGTCAGGCCTGTGACGC
>Ga0210056_1002171_pt1 | contig 16721 bp, 16 predicted proteins | sample CryGeyCG2014_080_2_FD_183965 | JGI IMG/M metagenome (GOLD analysis project Ga0210056, IMG submission 183965) | Groundwater microbial communities from aquifer - Crystal Geyser CG07_land_8/20/14_0.80 (SPAdes) (version 2) | ecosystem: Environmental > Aquatic > Deep subsurface > Groundwater | place... | reverse complement strand
GGAGAAGCCGACTTTTCTTAAGACTGGTGATGCTGCTTTGGTGAGGATGGAGCCTTTGCATCCGATTTCGGTTGAAGCATATACAGAGTTTCCTGAGCTTGGTAGGTTTGCTGTTAGGGACATGGGTACGACTGTGGCTGCTGGTGTTGTGAAGGAAATAACAAAGAAAGGACCATAGTTTCTATCTCTCTTTTTATATTTCTATTAGACTTTTTTTATGGTTTAGTGTGTGTTGTGTTTTGTGTGTGCGTGCAACGGGTGTAGGCCCCTCTATTTGGAGCCAAATATGATTTTGTTATAGGCGTTATTTTGCGGAAAAGCTATAGCTGAACCGACTTAACTATTAGGATTGTGAATTGGGTTGCTTGAAGGCAAGAATGTTAATTTAAGAGTTGCCGAGAAAGAGGACTCGCCACTACTTGCGGAATGGTTCAGTAGTCTTCAGGTTTTTGGGGAATATAATCCTATTTGGCAGGTGTCTAAATCAGAGGCAGAGAAGATACATGAGAGTCCTAATGAGCCAAAAATGTTCATAGTTGAGAAGAAAGATGGAAGCAAAATCGGTTACATACTCCATTTCAATGTGCTACATACTGTAGCAAAAATGCTAGAGATAGGCTACGGCTTAGTGCCAACCGAGAGAGGAAAAGGCTACTGCACCGAAGCCGCACAAATCATGTTAGACTACCTGTTTCTCAGCAAAGAAACTGTCTGCGTTCAAGCCACTACCCACGTCAAGAACATCGCTTCACAGAGAGTCTTGCAAAAGGTAGGTTTCAAAAAAGAGGGCATAATGAGGAAACGTTTCTTCATTCAGGGAGAATGGCAAGACATAATCCTCTTTAGCATTCTGAGAGAAGAATGGAAAGAACCAAGAATATTGACAAAAACCGCTTGAAGCACGGATTGGCTAGAGTCTTTCTGAAGAGCAGTTCAAACATATCCCTTATATGTCTCTGTCTTCACTTTGTTCTTTTGGCGATATGATATGTCAATCCGAAATCCTACCAAAAGTAGGGTCTTCGGGAGAAATCTTCACACTTTTTTAAAGTTTATATTGTGCTGAAGTTTTATCAATAAGAAATAATTAGTTTCTCCTATTACAATCACATAATATAGAGTTGAATGTTATGTCTGGAACCGAAACCTTACTTCCATACTTAAAAGAAAAGAAGGCCGATGAGCAAGAGCCAACAATTATTGTCGACAGTCGCGAAGCAAACACAGCCACAAAAATTGTAAAAGGGCTCAGAGAACGAGGAGTCAACGTCAAAATCGAGACACTGCAAAAGGGCGACTACGTTTTGTCTGACGTTTGCGCCGTAGAACGAAAAACCGTTCAAGATTTTGTTTATACGCTTACACGCCGATACCTTTTCGAACAATTATTCGACCTAAAAGAAGCCTATCCAAAATCAATGATTCTTTTGGAAGGTTATCTGCCAATAATCTATAAGTACAGCAGAATTCAGCCAGCATCCGTTTGGGGAGCCATGTTTAACCTAGCAAAAAATGGAATAGCCATGATAAACACTACTTCATACAAAGAAACCATTGACTTTCTCTACGTGGCTGCTCGTCAAGAACAAATAGTAGAAAAGAGAGCGCCGATAGTTCATGCAGCAAAAAGGGTTGAAACCACATCCGACGCCCAAATATATTTCGTAGCAAGCTTACCAAACATTGGAAGAGAAAAAGCCATGTCAATCCTTAAATCCTACCAAACCCCATTAAACGCCCTAATAAGCGTGGACGATTGGTCTAAAAACGTCTATGGACTTGGACCAAAAATAACCACCAAAGTTAAAGAAGTGTTGAACACTCCCTTCAAAGGGTGAAGAAACATGGACGTGGAAATTGCTCCAACAAGAAAAATTACCATCTTAGGCTTGGATAAACGTTCAATTAGTAACATTACATGGTGTGCTACCACTTATGGGGTGAGTAGGCTTTACTGGGTAGATGGCTACATCCTATGCTTAGAAGTTTACGAAAAGTCTTTCGAACATGAATTGAAAAAGAAAGAGTTTCCAATAAGCCAGATTTGCTACGCAGAATTCCCAAAATATGAGAAAATCTACGAAATCGACAAGAGCCTTCAAATTCCACTGGTGAACGTTTCTGACATGAAAATATTCCAAAACATTTTGAAAGCAATTTTAAATGAAAATAATGAAAACCAGTCAAAATCCACAGCTAAAGAAGTTTAAAACTTAGTCTTGCCCTTTTTCACATATTTATAGCCAAGTTTAAACGCTTTAACATTTATGTCCAAATGTTTAGGTGGAACAAGCTCCCGCAAAGCCTCCATAACACTTTCAGTTTTAACTGGCATTTTTTCTGTAGCCGCCAAAGCCCCAATCAAAACAATGTTCTGTGTCAGAATGTTTCCAGCTTTCTTAGCTAATTTCGCAGCCTCCACGATTATAACATTTTTTGTGAAACGATGAATTTTCTCCACTATTTCTTCCATACTTGGATACTTCATCATTTTGGCTGCAAGTTCTGTTGGCGGAATCTTCTCATCACTCATGATTACAAGCGCCTTTTCTGAAGCGAATTTCAAGCTTCGCAAAGTTTCCAACGGTTCAAATCCTAAAAGCACATCTGCATGTCCCTCCAAAACCGTTGCTGCTAAAACTTTCTCCCCAATCCTAACGTTAGAAACCACCGCACCGCCTCGCTGAGCCATTCCATGAAGCTCACTCACCCGAACATTCAACCCTTCTTTAATGGCAGCAGTGCCTAGAACTTCTGCAGCTAAGAGTATTCCCTGTCCGCCGACACCAGCCAACACAATGTTAAACTCTTTCATTTTTGCCATGCTCCCTAATCCATTTTTGCGCATTCTATAGCGTTGTAAGGACAAACCGAAGCACATAACCCACATGCAACACACAAGGCTTCGTTAATCTCCACTTTTCCATCTTCAACAATCAAAGCTGGACAGCCCAAAAGCTTAACACAAGCCAAACAATTCGTGCATTTATCAGTAATTTTACAAACCACAACTTCTGCGCCTTTACGTCTTCTCTCCCTAACCACCATCAAAGCGCATGGCGCACGAAAAACTATAACCGAAGGCCCACTACGAGCTAAAGCCTCTTTTAAAACCGCTTCGGCTTCTTTAATTTTGAAGGGATCAACCACCTTAACATATTTTACGCCACACCCTTCGGCAACATCTTCTATCAGTATTTTCTCTGATGGAGTATGCATGCCAGTCATGCCCGTTCCAGGATGTGGCTGATGCCCAGTCATCGCTGTAGTAAGGTTGTCTAAAACGGCTACAATGACCTTGTGATTGTTATAGACAGCATTTATAAGCCCAGGGATTCCCGCATGGAAAAATGTCGAGTCTCCAATTATTGCAAAAGTGTTTTGGCTTATTACCCTGCTTATTCCTTCAGCAGTGCCAATACTCGCACCCATACACGTCATCATATCCCCAGCCCTCAATGGCGGAGCACATCCTAAAGCATAACAACCTATATCAGTTGAATAGACCAATTTTTCGCCTGCAACCTTTTTCATAACGTATAAAGATGCTCTATGAGGACATCCGGCACACAATATTGGTGGTCTCGGTGGCAAATTCCTTGCAACCTCAGCATAATTTTCATCAATCTTTCCAAAGTCTATAGGCAATTTTCTGCTGGTTATCTTGGCTAAACCCATCGCAACCGCACGTGTCGAAAGCTCGCCTTCCCTTGGAAAATATTGCTTGCTCATTTTTCCATATATTTCAACGTCAGGCGCATAATCCTTAGCTACAGCCTTTATCTGCATTTCCAAGTAAGGTTCAAGTTCTTCAACAATAATGATTTTTTCATGTTTTTTCAGAAATTCTCCAATCATTTTCTCCGGAAGCGGATGAGTCATACCAAGCTTCATGATGTCGGCATCTAAGCCTAACAAATCTGCTGCTTCAACTGCGTAATTATACGCTGAACTTGAGGAAATTACACCGAACTCTTTGTTTTTCCCTTCGTGAACAACTATGTTGTAAGGTGATGTTTCGCTGATTTCCTTAGCCTTCTCCATCTTCCTCAAAAGCACTCCGTGCTTTGGCCTAGAGTTAGCTGGAACCATCACCAAACGTTTTACATCTTTAATGAATTCGCCCTTCAAATTTGGTTTCGTAACCCTGCCATACACTACTGGTCCACGCGTGTGGCTTACGCGAGTAGTCGTTCTCAATAGCACAGGTAGTTCCAGTTTTTCAGAGATTTCAATCGCTGAAATTGTCATGTCTTTTGCTTCTTGAGAATTGGAAGGCTCCAAGCATGGCAGATTCGAAAGTAAAGCATAAAAACGGTTGTCTTGCTCGTTTTGTGAACTGTAGCATTCTGGGTCATCCGCAGTAACAATTACGAGGCCGCCTCTTACGCCTGCATAAGCCAAGGTCATAACAAAGTCGGAAGCCACATTCAGCCCGACGTGTTTCATGGCTGTGAGGGCTCTGACTCCACAGTTTGCGGCTCCACCTGCCACCTCAGTAGCAACGATTTCGTTTGTGGAATATTCCATGTATATTCCGGCGTCTTTGGCTATTTCTGAGATGGAGTCGCCTATCTCGGATGCTGGTGTTCCTGGGTATGTGGTTACTATGCCTATGCCAGCCTCTAGAATTCCTCTAGCGATGGCTTCGTTACCAAGCAAAAGAACATGTTTCCCCGGCTTGTCTTGCAACAACACATGTAAATCAGGCAATAAACTTCTCCTCGGCTTTATAGAAAACGTTCATAGTTTTATCCCTTCACATATAACTTTTGGTTGTTCAAAACAAAAAGTAATATTCGAACCGAAAGAATTATTAAAACGGGCATCCGATAACTGCACCATTCGTGAGGCTTGCGTAATGTCCATAAAATTGTCATCAGGTAAAGAGATACCCATCGAAATGCACAAGGCGAGGATGGTGCAGAAAATTTGGGTGCCGCCTGTGGAGCAGCGGGTAAAGGCTATAGAAGAGGCTGGCTACAACACGTTCCAGCTTAAAACCAAGGACATATTTCTAGATATGCTTACTGACAGCGGCGTAAATGCCATGAGCGATAACCAGTTTGCTGCCATGATGAAAGTTGATGATGCCTATGCTGGCAGCATGACTTTTTATGAATTTGCTGATGCAGTCAAAGATGTCTTAGGATATAAATATGTAATGAATGTTCATCAAGGCAGAGCAGCAGAACATCTAATATCAAAAGTATTCGCTAAATCAGGCGATGTGGTGCCTACAAACTACCATTTTACAACCACTAAGGTACATATCGAACTGACTGGGGGAGCATTGTGCTTAGAGATTTATGCTGATGAAGCGTTGAAGACGGCAAGCACTCATCTCTTTAAGGGTAACATGGATCCGCAGAAGTTGAAAAACACTATTAAGAAATATGGCAAAGACAAGATAGCTTTTGTTCGCATGGAAGCAACAACTAACCTGATTGGCGGACAGCCGTTTTCCATGGAAAATTTGAAGGAGATCAGGCAGATTTGCAATGAGCATGGCTTAATTCTCGTTCTTGATGGAAGTCTAATCTGCGAAAACGCCTATCTTATAAGACAAAGAGAAAAAGCGTATCAAAACAAAACTGTTGCAGAAATAGTCAAAGAAATGTGCAGCTTTGCAGACATATTCTACATGAGTGGAAGAAAAAACACATGTGTTAGAGGCGGTTGCATAGCAACAAACAACAAAGAACTTTTTGAAAAGATACAACCTTGGCTTCCTGTGTATGAAGGCTTCTTTACATACGGTGGCATGTCTCAGCGAGAAGTTGCAGCTATGGCGGTTGGAATGAGAGAAATGGTTGATCCTGATGTTGCAGGTTGTGCAGTAGAGCAAATAAAATATTTTGTTAATAGGCTGGTTGAGACTGGAATTCCGGTTGTTACACCGCCAGGCGGATTGGCTTGCCATCTGGATGCTAAAAAGTTTTTGCCGCATATTCCTCAATCAGAGTATCCAGCAGGAGCCTTGACAGCAGCGCTTTACATAGTTTCAGGAATTAGAAGCATGGAAAGAGGTACGATTTCGATGGAAAGAGACAAGGATGGAAAAGAGGTTTTCGCTGATTTAGAATTGTGCAGGATTGCGCTTCCAAGAAGAGTTTATACAGTGTCACATATGGAATATGCAATTGACAGGATAAATTGGTTGTATAAGCATAGAGATTTGATAAAAGGATTAAGATTCGTGTTTGAACCGCCAGTGCTGAGATTCTTCATTGGAAAGTTGGAAGCTATTGACAATTGGGGAAGAGACTTCGCTGAACTCTACAAAAAAGAAATGGGCGGCTATTAAGCTCTCTTCCATCTTTATTCTTTTTTAATTTTTTTAGAAATTGAGGAAAGTTTTCAAAGAAAAATTGGCGTTTCTGTCTATTTGCCTTTAAATGTTGGTTTTCGCTTTTCAGTAAATGCTGAGACGCCTTCTTGCAGGTCTTCTGTTGAGGCTACTACGCCGAAGCCTTCGCGTTCTAGGGTTATTGCAGCGTCTAGGCTTATTTCTGCGCCTTTGTTGATTAAGGCTTTAGCTACTTTGAGGGCTACTGGAGCTTTCTGGGCTAGTTCTGCGGCAAATTGCCGTACAGTTTCTTTGAATTTGTCTGCTGGAACCACTATGTTCACTATGCCTAGTTGTTCTGCGGTTTTGGCGTCAATCATTTTTCCTGTGAAAATCAGTTCTTTTGCTTTGGTTCTGCCTATTAGGCGTGTTAGTCTTTGTGTTCCGCCCCAGCCGGGTATTAAGCCTATGTTTATTTCTGTTTGTCCCATGCGGGCGTTTTCTGAGGCTATGCGTATGTCGCATGCCATGGCTACTTCTAAGCCCCCGCCAAGCGCGTAGCCGTTGATTGCTGCGATGATGGGTTTTTCGAAGTTTTCTAGAGCAGTGCAGACTTTTTCGCCCCTTAATGAGAGTTCTCTTGCTTTTAGGGCGTTCATTCCTTTCATGGCTTTTATGTCTGCGCCTGCTGAGAATGCTTTTTCACCTGCGCCTGTCAATATGACCACGCGTACATTTTCATCGTTTTTAATGTCTTCTAGTGCCTGCAAAACTTCGTCTTCTACCTCTTTGCTGAAGGCGTTTAATACTTCTGGTCGGTTTAACGTGATTGTGGCTATTCCTTCGCTTTTTTCGTAAATTATGTATTTAAACTCCATTTTGCCTTTCGCCTCTTTCTCTATTTTTGTGTCCAGTCGTAAAAGCCTTTCCCGGTTTTTCTTCCCAGAAGCTGTGCCTTGACCATTTGTTTCAGTTCTGGGTGTGGATGAAATTTTTCGCTTAGCTCCTTTTGTAAGACTTCTGCAATTGCTAATGTTGTGTCTGCGCCTATGTAATCCAAAAGCATGAGGGGTCCCATGGGCCAGTTTAAGCCAAGCTTTATTGCTTTGTCTATGTCGTCTCTGTCTGCTACGCCTTCCCAGTAGAGGGCTACTGCTTCGTTTAGGGCTGGGATGAGTATGCGGTTGACGATGAAGCCTGGTGAGTCTTTTTTAACGAGTACTGTTTCTTTCTCCATTTTGTGGGCTACGTCTAAGATGGTTTGTACGGTTTCGTCTGATGTTTTCGCGCCTTTGATGACTTCTACGAGTTTCATGAGTTGTGGTGGGTTGAAGAAGTGCATTCCACAGACTTTTTCTGGGCGTTTTGTTGCAGATGCGAGTTCTGTTATGCTGACGGATGATGTGTTTGAGGCGATTATGGCGTCTGGTGGCGCGTAAGTGTCTACTTCGCGGAATATTGTCTTCTTTAGTTCGATGTTTTCTGGTGCTGCTTCTATTATGAGGTCGGCTTTAGAAACTGCCTCTTTGAGGTCTAGTGTTGGGTGGATTCTTGCGAGGATTTCGTTCATTTGCTGTTCTGTTATTTGGCCTTTTTTGAGGAATCGTTGTAGGCTATCTCGTATCATGTTCATGCCGTTGTCGATGAATTTTTGTTCGATGTCGCGTATGTTAACTTCGTATTTGCCTATTTGGGCGGCTACTTGGGTTATTCCATGTCCCATTAAGCCTGCACCCAAAACTGCAATTTTCGTAACTTCCATTGTTTATTCACCTTTAACAGAACCTACTAGCTTGCTATATTGTTAAAAAGGTTTTTCAAACGGAAGAGAATTTTATATAAATGGAAACCTCTTAAAGCAGATTTCTTGTTCTCGATGCGCCTAGATCCCTCCCTTATATATATTCAACTTTAGGTTTCCACAATGAATTCTAGTAGGGTCTAGGCTGCACTTTGTCTCTTTAGTGTGGGGCTATCATGTTGGATGTGAAATTGATAAATTAATGTTACGCAATTATGAGATTGGTTGTGATGTGAAGTTGACTTTAGAGAATTTGATGGAAGAAGCTGCGCATTCAATCGTGACTCGCTGTGCTTGTCTGAAAAAGGGATCAAGCATACTAATCATCTGCGGTAAACACAACAGCGCCTTCGCTGAACATTTGATGCGAGAATGCTATGCAGAACATGCTTACCCTCACTTATGGGTGTTCGACGAAAATTCGTTGCCAAGGAAAGCCAAAATAGTTGCTGAAAACATTGAAGTCATGCTTCCTAAACATACGCGCTCTCTTCTAGAAAACTCGGATTTGGTTTTTTGGCTTAGTCAGTTTGAAAATCCTAAGAGTGCTCCGACTGATCTCGGAATAGCCGTTTGCTCTTATTGGGATCAAGTGTACGAGAGTGTGAAAGCTAAACCTCTTATGCTCGTGAACCTGTTATCGGCAAAATGCATAGAAACCATGGAAATAGCATACAAAACGTTTCTTGTAACGTTCGCAAATGCTGTAAATGTGGACTATGATAAGGTCAGAAAAACTGGTTTGAACATTGTTGCGAGTCTGAATAGAAGAAGATCGATTCACATTACTGATCCAAATGGTACCGATCTGTCATTTAGCATTGAAAACAGGAGAGTAGGCATAGAGGTTGGGACTCTGGAAGACTGCTTTTCAACTGGAAGAGAATGTGAAGTGGAAGTTCCCGCAGGAGAAGTGTACGTCGCTCCTATAGAGGATTCAGCTTATGGAACGCTTGTAACCGACGAGGTTAGAGACTTTAATATTCGAAGGCTTAAGATGGATTTCGAAAAGGGAAAGATAATACGTTTTAAGGCTGAAAAGGGAAAAGCCTCGTTCCAAAACCTGCTGGAGAAAGCGCAGGGGAACAAAGACAGGATAGCTGAATTTGGTATGGGAATAAATCATGAAATGAAACCAATAGGCCTTCGCATTTACGATGAAAAAGCGCTTGGAACAGCACACGTAGCCATAGGCAGCAATACAAACTTAGGCGGAACCAACAAAGCATCAATACACATGGATTTCATTCTCTACAAGCCGACAATAGAAGTAGATAATAAGCTGGTCATGAAGGAAGGACATGTTACAAAACAAGTTTTGCACAGAAGTGTGTAGAAATTGTATTTACCGAAAAAAGAGTTATCGGGAGAAGACAGAGATATCATCTCTGATATCCCGTCTCAAGAATGGAAGAGTTATCTTTGTGTTTTACCTATAGTTGATTGAAGACACTGAGAACGATAGAATGGTAATGGGAAATGAATGGAAGACCCGTAGGTGTTACGTTAGTAGCGATACTGACATTGTTGAGTTCTGGTGCTCTATTTATGCTCTTTGGGGTGAGTAATGCTCTTCTCTTTGTTGGAGGACCTTATAGTGGAGGAAGCGTTGATTGGTTTTATGTGATGATAAATTACCCCACTATACCCATTTCTTTCATATTGCTAGTCTATGCACTCTTCCTTTCAATTGCCATGTTTAAACTGACAACAAAGTATGTGTGGTATGCCTCGATACTGTTTTGGTTATTGATCCTAGTATTCTTTTCTCGGTGGGGATACAATATTTGGAGAAACATTGTAATATCATATAACGAAGATGGAAGTTCCACCTGGCAAATAGTCTACAGTTGGCAGTATGCAGCAATAATAGTCACATTGCTTCCTTTGGCGTACGGTATCGGTTGTCTGGCATATTTCCAAACATCAAAGATCAAACACTACTTCCATTTATGATCAAAATTAAGAGACCAAAATACTTCCATAGATTCCCTAGAACCATTGTGACAGTATGAAGCAAGAAATTCTGTATTTATGCTAACTCGAAACAGTTTGATTCCATTGGCCTTAAGGATAAGGACACATTTGAGCTGGCAAAAGCATACCTAAACTGCTTTTGAGGAAATAAGGAATCTCGGAAGATGAGAAATTGGACAATCAACTTTTGGTCTTCAAGTAGTTGTTTAGCTTAATGGTCTATTGAAGCAAAAGAATTTCTGACATAGAATAGCAGACTTCGGGAGAAATCTCCAATCTTTCATAAGGCTTTTATTCACGATTGCCTATCTCTCTTTGGGTATATCAAAGAAAACGAAAAGCTAACTATTTGTAAGGACTTCGGGTGATGTCTCCCTCTTCTATTTTTAATGAAAAAAATTTTAGAAGATGAATTCTTTGTTTAGCCAGTCTGGATACCACTTGTACTGTTCTAAGGGTTTAGCCTTGCGTAATCCTTCATAAGTCGCCTTGACAAGCGTTATTGCTCCTCGTCCGTCACGATAAAGTTTCGTTAGACCTTTCCCTTCAAGGCTTTTCAAGAGTTGGTCAAGTTTTTCGTCAGTTACCTCTGTAAGCCTTTCCTTCAGGTCTTCTCTGGTCACGTATAGACCTGGGTTCACTTGGTAATCTTCTGCTAATGCATTTAATATGCCGTCTTCGTTGTCTTCCAGCTTCGGCAATGGTTCAGTTGTGGATATTGGAACTCCAAGCTTTTCATGCAATCTTCTACGTGGCATCTTCAAATCCTTGCCTAGCGCTTTTAGTCCGCCTCTGAAAATGACTAACCGCATTATGTCGTTTGTTCCAGCCCCAATCTGATTCACTTTCGCATCTCTCAAATAGCTTTCAACCGGATAAAACCTTGTCCAACCATCGCCTCCCATCACCATAATAGCATCGCTAATAAGCCTCTCATACGTCTCCGAAGTAAACAGCTTAGCAGTTGCAGCCTCTACCATCGCGTCCTTATGCTCATCCAACAAGTGCGCAGCATGATAAACCAGCAATCGTGATGTGTGCAAACCCGCAAGCATATCCGCAATCTTAGACTGATTAGCAGGAATCTCAACGGTAGGTTTACCAAACTGCATCCGCCTTTGCGCATAAGCCACAGCATAACGAATAGACTCTCGAATCGGACCAAGCATGGCAGCAGAGTAAACAACACGCTCAAAATTCAAGCCCGCCATCATAACCTTCCAACCCTCTCCTTCTCTGCCTATAATATTTTCAGCCGGAACCTTCACCTCATTGAAGTCTAAGAAACCGTTCGGCAATCCAAACCATCCTGAAAGCTCGTTAATCTTCTCAACCGAAAAACCAGGCATTCCCTTCTCCACCAAGAAGGCGGTCAAATGCTGATACTTGCCCTTATCCTCTGGTTTCTCACTAGTTTTGGCGTAAACAACGTAGATGTCGGCTAATCCAGCATTCGTTATAAAACGTTTTTTACCGTTCAGAACGTAACAGTCTCCATCCCGCCTTGCAGTTGATTCAACACTTGCCGCATCCGAACCCACAAAAGGCTCTGTTATGCAGACCGCGCCCACAACTTCGCCTTTAGCTATTTTCGGAAGCCACTTTCGCTTTTGCTCTTCATTTCCGAATGCCAATAATTGTTCAACGCCTCCGAACATTGAAACTGAATAGGCTTCACTCAAAGCTGATCCAATACGACTTAGTTCTTCGGCGATGATGGCTACACCTGTCACGCCAGCGTTTTTGCCGCCATATTCTTCAGGGATTACGGCTCCAAACCATCCCTTTCGAGCAACTTCCTTCAGCATTTCTGACGGAAACTTTTTTGTCCAGAAGATTTCTTCGCCCTTAGGTAAGTTTTTATCAGCAAAAGCCTTCGCTTCTTCCATTAGGCTTTTCTGTTTCTCATTCCACCATGAAAAAGGCTCCATACATGACACCACGAATAGTATTCGCTAAGTGCCCGTGTCAATTTTAAACTTTCGCCAAACAAACGAAAAAAATTGTTGAGTCAGTAATCAAGATTCGCAAAAGATGGGTGGGAGATTCTTTCCATAGTTCTTATTTCTTAAAAGATACCAAAATGAATTTGTTCCCATCTGGGTCAGCGAACTCAGCTGTCCGTCCTCCCCAATATTGGTTCTTGGGCTCGGTAACAAACTTTACGCCTTTATCTTTGAACGTCTTGTAGGCTTCGTCAACGTCATCAACGAGCAAGAACATCATGAATTTTCCTTTCGGTTCTAGGGCAAGGTCTACTCCACCAACGTCGAAAACGGCGTAATTGCTCCACTAACCAGTTTTCTTTAAACCGAGAACATCCTCATAAAAGTTCACAGCCCTTTTCAAATCCGAAACTGGAAAGGTGATATGTTGAATCTTTTTAATCAAAATTTTCCACCTCCTATTGCCACTTTCCTAACTATTATATTTTGAAATCGCATATATCATTTATTAGCCTCAAAGAGGAAGCATCATGAAAACCCTAGACCCGAAACACATTCCCATTCTAGAGGAGAAGTATGGCCGATACTGGTGGCCAGTAGAATATCCAGAAGAAACATCCAAAGACCCATTCAAAAACCTAATAATCACTGTTCTTTCCCAGAACACGAGCGAAATAAACTGCGTAAGAGCCTACAAAGGATTAACCGCAAAATTCGAAGTAAAGCCAGAAGTTTTAGCCAAGGCGAAAACTGAGGAGATAAAAGAAGCCATCAGAAGCGGCGGCCTCTACAACGTTAAATCAAAAAGAATTAAGGAGCTTTCCCAAGCAGTCTTAGAAAAGTTTGGAGGAGACGTGTCCTCTGTTCTTGCCTTGCCAAAAGAAGAAGCTAGGAAAAAGCTTATGGAACTGCCAGGGATTGGCAAGAAGACCGCTGATGTTTTGCTTGCGCAGAAGCATTCGTACGCTGAAGTCATGGTTGTAGACACTCACATGGATAGAATAGCGAAAAGATTGGGCTTAGTTAAGCCAGACGCAAAGTATGAAGACATTCAAAAAGCCTTTAAGGTTTTTGTACCATGGGAGAAAGGAGAAAGAACAAGCGGCTTGTTATGGCTTATGGCAAAGTATACATGCAGAGCCCAGAACCCAAAATGCCAAGAGTGTCCAATCGTAGAATTATGTGACTATGGAAGCAGGGTCAAAAAAAAGTAAATAGATTAGAGCCTAAACCTTCGCATACTCCTTCTTTTTCTATAAATCCGAGCAAATCTATAATGTGAAATGGCTAAAATATGTCAATTTTTATATGAGTGGCTGCAAAATAACAAGATGTATCTTACTCTGCTTTATTGGAAAGTGGGTTGAATGAGAAAAACAATATTCAAAAAACTTGAGGCTCAAGGATTAATAGTAAATTATAACCGTTTGAGAAAGAATTTGCCTCCAAACCTCCCCGAAAGGGTTTTCATTTGGGATGAAACCCTAAGAGAGGGAGTTCAAACCCCAACGGTTTTTTTGACTTACGTAGAAAAGGTTAAACTGGCAAAAACAATGGATGAAATGGGAGTATCCTTAATAACTGTAGGGTTTCCAGCCCTCTCTGAAGAAGAAAAGAATGATGTTAGAAGAATCGCGAATGAAGACTTTCACCAGGCGCGCTTAGCCGCCTCAGCGCGTATAGTTAAAAGCGATATAGATGCTTGCCTAGAACGTGGCATAAGAGAAATCCTAATATTCACACCCTTCAATGGGCTGAACCTTCAGTATAGGCTGAAAATGACTAAGGAGCAGGTTTTAGAAAAAACTGTTGAATCTATTGCATACGCAAAAAAACACGGGACCACGGTGAATTTTGTTTTAGAAGACGCTTCAAGAACACCGCTCGAAGAAATTTTACAAATTTTTGAGGCTGCGGTGAAAGCAGGGGCAGACCGACTGGTAATTGCAGACACTGTCGGGTTCCTAAGGCCTTTGTCAATGCGCTACCTCATTTCACATATCAAAGAAGGCCTTTCAAGGCTGATCAGTAAAGAGGTTCCGCTTTCAGTCCACTGTCACAACGATTTTGGTCTGGCAACGGCAAACACTTTGGCGGCTGTTGAGGAAGGCGTGGCATACGTACACACCTGTATTGCTGGGTTTGGCGAAAGGGCAGGAATTGCACCCTTAGAAGAGGTTGTTGTTGCTTTGGAACTACTCTATAACATAGACACGGGCATAGATATGAAGAAGCTTTATAGGCTTTCGCAGCTGGCTGAGAAAAGTTTCGCTTTACCCATACAATATCATAAGCCAATAATAGGTGAAAACGCCTTTTCCTACCAAGCAGATGAGCATGTCCACGCCATGCTAACTAATCCCCTCATATACGAACCATTTCCACCCGAAATCATTGAGAGAGAAACAATGTTCTATTTAGGCAGACAAACTGGAAGACATCTGGTTGAAAGCCGTTTGGCATCCGCGGGAATTAAAGCCACACCAATGCAAGTAGACGAACTCGTTAGAAGAATAAGACGCATGCAGGAAAGCCTAGACAAAGGCGGAACGCAAATGACGTTTTACCAGATCAAAAAACTGATGAGGGAGCTACGTAAGGGTTCAACGGAAGAGGATTTTTGGAAAATTGTTGAGCAAGTCACCAAGCAAAAGCCTAAGCTTCAGAAAGAAAAAGCTTTACCTACTTAGATCTTGGTATATAGATTCCATGGGGGTCTATCTCCCTTAAAAGGACGAGTTCCTCATGTGTAGGCAACTCAGTCGTCGGCACGTCTTTAGGGACAATTAAGTCAAAGCTTGTGTTCTCCAGAACTTGCTGCACAGAAACGCCAGGGTGAACAGTAGCTAACCTAATCTTTTTTGTTTCTGGGTCAAAATTCATTTGGCAAAGGTTCGTCACAACAAGCGAAGGTCCGCCTCCACGTAAGCCTGCTTTTTCTCTGGCTCCTGGACCATCTAAGAAGCCTGGGCTTGTAAGATAATCAAGTTTTTTGACCATTTTTCGCTTTTCGTGGGTCATTATGATTACTATGCGTTTGGCAGACGAGACTATGTCGTTTCCTCCGCCACTTCCCGGGAGCCTCACGGTTGGTTTTTCAAAGCTTCCAATGTACGTAGTGTTTATGTTTCCATACTCGTCGATTTGTGCTGCTCCAACGAAGCCTACGTCAACATGTCCGCCTTGCAGCATCAGGCCTAGCGTTTCTATTAAGCCGATGGCTGCAGATGCTCGGTATCCTAGCCTAGAGTCGGCTATGGATAAGGCGATGTCTATGGCGTTTGAATCAATAAAACCAGCTTCATAAACGATCCTTGCTCCGGGTGCGTGTGTTTTTTTGGCCAGCATTGCGGCTATAAGGGGTAAACCTGTGCCTATGAAGACTACTTCGCCGTTTTTTATTTGCTTGGAACCACAAACTGCCATGAGTTCTAGGGTTGTGAATTCTCCGGGTTTTGCATATCTTTTAGTCATTTTCATTTTTCCCCTTTTAGTAGGGAAGTGGTTTTTTGGCTCTAAGTTTCATCAGTTTTTCAATGCCTATTTTTTGAAGGAATTCCATGTGGCTGTTCACGCTTGTTATGTATTCTTCGCAGTATTTTTGCCATCCTTCCTCTGTTTTGCATTGTTCGTAGTACGTGCGCACGTGCTCCATGTCATAGTCGTAGTAGTTGTAAACCATCATTGGGTATGAACCCCATGGGCATTCAACGACATGGGTGACATAGATATTTGGTATGACTGTTTGGTCTGGCTGGGCGCGTATAAATTCCGTATCCACAATCTCCTCGGCCAACACTATTACTTTTTTGCCAGCCCTTCCGCCTTCCACATCTTCGCCTTTAATACCGTCTATTTGCACGTTTCCTTCTCTGTCGACGCGTGAGGCGTGCACTATGCTGAAGTCTGGGCGAACTGATGGGACTAGAACAACTTTTTCTCCAGTGAATGGACATTCGACTACTTCTGCCTTTTTGGGTCTAAATCTCTTTTTTGTGAGCATGTCTGAGCCTAACATGCTCTTTAAAGGCATAAATGGTACGCCTAACGCTCCGCCTAAGAAGCGTAAAGCCATGGCTAAGTTTGAGTAGTCTTCGATTTCTATTGCGCCTTCGCGGATTCTTCTTTGAATGTTAGGCACTAAGCCTATGCCTTCGATGGCGTAAAATGCCACTTCAAGATGTGAGACAACTCTTGCGCCTACTAAAATGTCTAAATCCATTTCTGAGCCACAGGTGTAAATGGTTAGGTTTCGTTTCTTTTGTCTGACAAGTTCGTGGGCGAAAGCCATTGGTGGGCGTTGAAAGCCAAATCCGCCCCAAAAGAGATGCGCGCCGTCTGGAACAAGCTTTACTGCTTCTTTGAGGGTTATTCTCTTGTCTTCTACAGGTGCTTCCACCAAACTTTACACCAACCACTTTAGGAGTGCATTAACGCTTATCCTACACATAGATTTTTCGACTAGAAATTATGGATACTGTTGCAGACCATGATGGGGCTTATTGGAATCTTTGTGAAAACATCTGCACTGTTTTTCAAGGGTCTTTTATTATTCCTTCTATCTCAGCCATTTTGCGTGGGTTCAATGAAACTTGCATGCCGTAGCCTGTTGGCTTTGGCGTTATGAGTCCTTTCTTTATCAGTTTATCTGCTGTTTTCATTAATTCCTTATGCATATGTCTTGGGAAGCCTTTGGACAGGTTTTCTA
>Ga0210056_1002170_pt1 | contig 16724 bp, 13 predicted proteins | sample CryGeyCG2014_080_2_FD_183965 | JGI IMG/M metagenome (GOLD analysis project Ga0210056, IMG submission 183965) | Groundwater microbial communities from aquifer - Crystal Geyser CG07_land_8/20/14_0.80 (SPAdes) (version 2) | ecosystem: Environmental > Aquatic > Deep subsurface > Groundwater | place... | reverse complement strand
TACAATTCGTGGTTTTATAACTTAATGTTATAGGAATTTATATCTTTTGAGGTCTCCAATACATTTGACATTTATTTTTTTATGCGATATAACTATACGCTCATAAAAAAATATTAATTGAAAAGGAGGCGAAAGAATGAAGAAAGCATTTATAGCGCTTCTGGCAATATCTTTCTTGGTTTTGACCCTAAACGGTTGCAAAAAGAAGGAAGTTGTGCCACCAGTAGAAGAGCAAACAGCACCGACCGAAGAAACGGCACCGACAGAGCCAATTGAATAATTCAGCCTCTTGCAGATTGACGGAATAGGCGGCGGGACAGAGAATTTCTCGCCTCGCCGCCCAACAATAAGAATCCTAGCCCGACTTTCCGAAAATAACGACTTTTATGGCAATTAAGCATATATATATCAACCACTTACAGCAACTGAATCTGTATTATACAAAACGCAGTATTTTCCAAGGTTTAAAGTATCAAAAAGGAGTTGCTGGGTCTCGTCCATTTCGCTGAGAACAATATCATCTTTAGAGGTACCTTTAAGATAAATGAGAGCTGTCTCATGAATTTCATTAAGATTTTCAAAAATGGCTGGAATACTCATATGGATCTTTTTATGAGCAAGTTCTCTACGAAGCAAAGAGGCAAGGGTAAGGGCGATTACACAATAAAAGGCATGAACACGAATTTTTTGATCGGTCCAATGGAACATAGGCTTCCAGCTAACAAAATGAGGATTCTTCATTTGCTTAAAGGCATCCTCTATATGAAATTGGCTACGGTAGGCTCGGATTATTTCTTCATCCGACCATGTATCGTTATCAGTAAAAAGAATTGTTTTTCCAAAAAGGGTACGAGAAAGTCTAGAAAGAGCTGTGACATCAGTTTCATAAGAAAGTTTAACATGGCCTTTTCTTCCCCGGACATTGGTTTTGATAAGCTCGCTCATATGTTGACCAGAAAGAATAGCCTTTACTTTTTTTCTGACAGAGTTTACAGAATGTTTTTTTCTACGTTTAGTTTTTTTCTTAAGCTGTCGGATAAGAGCAGAAAGTTTTTGTCTTTTCTTACTGAGCTGAAGAAGCGTTGTTCTCATTTGTGCAATAAAAAGAGTATCATTATAAGTAATGACAATGGTTCTTTCTTTACCAAAAACATTTTTCTTAGTTCGATATGCTTCCACCCCTTCAATCTCAGTCATTTTATATTTCCTGCGAGGAATAGCCAGAAGGTCAGTATGATGGGTGGGTACAAGAGAACCAACAAAATGATAAGGACTCTGGTTGATCCTTGCAAAATTCTCCTCAGAGTTGTTTCCTTTGTCGTAAACAAGGGTAATTTTACCACACTGTTGAGAGAAAATTTTATACTTCGATACCAGTTCATCTGTAATGGCGCTAAACTGAACTGAATCTTGGAGGTTTCCTTGATAGACCTGGTGAAGAAGCGGAATATGAAAATCAGTGCTAACAAGAAGGGCCAAGCCTACCTGGCGAAGGTCATTACGTTTTTGTTTATTATGCCCCCGTTGGGCTAAAGGAGAATCAGTAAAGGTATCAATAAAAGTATGAAAGTTAGTAGGATCATAAACAAGACAGCGAAGGTCAATTCCAAACTCATTGATAACTTTCTTAGTAAGAGCTTCTTCAATTTTTGGTATCATATCTTCTTTTATCTTATCCATATTATCCCAAAATCGCTGGCTGGAAAGATCTACTCTTCGAGCCGGTATGAATCGGACAAGCGAAGTGCCTTCATACCACTGACCAATCTTCCGTTTACTCTTGGGACAGACACAGCGGTTTATAGCAGCAAGAAGCATATATTCACCCACAGTGGGATTACTCTTATTCTCTGGCACAAATTGGTCAATAGTCTCAACTACTTGAAGTCGCTTGGCAATATCATACATAGCCATTACTCCACCGTAATCGAAAAGTTTTGTTCGCTTGGGCTTCACTACCTTGGGTCTTGTTCTGGATTCGATAATATCTTCCGCCGTACCAAGATATTTTTGCCAGGTCAATCTTGGTTTGCCGTTCACTCTCTGGCATCTCACGGCATAGTAATAGGTGTGCCCGCTGATTATTCTTTTGGTTATACTTGCCATCGATTATATAATACATCATCTTTAAATTCTTGTCAAGACCCTTTTGTAAAATTTTACAAATTATTTCAAATAGGCTCATTTTATGGAACTAACTATAAAGTATTTCAAAATATAATACCAAATTTCAGGAGACATAATGAGCAATAATTGTTGTATAATACATAAGAATTTCTGTAAGTGCTGGTGTTACAATGGGTTACGCATTTCAGACCCCGATTTTTCGGAAAGTCGGGCTAGTGTGCTGTAACTGAAATGTTTTATAGATAAACAGACATTTTCAGTCCGCCAATGAATCTTTGGCGGACGCCATTAGGGGGCCTGCCCCCTACATGGAAGTGTCGTATCATAATTTGAAAATAGTGTCCAGCAATTTATGTGACACGACACTAATTATGGGTAAATACTCAGTAAAGGACGTTGTCCCGGTCATTGCGAGCCGAAGTTCAGGCGAAGCAATCTGACACGAAGTGTCATTCCGAGTGAAACGAGGAATCTCTCTCTTCAGAGAAGTCAGAGATTGCCACGCCAGCCTTTGGCTGTCTCGCAATGACAGATACGGGGTTGACTGAATATTTACAATTATGGAGTAGCAATGTTAGGGATATCTACTGCTTGTATATCTGGCCCCCGATTAAATCAGGGGTTAGCGGAGTTCTTTAAGACCAGTATCGAGATAGGATTCAGTACCTTTGAAATTGGGGTCTCCTCAGTCAAGACATCCAAAAAGGATATTTTAAATTGGCAGAAGAGACTGAATTTAAACATCGCAAGTGTCCACAACCTCTTTACGGATAAGCCAATTGACGCTGAGAATAGACGAGGGGACTTCCTGGCTTCCTCTGACGAAAAAAGGAGGGAAGAAACAATCAAACTTACTCTAAAGACAGCTAAGTTTGCTGAGGAATTGGGAGCCAGAGCAGTCATTCTCCATGCGGGATATATTAAAGAGGGGCATTTAAGGGAGAATTGCAGGGATTTCAAAGAGAGCTGGTCCAGGGGAGAGGAGCCCTTGGGCTTGGAAATAACGAGAAAGCATTTGAGCGAAATACGGACAAAATACGCTTACAAATACGTGGAGAGGGTTATCAGGAGTCTTAAGACAGTCTGCCGGGAAAATCGCAAAATTCTCTTTTGTCTGGAGCCGAGAGTGAATTTCTATGAAATCCCCAACCTAAAGGAGACGGAAGAAATATTTGCTAGAGTAAAAGAACCTAATCTCTGTTACTGGCACGATACCGGGCACGCTCAGGTCCAGGAGAACCTTGGGTTAAGCGCCCAGGAGGACTGGCTGAAGACTTTTGGGGAGAGAATGGCGGGGATTCATCTTCATGATACAAGATTATTGAAGGATCACTTACCACCCGGGATAGGAAAGGTGAATTTCCCCTTGATTAAGAAGTACCTGCAGCAGGAAACGATTAAAATAATAGAGGTAGGAGACAGGGCTACTAAAGAGGAACTAAAAAAGAGCCTAATTTTTTTGGACAGGACCGGAATAGCTTAGAATTTTTAGATGGAGAATAACTTATATGTTTGAGGAATTGCACAATTACGAGGTAAGTCGGGATTTTTTATCCGTATTCCCTCTCGAAAGATATGGATATACTTTTGAGTCAAGGTTAAATGCCAAGGATGGCTGGGAGAAAAAAGTAATTTGTTCAGTGCTCAAAAACGGCACGGAAAGATATGTCTCCACTACCTTTCCCAACGAGAAAAGATACTTGAAGTTCTTAGAGGTATCTTCACTTCTAAAAAAATATAGGAAGCTTCATCCTGAGATATTCCGGGTTTATGAAGAGGAGAGAACGGTCGTCTGCCAGTATACCGGAGAGTTTCTTCCTCCCCTTCTGTTGAGCGAGGAAGCCTATTCTGCCATAGATGCTGTTCGCGATTACTTAGTCCTCCTGAATAGTATATCTTTAAGGGAAGAGACGTTTGAAGTGCCATGTGGTTTAGAGGGTTTTTTCGAATTGAGCGACCAACTCCCTCAACTCCTTCTTTCCTTTATTTCAGAGACGAAAGATATCTTACCACGGCTAAGAGAAAGAGGCATTCACTTCCCTTACGGTTCAGGTATTGAGGACCCAGATATCAAAAACTTCCGGATTCTCCGGGAGGATAAAGAGGTCTCGTCCGGTGGACGGGAAAGATTTCGGGCTTTAACTACGGACTACGACTGCTGGTCAGAGAAGATTAACTGCTTCTGGGCAACCGGTTATTTCTACGCCAGTCTGCGCTGGTTAGATGAAGTCTCCCCAGGAATAAGCAGGAAATGCAATGAATATATCCTTCGCACGATGAATTTTAAGGACCAAAGGGAAGAATTTATGTTCTGGCTTGGAGCCTTCTCCGGATACTGCCGGTATAAAAAAGCAATCAAGCAAGCCATAAGTGAGCATAGAATGGATGAGTTTCAGGATAAACTGGAAATAATCAAAGAACTAAATAAGAAAGTTTTTCATTTAGCCAAGCGATTGATAGAAATGAAGGAGGAAGAAATTGCGCATCGGAATGGTCTCCAGCTATCCACCGATTGAGTGTGGCATTGCTACCTATACCGAATACTTAGTTGATGGCCTGCGGCGGTTGGGCAATGAGGTCTATATTGTCAGCCAGTTTGGGGGAGAGGGAGAGAAAGTCCATCCCGCTTTCCATGCCAATGACCCTGATTTAGCAGAGAAAATTTTTCAGATGATGGCTAAGTTCACTCCTGATGTTGTTCACATCCAACATGAATATGGTCTGTTTGGAAGGCCCAAGGGAGTAAATGTTATTCCGCTGGTCCACCGATTCAAACTGTGCCGGACACCAGTAGTCATAACTTTCCATACCATTTATGAAGACTTTTCCCGGGAAGAAAAGATAATTTTAGAAACTCTTATCCGAACTGCAGATAGCGTAATCGTCCATGAAGAATATCAGAAAGAAGCTATCCTTAAGAAGATTGGCTCTTTTAACAACATCAGGGTTATCCCTCATGGCGCAAGGGAAATTGAAGCGATTCCGGAGGCAAAGAAGAAGATCGGATTAAATAAAGACCGGAAGGTTATTCTTCTCGCTGGTTACTTCAGGCCATCTAAAGGACTGGAGCGGATTGTAAGAATCTTCCCCCGAATTGCGGAAAGGGTGGATAATGCAGTTTTAGTCATCGCCGGGAAAATAAGACAGCAGGAGTATCGCGACTATACCGATGAGTTCTTCCGTTTGGTTAATGACTCCCCGACCCTCGATCGGATAATGATTCTAAGAGGTCAATTCCCTCAGAAAACCTTTGATACCATCCTCTCGGCAGCCAATGTTGTCCCCTTGCCTTACCAAAAAGGTTCTCAGAGCGGAATTCTCGTGCACTGTCTTGCTTTTGGTCGTCCGGTGGTTGTTTCCCCCGAAGTGAGAGCTTTAAGAGAGATGGTTACCAGAGCCAAATGTGGTCTCATTGCCAATAATGACGATGAGTTCGTGGAACATCTCGTAAAGATCCTGAACGATGATGTTTTCTATAATGAGTTGTCAAAGAATGCCCGAGACTATGTAAAGGGAACTCTGTCCTGGAAGATTGTAGCCCAGAAGACAATCAATATCTATCATAATGTCCTCTTGGTCCCCTACGGGAGAGCAAAGTACATTGACGTATAGATGTTGAGAAAAAAAGATCTATCCTTAATGCGGCCACAGATTAAAAAATTCTCACCACTACAACAAGAAAAAAAGAACAAGTTATAAAACCACGAATTTATCGAATTTTACGAATTAGAGTAATTCGCGTTAATTCGTGGTTAGAAAAAGGAAATTCCTATACAATTAAATTAGCCACCAATAACACACGAATAAGAACTATAGATATTTTAGTTAATTCTTAAATAATTGTTTTCTTGGTGTTCATTCGTGTTAATTCGTGGATGAAAGTTAAAAAAAATTCATTTGGCATTAAGACCATTGTATTCCTTTGAACCAAGCCTGATAAATCAGGCAACTACATCTTCGTAACTTATTGTAGTTGCTCAATTTATTGAGCTAAATGTTTTATACTTGAACAAAGCCTGATAAATCAGGCAACTACATCTTCGTAACTTATTGTAGTTGCTCAATTTATTGAGCTAAATGTTTTATACTTTCCTATACTTTTAAAAAATGAAGCAGAGTAAACTTTTAGTGCCGGAAATTAAGAAATTATTGAAAGAGAACCGAATCGAAGAGATGAAGAGAACTCTGAAAAATCTTCATCCGGTTGATCTTGCCTCTATTTTAGCTAATCTTGAAGATAAAGAAGCAATCGTGACTTTTCGGCTTCTTTCCAGAGAGATTGCTTTATCCACCTTTAATGAACTGGATGAAGAAAAACAAGCGCATCTTCTTTTACTACTGGGAAATTATACGGCCGAGGTTTTAAATGAGATGGCTGCTGACGAGAGGGCGGATCTTTTTGAAGAGTTGCCCGGAGAAATCATCCAGCGGTTTCTTCCTTTGATGAGTCCGGAAGAACGAGCTGACCTTGAGAAACTTCTGAAGAAAAAGGAAAATTCTGCCGGCAGCATTATGACCACAGAATATGCCTCATTGAAGCCAGAATTAACTATTAGTGAAGCATTAGAAAACATTCGGCAAATGGCGCCCAAGAAGGAGACCATTTACTATCTTTACGTTGTGGATAACGAGGGAAAACCGATTGGCGTGGTCTCGCTGAAAGATCTGGTTTTAGGGGAACCTTCTCAGAAAATTGCTGAAATTATGCATCCTGAAGTAATCAGTGTAAGAGAAGAACAGGACCAGGAGGAAGTAGTCAGATTAATTGCCAGATATAATTTTTTGGCGGTGCCGGTCGTGGACAGGAAAAATAGACTTTCCGGCATTGTTACCGTTGATGACAGTTTAGACATCATTAAAGAAGAAAACACCGAAGACGTCCATAAGATGGCGGCAATGGGGGCTCCTGAGGAGGAATACTTTAAGACAAGTTTCTTTATTTTAGCCAAAAAAAGAGTTATCTGGCTGATTGCTTTGCTTGTCGTCGAAACCTTTACCAGCAATATTCTTAAGGGTTATGCTTATGCTTTGGAAGCGGTTATTGCTCTCGCTTTCTTCATTCCGATGCTTATCGATACAGCAGGTAATGCCGGGACACAATCAGCGACTGTAGTCATCAGAGGATTGGCTACCGGAGAATTCTCTCTGCGCCAAACCTTCAGGATATTAAGAAGGGAGATTTTGGCCGGCTTAGTCTTGGGGTCAATAATTGGAATTTTTGGTATGGCCAGAGCCTTCTGGATGCAAAAGAATCCTCTTTTGAGCCTGACGGTGGGTTTGACTTTAGTAGCGATGATCATTTTTGCCACTATCTCAGGAACACTTTTCCCTCTTCTTTTGCGAAAAATCAAACTGGATCCGGCAGTAGCGGCCGGGCCATTTATTACTACCATAGTAGACATCACCGGCCTCATCATTTATTTCCAAATTGCTAAATTTCTCCTGCATATCTGATTCAACTATAAAGATTACCGCAGATAAAGATTAAGGAAAAAGGGGGAAGTAAAAAGATGGGAAATAAAGACAAGTTATAAAACCACGAATTTATCGAATTTTACGAATTAGAGTAATTCGCGTTAATTCGTGGTTAGAAAAAGGAAATTCCTATGCAATTAAATTAGCCCCCTCACCTCCATCCTCTCCCCTTGGGGATGCTGGTGCGACGAATAAGGAGCACCGTTTTAGCATGCCTGCCGAGATGTGAGGCAGGCCGGGGAGGAAATTAATTAGGTGAGGGGTAACTTTGAAATTCCATACAATTAATTAATATTATAATATTCCCCATTTTCCCTTACTTACACTCTGTAGTAAATGTTTTATGGATTTGTTAGGCAAAGTTAAGCAAACGATAAAGAAATATTCTCTTATTGGAGTGGGCGATAAGGTTCTTTTGGGAATCTCCGGAGGACCGGATTCAGTAGCCCTCCTTGACCTCCTCTTCCGCTTTAAAAAGAAATTAAAATTTTCCCTCTTTCTTTGCCATCTTAATCATGGTCTTCGGAAAGAAGCAGAAAACGAGGCGCATTTCGTAAAAGAATTGGCAAATTCCTTTTTCCTTCCCATCACGATTAAAAGGAAGAACATCTCTAAAGTAAAAGGGGGCTCATTAGAGGAAAAAGCTCGCAATGCCCGCTACCGATTCTTCACCCAGACTGCTAAAAAGTATCACGCTCATAAGATTGCTATTGCCCATAATCTTGATGACCAGGCCGAAACCATTCTTTTAAGAATTATTCGGGGAACCGGTCTTCTTGGATTAGGAGGAATAAGATTCAAGCGTCCTTTAGAAAATGCTTCCTCAATCCAAATTATCCGACCTTTACTTTCAGTTAACCGAGAAAAAATTCTTAATTACTTAAAGGAAAGGGAGCTCTCCTTTGTAAAGGACAAGTCTAATGATTCTCCTATTTATCTGCGTAACAGAATTAGAGCGCAACTTCTACCTGTTCTTGCCGAATATAATCCCAGGATTAAAGAATCTTTAGCTAAACTTGCTATTGCCTGCCAAGAAGATTTTGATGGTATTGAAAAAACTGCCTCTGCATTTTTGTCAAAAATTGTAAAGAGGGGAAAGAGGGAAATTGAGTTTGATGTTAAGGAATTTTTAAAAACTCCGGGATATCTCCAAAAGGAAATTCTAAGACTCGCGCTCAAGTATCTTTCTGCAAAACCTTTAAGTTTTTCGGCAATCGAATCCCTGCAATTTCTTATTAGCCAGGAAAAAGGCAAGTCATCCCTTTCTTTGCCCGGAGGCCTGGTAGCCAGGCGTTTTCACAAGAATCTAATTATACAACGACTTTACAAATGATGATTCTTGGGGTAAGATTAATAAAGAACAAAGATTACCACGAAAGCGCGAAGTTAAAGAAAACACGAAAGAAAAAATAGATATTCACCACAGAGGCACAGAGACACAAAGTTCACCAAGAATTATAAATAAATTTTTCTTGGTTATTCTTTGAGCCTTTGAGTCTTTGTGGTTAAAGTATTTTGTAGTTTTTCGTGCCTTCGTGTCTTCGTGGTTAATATTATATTTTATCTTGTTTTTCTTGGTGTCCTCCGTGACTCTGTGGTTACGAAGTTTTTTTATTTTTATGGCTTTTATTCCAGAAAGAATTTTAGAAGAGGTGCGGGAAGCGAATGACCTTGTCGAAATAATTGCTTCTTATTTCCCTTTAAAAAAGATCGGGAAAAATTATAAGTGTCTTTGCCCATTCCATTCGGAGAAAACTCCTTCGTTTACCATTAGCCCTGAAAGGCAAATCTTCCATTGCTTTGGCTGCTCGGCGGGGGGGAATGTCTTTACCTTTGTAATGAAGATGGAAAACCTTACCTTTCCGGAAAGTATAGTATTTTTAGCCGAGAAAGCGGGAATAAAACTTGAATTGGAGAAAACTTCAGAGGAGACAAAAAATCTTCGTCAACAATTGATAAAAATAAACAATGCTGCTGCTGCCTATTTTTATGATAATCTTACTCGAACCAAAAGGGCAAACGACTATTTAGCGAAAAGAGGAATTACCGAAAATTCAATAAAAAGATTTAAACTGGGTTATGCCGAAAAAAGTACCGAAGCCCTCAAAAAAAGTTTGGAGAAAAAAGGGTTTTCAAAAGATATTCTTTTTAAAAGCGGGCTTCTTCGATTATCGGAGGAAAAAGATTTTTATTATGATTATTTCAGGGACCGCATTATTTTTCCCATTCAAAATGAGCGGGGAGAATGCATCGCTTTCGGGGGTCGAGTATTAGATGATTCAGCCTTACCCAAATATCTTAATTCTCCCGAGACCCTCCTTTACCATAAAGGCAAAGTTCTCTATGGTTTTTCTTTGGCTAAGGAGGCCATCGGCAAAAAAAAGAGAGTAATTATCGTAGAAGGTTATCTTGACCTCATTAAAATTTTTCAAGCGGGAATAGAAAATGTTGCCGCTTCTTTAGGAACTGCTCTCACTCTTGACCAGATTCGGGTGTTTAAACGATGGACCGAAAATATTATGCTCTGTTTTGATAGCGATGAAGCTGGCTATATCTCTACTTGCCGGGCTTTCGAGTCTCTTTTAGAAGAAGGGTTGAAGGTAAAGGCCGTCTTTCTTCCCCAGGGTTATGACCCGGATAGATACATCACCGAGAAAGGGGCTAAGGCCTTTCAGGAAAAGATTGATCAAGCATTAGACCCTTTTGATTATAAAATGAAATTTCTATCTTTAAAAAATGATCGTTCCACTACTGAAGGTAAGTTAATAATCGCTGAAGATCTACTTAACCTCATCACAAAATTACAAAATCCTATAGAGAGGTCGGAATATCTGAAAAGAGTTGCAGAAACAATGCACCTTGACGAAGCAGCTTTAATCGAGGAACTCAAAAGAATCCAAAAAGGAGAAATTCACTCACTGGGGTTACCATCGAAAAAAGAGAAAGGAAGTCTGATTAAAGCTCAGGAAATTCTTATTGGACTTAGCCTGGAGGGAAAAGAAACTTTGGAAAAGATTGCCAACTTGATTTCTCCCGCTGATTTTACTGGAATCTATCAGAAAATTTTTGGACAGATCATTGAACTTTCCAAAAAGAGAAAAAAAGTTAACGCCTCTGATTTAATTAGTAATTTAGGAGATAATCCAACAGCCGGAGAGATAATTTCTTCAATCCTCTTAGAAAAAGAAAAATCTTCTATAGAGGTAAGAGAAAAAATGCTTGAGGACTGCATCAGAAGAACCAAAAGAGAAAAACTAAAGGAGAAATTAAAATCTTTGAAAGACCTTATCAAAGAAAGAGAGAAAAGTGGAGATATAAACTTTGAACTCCTGGCAGAATATCAGCATTTTTCAAAATTAGGTAAAACACATTAAAATAACAACAAGGAAAAAGGGGATAAAGACGGAAAGAGGGAAAAAGAAAACTTAATATAGAGATTCATTCCCCTTTTCTTACAAAAGGGGTGTCCCGAAGGGACGGGGTATTTTCCCCTGTTTCCCATTTTCCCTTACTTACACCATTTTCCCTTAAGTAGTTAGTCACTACAACTTTGAAATTCCATACAACAAGAAAAAAAGAACAAGTTATAAAACCACGAATTTATCGAATTTTACGAATTAGAGTAATTCGCGTTAATTCGTGGTTAGAAAAAGGAAATTCCTATGCATTTAAATTATAAAGATTACCAACAAGAACACGAAAACTTGAAAGCACGAAAAACTATCACCACTTTAACCACAAAGACTCAAAGTCTCAAAGAATAACCAAGAAAAATTTATTTATAATTCTTGGTGAACTTTGTGTCTCTGTGCCTCTGTGGTGAATGCTGTTTTTTAATTCGTGAAATTCGAGATAATATCGTGGTTGCTATTTCTTTCGTGTCTTCTTTATTTCGTGATTTCGTGGTAAATGTTTTGAAAGGGAATGAAGAAAAAGAAGGATAATCAGATAAAAGAAGGGAGCCGGATTAAAGCTCTAATTAAAAAAGGGAAGAAAAAAAAATTTCTCTCCTTTGAAGAAATTGATAAGGCTCTCCCCCCGAATATAATTGACCCGGAAGAGATTGATAACTTCTACCAGAGACTTGACGAACTTAATATTGCCTTGGAAGAGCCGGTCCCCTTAAAAGACGATTATGAAAATGAAGAGGAAAAAAGAATTCTCTCCGAAGAGATAAAAAATCCTCTCCGAGCTTATCTTAAAGAGATCGGAGGAACTGCGCTTCTAACCAAAACAGAAGAAGTTGACTTAGCCAGGCAGATTGAAAACGCCGAAAAGGAACTTCAAAAGGTAAAAAGGAAATCCTGCAGAAAAACGATTCGCAAACGAGAAAGGGAAGTTGAGAGGCTAATGAACTGTCTTATTAGGGCAAATCTTCGATTAGTTATCAATATTGCCAAGAGATATACTAATCCTAAATTAACTATTCGCGACCTTATTCAGGAAGGCAATATTGGACTGATGAAAGCAGTGGAGAAGTTCAAGTATAGACAAGGATTTAAATTTTCTACTTATGCTACCTGGTGGATCCGCCAGGCCATCACCCGGGCCATTGCCGACCATTCTACTACCATCAGGATTCCCGTACACATGAGAGAGAAAATCAACAAATTGAATAAGATTCGCACCGGACTCCTGCAATCGCTTGATCGTGAGCCTAATGTGGAAGAAATTGCCAAAAAAGCAAAAGCGCCCTCAGCCAAAGTAAAGACTATCCTTAGGTCAATGTATCAGGAACCAATTTCCCTGGAGATGCCCATTGGCGAGGAGGAAAAAACTACCTTTGGTGATTTTGTAGAGGACAAAAAAACGGTTTCCCCAATAAATTCTGCAGCCAGAGCTATTCTGGCTGAGGAAATCGAAAAAATTTTCCTGGGTTTAGATGAAAGGGAGCAGAAAATTTTAAAACTACGGTTTGGCCTAGGAGATAAAAAATACCAACGAACTTTAGAAGAGGTAGGAAAATACTTCAACCTCACCCGAGAAAGAATTCGCCAGATTGAAGGAAAAGCTTTAGAAAAGTTACGACATTCTAAAAAGATTAAAAAATTAAAATCTCTTTTAACAGAATATTTAAGTAATTAAAAAACCTTGAAACCACAGATACACGCAGATGAACGCAGATATAAAAACAGTTCAGAGTGAAAAGTTTGAAGTTAGTAGTTAGTTTCATAGTTATCTGTGTATATCTGTGTTAATCTGTGGATAAATTTTAAATGAAAATAATTGTTCAGAAATATGGTGGTTCTTCGTTAGCCACTGCCGAAAAGATAAAAAATATCGCTAAAAGAATAGTAGCATCCCAAAGAAGAGCAAAAACTTCTCTGGTGATCGTTGTTTCAGCTATGGGAACAACAACTAACCGATTGATTAATCTGGCCAATACGCTTTCAAAATCTCCGCAAGGACGCGAATTAGACCGACTCTTATCTACCGGAGAAGAGGTATCCAGCAGTCTGCTTGCCCTCGCTATAAAATCTTTAGGAAAGCCGGCTCTCTCGCTAACCGGGGCCGAAGCCGGCATTATTACTGACCAAATTCATACTAAGGCAAAAATTCTTCTTATTGATCCCCGGCGAATTAAAAGAGAATTAAAAAGAGGAAAAATAGTTATTGTGGCTGGCTTTCAGGGAATCAGCCAGAAAGGAGAAATTACCACCCTTGGCCGGGGAGCTTCAGATCTTTCAGCAGTCGCTTTAGCCAAATCCTTAAACGCCAAGAGATGTGAAATTTTTTCCGATGTTAAGGGGATTTGCACTACTGACCCCGCTATCGTAAAAGAAGCTAAAAAAATTCCTTCTATTTCCTACGATGAAGTATTGGAAATCGCTGGATGTGGCGCGCAGGTGATGCATGGCAGATCTGTAGAATTAGCAAAAAAATTCCGGGTTCCTCTCCTCGTCGGGTCAAGTTTCTCAAAGGAAAAGGGGACCATCATTAAAGATAAAACTTCTGTAGAAGCACCTTGCGTTAGTGGAGTCACTTTAAATGAAAAAGAAGTGAAAATTTCTATTTTCCGAGTCTTGGATAGACCAGGAATTGCCGCTAAAATTTTTGGCTCTATTGCGAAAAATGGAATCAACGTGGATATGATCGTCCAGAACGTGAGCAAGGAGGGTTATACCGATCTTTCCTTCACCGTCTCTATTGACAATTTAGAAGAAACGGTTAAAGTTACTAAAAGGATCGCTCTTGTAATTGGAGCCGGAAAAGTAAGTTTTGATAAGGATATTGCCCGAGTTTCTATTATTGGTCTGGGAATGCAAAGTCATCCGGGAATAGCGGCCAGAATGTTTTCTGTCCTGGCTAAAAATAGAATCAACATTAAAATGATTACCACCTCAGAGATTAAGATTTCCACGGTTGTTCCCAAAAAGGACGGAAAAAAGTCTTTAAGAGCGGTACACAAGGAGTTTATAGAATAAATAAGCAACCACGAATTTATCGAATTATACGAATTATTAGAGAACAACAAAGAGAATAAATATTTTAAATTTCAAGTTATAAAACCACGAATTTATCGAATTTTACGAATTAGAGTAATTCGCGTTAATTCGTGGTTAGAAAAAGGAAATTCCTATGCAATTTAATTAGAGAAATTCGTGTAATTCGTGGTTAAAAATGATGAATAAAATAGAGATTTATGATACGACGCTGCGCGACGGAGCGCAGGGAGAAGATATCTCCTTCTCTTTAGATGAGAAAATTAAGATTGCTCAAAGACTTGATGAGTTGGGAATTAACTTTATTGAGGGTGGATGGCCGGGTTCCAATCCCAAGGATATCGCCTTCTTTGAGGAAATCAAAAAGAAAAGGTTAAAAAACAGCAAAATAGTTGCCTTCGGCAGTACGCGAAGAATGAAAAATTCTGCGCGAGAGGATAAAAATCTCAACGCTCTCCTCAAAGCGGAAACAGAGGTTGTTACTATCTTCGGCAAAAGTTGGGACCTTCATGTAAAAGAGGTCTTGCGTATTTCCTTAAAAGATAATCTTGAAATTATTGGAGATTCAATCGCCTACCTGAAGAGAAATAATCGGCGAGTCTTCTACGATGCCGAGCATTTCTTTGATGGCTATAAAGCAGATTCTGATTATGCCATTGCCACCATTGCCACCGCGGCCGAAAAAGGTGCCGAAAGAATCATCCTTTGCGATACGAATGGAGGAACCCTACCCGAAGAATTATGCAGGATTATAAAAGAAGCAAGAAGCAAAATCAAAATCTCCCTGGGGATTCATACCCATAATGATTCGGGAATAGCCGTAGCTAATTCTATTTTGGCCGTGCTCTCAGGAGTGATTCAGGTTCAGGGAACCATCAATGGCTTTGGAGAGAGATGCGGTAATGCCGATCTTTGTATTATCCTGCCTATCTTGAAACTAAAATTGAAAAAGAATATTTTAGCTAAGGAACAACTGAAAAATCTCACCGGTCTTTCTCGTTATGTCAACGAATTGGCTAACCTCATTCCCCAGAATAACCAGCCGTTTGTGGGGAGAAGTGCCTTTGCGCATAAAGGAGGAGTGCACGTTAATGCCATCAGTAAAACTCCAAAAAGTTATGAACACATCGACCCGGTTCTGGTGGGAAATGAAAGAAGAATTCTCATCTCAGAGCTCTCGGGCAAAAGTAACATCCTCTATAAATTGGAGAGGTTCGGTTTAAAAGAACAAACGAAAGAGAAGGTCAAGGAAATCGGAGAACTTTTGGGTACGTTGGAGAAAGAGGGATATCAATTTGAGGCTGCGGACGCTTCTTTCAACGTCTTAGTACGTAAACTCTCTAAAGGATATAAAAGATCCTTTGACCTTCTTGGTTTTCGGGTTATTGTCGAAAAAAAGAATGGCCAAATCATCTCTGAAGCCACGATTAAATTAAGAGTTAAGCATAAAATTGAATATACGGTAGCCGAAGGTGATGGTCCGGTTGATGCTCTTGATACGGCTCTGCGTAAAGGATTGGAGAAGTTTTATCCGGTACTTTCCAATCTCCGGCTTATTGACTATAAGGTCAGGGTCTTAAATCCTGAGGCCGGCACCGCGGCCAAGGTAAGGGTTCTGGTTCAGAGCTCGGACAAGAAAGAAACCTGGGGTACGGTGGGACTTTCCGAAAATATCATTGAAGCCAGTCTCCAGGCTCTCATTGACTCCATCGAATACAAACTTTGGAAAAATAAAGAAAAAGAACTTAGCCCCTCACCTCCATCCTCTCCCCTTGGGGAGAGGAAATTAGGTGAGGGGGAACTTTGAAATTCCATACAATAAATTAGTCCCCTCACCACGACCCACTTCGTGGGTGCCCCGCTCTCCCCTCGGGGATGCTGGTGCGACGAATAAGGAGCACCGTTTTAGCATGCCTGCCGAGATGTCCCAAAGGGATCCCTTCGGGATGAGGCAGGCCGGGGAGGAAATTAATTAGGTGAGGGGGCTAAGTTCTTGTCCTAACTGTTAGAGTCCTTTTGCAAAAGTGGAACATAAATAGTATAATAAATCAAACTACAATTCCCAAAGACACAGTAAATGAGGAAGAGAGAAAGATATGAAAGTTTCAAAAGAAATCCCAAAAATGTCAGGTTTGAAGAGATTTGTAAAACTGCAGAGTTGTTTGGATTCCATTTCAGGGGAGGAAAGGGTAGCCATAGGATATATGTCAGAAAAGGGGTCAAGGAAATGTTGAATTTTCAAAATGTAGAGGGTAAAGCTAAGTCCTATCAAGTAAAGCAATTTTTGAAAATCATAGAGAGATATAATTTGTTGGAGGAAGGAGATGTGTAAATACGCTATTGAGATATTTTATAGCGAAGAGGATGGAGGGTATATTGCAACAGTTCCTGAGTTGCCGGGATGTTCTGCTTTTGGAAAAACTGAAGAAGAAGCATTGAAAGAAATTAAGGTGGCAACGGAACTATGGATAGAAGTCGCTGAAAAAGAAGGAAGAGAAATCCCCCAACCTAAAGGGAAAGAGCTGCTCCATGCCATGGTAAAAGGTAAGTAAAAATTTCTCCAATCTCCCAAAAATCAAATTCTTCCTAACCTGATACCAAGGTCCGTAGAATTTACGCAATCCCTTGACAGGTCAACTTCGCCACTTCATCTGAAATCCCCTGTGTAGTGCGGGTTTT